>ENA-UEQL01000488-UEQL01000488.1-human-gut-metagenome-genome-assembly--contig:-NODE-488-length-27927-cov-35.762298_pt1 | contig 27927 bp, 18 predicted proteins | sample MGYA00242905_ERZ507926 | MGnify/ENA primary metagenome ERZ507926 (study PRJEB26167, sample SAMN06115531) | human gut metagenome | host: Homo sapiens | place: China:Henan | collected 2015-09-09...
TCTTCATGTCGATGGCGGGCAGATTGTTGTACGCCGCCAAATCCGCCACGGGCAGGGCTTTCAGCGGACGGCCGGACAGGGTGGAGAATTCGCGCGCCATGCCGTAGTGCCCCCACAGGTCGGGGCGGTTCGTCAGGGACTTGTTGTCCACCTCGAAGATAATATCGTCAATGGGGTAGAGCGCCTTCAAGTCCGTGCCGCAGGGAACATCCTCCGGGATGACCATGATGCCGGAATTGTCGTCGCTGATGCCGATTTCCTTCTCCGAGCAGCACATGCCGTAGGACGTGTACCCGGCGAGCTTGCGCGGGCTGATGGTGATGTCGCCCAGCTGCGCGCCCACCTTCGCGAACGCGGTTTTCATGCCCAGCTGCACGTTCGGCGCGCCGCAGACCACGTCGGTCAGCTGCCCGTCGCCCGCGTCCACCTTCAGCAGGTGCAGCTTGTGGGATTCGGGGTGATTCTCTACGCTGACGATCTGCGCGGCGACAACGCCGGACAAATCCGCGCCCTTGTGGAAAATTTCATTCTCAACTTCCGCCGTGGACAGGGAGAACTGGCGAATCAGCGCCATTTTGTCAAGGCCCGTCAGGTCAACGAAGTCGGAAATCCAGTTCATTGAGATCAGCATGTTCGTCTTTCCTCCGCATTACTCGTCGTCCGTGAACTGCGCCAGGCGCGTCAGGCTGCCGCTGTTCAGGTCGCGAATGTCCTTCACGCCGTACTTCATCATGGCAAGGCGCGTCATGCCCAAGCCGAACGCGAAGCCGGTGTACTGCTCCGGGTCGATGCCGCCGGCTTTCAATACTTCGGGGTGAATCATGCCGCAGGGGCACAGTTCCAGCCAGCCGGAATGCTTGCACGACGGGCAGCCCGTGCCGCCGCAGATGAGGCAGGAGATATCCAGCTCAAAGCCCGGCTCAACGAACGGGAAGAAGCCCGGACGCAGGCGGACTTTGATGTCCTTGCGGAACACCTCGCTCAGCATCGTTTTCATGAAGTAAATCAGGTTCGCGATGGAAATGTCCTTGTCCACCATGATGCCTTCCATCTGGAAAAACGTGTTCTCGTGGCAGGCGTCGGTCGCCTCGTTGCGGAAGCAGCGGCCGGGGAAAATCGCCTTAATCGGCACGCCGTCGTTCACCAGCGCGTCGCGGTAGCGGCGGTAGATGGCGTTCTGGGCGGCGGAGGTCTGCGTTTTGAGCAATTGCCCGTTGTCCAGATAATAGGTGTCCTGCATGTCGCGCGCGGGGTGGAACTTCGGAATGTTCAGGCTCTCGAAGCACTCGTAGTCCGTCACCACCTCGGCGTAATCCTCCACCGTGAAGCCCATCGACTTGAACACCTGCTCGCACTGGCGCTGCACCAGCGTAATCGGGTGATACGACCCGCGGGTCATGTCCGGCGGCATGGAGATGTCAAATTCGGGCAGGGCGTTGATTTCGCGCTGCAATTCCTGCGCCTTGAGCGCTTCCAGCTTTTCCGCCAAGGCGACGGTGATGGCGGTTTTCAGATCGTTCGTCTCGCGCCCGACGGTCTTTTTCTGCTCGTCGGTCAAGCCGCCCATGCCCTTGAGCGCGTCGGTCACTTTGCCCTTGCGGCCGAGGTAATTCACGCGCAGGGCTTCCAGATCCACCATGTTGGCGATCTTCTTCAGCTCGGAATCAAAGCTGCTTTTCAGGGCTTCGATCTTCTCGTTCATTCCGGATGTTCCTCCTTACAGTTGGATGAAAAAAGCCCGTCCCATCGTTTGATGAGACGGACTGAATCCGCGGTACCACTCGTCTTGCGGCAAGGAAAAATCCGATTGCCGCCGCTTGATGGGCGATAAGGCTGCCCACGCCGAAAAACTCGCGGGATGAAGGTTCACGCCGTGCGCCCTGCCGCCTCGCACCACCCGGCGGCTCTCTGATATCCTATTTCCTGCATTCGCCTGTGCCATCTGCTCGCGCCTTTTTCCTTCTGGCGTCCGCTCGTTCCACTTAGCGTAGCGCTGCTACGCTGCGTTTCACTCCCGTTAGCCAGCAGAAAAAATTCGCTTCGCATCTTGGCACATTCTCATTTGGAAATGGGAAGGGGACTTGCACGCGCTACTGTTTCCCGGTCATCGCTTCCAATATTTCGCTGACTTTCGTCGGCACGCTCTATCTTACCATAGGTTGGGACGTTTTGCAAGGGGGCAAATTCGGAAATTGGAATGCGGAAAGCGGAATAAAAATCGCACGGAAGTGGAATTCTTTCCATCTTACAGGCGAACAAACCGTGAATTTTTCCGATTTATTATTTACAAGCCATTTTTTTGTGCTATACTGTAAGATGCGTTATCATGTAAAGCGCGATTCAGGCGCTTGCGTGAAAGTCCGCGCGCGGGAGGGTGCAATGCCTCCGTCCGCAGGCGCGGCAGGGAACTTCGCGCACAATCGCGCGGAAGAAAGGAAAGGAAGCCGGATGAGCAACAGCCGTCCACCCTATGATGGCGCCGGGGACGCCGGACAGAATCCTCAGCAGCCCGGTTTTTCGCAGGGCAATTATCCGCCGGCGCAGGGCTATGCCCCGAATGGCGGCTACGCGCCCAATGATGCCTATGGTCAGGGCTACGCGCCGCAAAACGGCTATGGGCAGCCGCAATATGGTCAGCAGGGGTATGCGGATTATCAGCAGCAGCCCTATGGTCAGCAGGGATATCAGCAGCCATACGGAGGTTATCAGCAGCCATACGGTCAGCAGGGCTACGAGCAGCAGGGTTATCAGCAGCCGTATGGGCAGCAGGGTTATCAGCAGCCGTACGCCCAGCAGCCTTATCAGCAGCAGCCGTATGACCAGCAGGGGTTTGTGCAGCCCGGCGGGTATCAGCAGCCCTACGAGCAACAGGGATACCAGCAGCCGAATCCGGCGTACAATCAGCAGGGGTACAGCCAGCAGAATCCGCAGGAAACGGATTTGCCGCCGGAGCAGCAGTACGCGCAGTACACCCCCGACGGTCAGCGCGTGTACCCGACGTCGGGGCGCAGCGGCTTCCGGGTGCAGCCTGCGGCGCACAGGGAAATTCCGTGGGATACGATTGCAAAAGTATTGATGTTCGGCGTGCTGCCGATTCTCTTCATTTTGAGCATGGTGTTCGCGTGGACGGCGGTGAAGTGGATCGTCCTCGTCGGCGCGGTGGCGAGCATCGCCGCGCTGTGGCTCCGCGAGCTGGTTACGCCCAACGCGCGGCTGGTGCTGTCGCTTTTGCTGGCGTCGGCGGCGGTCGTCTGCCTCGTCAGCGCACTGGCGACGAATGCGGCGGACAATCAGAACCCCGCGCAGCCGAATCAGTCCGGCCAGATGCAGCAGGGGAGTACATCGGGCAATAACCTCGATGTCAACCTGACCGCGACGGACACGCCCAATCCCGCGCCCACGCCCACCGCGACGCCTGTGGATGACTCCGAGGAGTGCTACGCGCAGCTGCATTCCTTCTTCACACTGTGGAAGAACAACGCCATCAGCCAAATGGTCAACCTGACGGCCCCGTCGTGGCGCAGCAGCATCAAGGGCGGCACGGACGCGGTGACGCAGAAGCTCTTCGGCGAGGTGCTGACCAACCGCACGCCCGTCAGCTGGGATTTTACGGCCATCACGGGCACATCGAACGACATCGCCCGCATGGTGACGGTGCGCGCCGTCATCAACAAGAACAACACCCTGGGCGAAAGCGTCTACCTGTGGAAGGTGCGCATGGTCAAGGAGGACGGCGTGTGGTACGTTGACCCCGCGACGCTGCAAAGCAACGAGCAGGAAAGCACCGCCACCCCGACCAACGCCCTTGCCACCCAGCCCGTGCTGAACACCAGCCATCCGGACTTGATTCTCTACTATAACCAAAACGGCGGAACGTATTACCACATCGACCCGAACTGCGCGTCCATCAATCAGCGGTATCGCCCGCTGACGGCATCCTTCAAGTGGACGCAGATTGACGACGAACCGTACAAAAACCTGGAGCAGTGCAAGGTGTGCGGCGCACCCCTGCGCGAAGACAAGAGCAACTGATACTCACATATAATATTAGGAGGACAACACGATGGACACCAATGCCAAGCTGTATCAAGACATGACGAAGATTCTCGTCAAGCGTGAGGACATCCAGAAAGCCGTTGCCCAGCTGGGACGGGAAATCACCCACGACTATCAGGGCCGCGATCTGGTGATGGTCTGCATTTTGAAGGGCGCGAGCGTCTTCTTCTCCGACCTCATCCGCGAGGTCGATTTGCCCGTGACGCTGGATTTCATGGCGCTTTCGAGCTATCGCAACTCCACCAAGTCCTCCGGCGTGGTCAATCTGGAGAAAGACCTGTCCGTGTCCATTAAGGGGCGCGACGTGCTGATTGTGGAGGACATTGTGGACAGCGGCAACACGCTGTTCTACCTCGGCAAGTATTTGATGGGCCGCGGCGCGTCCTCCATCCGCATTGCGACGCTGCTGGACAAGCCCGACCGCCGCAATCCGGAACACAACCTGACGGTGGATTACCACTGCTTCAAGATTCCGGATGAGTTCGTCGTCGGCTACGGGCTGGATTTCGCCGAGAAGTACCGCAATCTGCCGGACATCGGCGTGCTGGACAGCCGCGTGTACGGCGCGGCGCGCGAATAAATCAGCCGATTCTTCCCCAAATAAAGATAAGGCACCACCGCACAATTCGGCGGCGCGTCTGGCGATGTCTTTTCCGCCATCTGCGGCATGCAAATTTCTCGATTTACATCCAGTAAACCTTCGAAATTTGCATTTGCATCTGACGAAAAATTCATTCGCCAGCCGACCACCTCATTTGCGCGGTGTTACCATAAAATTTTTGTAAAGATGGATTTTTCCGCACACGTCATTCGTCTATATGGGTATACGCCGCAACAGGCGGATGGCGCTGGAACGGAAGGAGGATGCTCGCATTGAAGAAGTCTCGCGGGATGTTCGGCTACGTCGCGGTTTTGCTGCTGATGGTGCTCACCATTTCGATGCTGTTCACCAGCGGCTTTGGCAGCAATGCCCGTGACCGCCGCATCACCTATCCCCAGCTGCTGACGATGATTGAGGAGGGGCAGGTTCGCTCCGTCGCCATCCGCGGCACGTCGCTGGTGGGCGTGACGACAACAACAACGGTCGCCGACGCGGATTTCCCTGACAAGAACTACGATTTTGAAACCACCATCGGCGCTGATTTCATCGTCACCGCGCGGCAAATGCAGGCGGCGAAGCTTAATAAGCCGCTGGACGAGGTGTCCGTCAAGGATTTGGCGTTCACCATCATCTACCGTCAGCCGCTGACCACCCCGTGGTGGTATGATTTGATTCCGCTGGCAATTTCGCTGGTGCTCTGCGGCGTGATGTTCTGGCTGATTATGCGCGCGCAGACCGGCGGCAACGGCAAGGTGATGAACTTCGGCAGAAGCCGGGCACGCATCCATGACCCGAACAAGAACAAGGTGACGTTCGCCGACGTCGCGGGCGCGGAGGAAGAGAAGGAAGAACTCAAGGAAATGGTGGACTTCCTGCGCAACCCCAAGGCGTACATTGACATGGGCGCGCGCATCCCCAAGGGCGTGCTGCTCATCGGCCCGCCCGGCACGGGCAAAACCCTGCTGGCAAAGGCGGTTGCGGGCGAGGCGGGCGTGCCGTTCTTCTCCATTTCCGGCTCTGACTTTGTGGAGATGTTCGTGGGCGTGGGCGCGAGCCGCGTCCGTGACCTGTTCGACCAAGCCAAGCGCGCTGCCCCGTCCATCATCTTTATTGATGAGATTGACGCCGTGGGTCGTCACCGCGGCGCGGGTCTGGGCGGCGGACACGACGAACGCGAGCAGACGCTGAACCAGCTGCTGGTCGAGATGGACGGCTTCGCAATCAACGAGGGCGTTATTGTCATGGCGGCGACGAACCGCCGCGACATTCTTGACCCCGCGCTGCTGCGTCCCGGCCGCTTTGACCGCACGATTCTCGTCAATTACCCCGATATGGCGGGGCGCGTTGCCATCCTGAAGGTGCACGCCAAGGGCAAGCCACTCGCGGATGATGTGGATTTGGAGAATATCGCCAAGCGTGTACCCTTCTCCACCGGCGCGGAGCTGGAAAACATCATGAACGAAGCCGCGATTCTGGCGGCGCGCGGGCGCTTGAAGGCCATCAATCAGCAGACGCTGGTGGAGGCAATCTCCCGCGTGCAGATGGGGCCGGAGAAGCGCAGCCACAAGGTGACGCAGCGCGACAAGCGCATGGTCGCCATCCACGAGGCGGGTCACGCCATCGTCGGGCACGTCCTGCCCAACTGCGACGAGGTGCACCTGATTACCATCGTCCCGCGTGGGCAGGCGGGCGGCTACACGCTGTCCCTGCCGACGGAAGAGGACGATTTGCAGACTTACAGCCAGCTGATGGACTTCGTGGCGATGGGGCTGGGCGGTCATGCCGCGGAGCAGCTTTATCTGGGCGAGTTCACCACCGGCGCAACGAGCGACCTGAAAAAGGCGACGGAGGTCTGCCGCCGCATGGTGACGCAGTTCGGCATGAGCGAAAAGCTGGGCCCGGTCTATCTTGACGGCGATCAGGAAGTGTTCGTCGGCATGGAGTTCGGGCAGAGCCGCGGGTACAGCGAAGAAATGGCGGCGCGCATCGACGCGGAAGTCAAGCGCCTGCTGGAGGAATGCTACCAGAAGGCGGTGGATGCCCTGAGCGCCAACCGCGACCGCATGGAGAAGCTGGTGGACGCGCTGCTCAAGTACGACACCATCAGCCGCCGCGAGTTCGTCACCCTGATGGAAACGGGCACGCTGCCGGATATTCAGGATGCCGACACCCGCACCACGGGCGATGTGATGATGCAGGATATGGCGGACGAAAAGAAGGAAGAAAGTTCCGAAAAGTCTGCCGAAACGCCTGAAAAGAGCGCGGAAACGCCCGAAAAGACGGCGGATGCGCCCGAAAAGACGGCGGATGCGCCCGAAAATCACCCGGATGCCCCCCATGAAGCCTGATTTGCACACCCACACCACTTCCTCCGACGGGCTGCTTACGCCCGCGGAGCTGGTGGCGCTGGCGGACAAGCACCGCGTGACGCTCCTTGCCGTGACCGACCATGACACGTTTGACGGCGCGGCGCAGCTGCTGGGAAAACCCGCGCCGATGCCGATTCTGCAAGGTGTCGAATTGTCCCTGCGCGATATGCCCGGTCTGCACCTGCTCGGCTACGGGCGCGGGACGGATACGCCCCTGCACCGCAAGGTTCGGGCGCTGTCCCAAATGCGGCTCGGACGCGCGCGGCAGATGGTGGAGAAGCTGAACGCGCTGGGCTATCCGCTGGATTACGACGAAATCGCCTGCGAAGCCAAGGGCAGCGTCGGTCGGCCGCATATCGCCCGCGCGATGGTCAGCCACGGCTATGTGGTGGACACGCGCGAGGCGTTTGACCGCTTTCTGGCGGATGGCGCACCTGCCTATGTGGCGGGGGAGCGCCTGAGCATGGCGGAGGCGCTGCCGCTGATGCGGGAAAGCGGCTTCGTGCCCGTTCTGGCGCACCCGATGGAGCTGGAGAAGACCGGCGCGCTGCTGCGCCATCTGCTCGGCGTTTGGCAGGAGCAGGGCTTGCGGGGCGTTGAGGTTTACCACCCGTCCGCCGGACGCGCCACGCCCCTGCTGGATTTGACCGCGCGGCGCATGGGCTTTCTGGTCACCGGCGGCAGTGACTTCCATGGCGATGGCGACCGCCACGGCATGGTCGGCTGCACCGCGCCGATGTGGGCGAGGGCAGCCGATGATGTGGAGAAATTGCTGCAAGCAGTGGAAGCTGCTGAAATCATGTGATATAAGATGAAGAAATACCGAATTGCCATCAGAAAGGGGTGCTGAAACCATGTCCGAATTCAACGACAACAGGCAGCCGCGCCGCCGCCGCACGCAGCTGAACGCGGCGCAGTATGCCGGGCAGCAGACGCTGGACAACAGCATCCCCCTTATCCGCACGGAAGACGCGCCCATGCAGCCGACAAATCCGCCGCGCCGGAATCCACAGCCGCCCCCGGCGCAGCAGAGCGCCAATCCGCCCATGCAGCCGATGAGCGCGGCTCAGCCGATGGGTGCGGCTCAGCCGATGGGTGCGGCCCAGCCGATGCGCCCGCAGGGGATGAATCAGCCGGGGCAGGGGAGCCAATATGCGCAAAGCGGGCAAATGCGCGGCTTCCGCGGCGTGCAGGGGACGCCCATGCAGCCGCAGCAGGGCTGGAACAACGGCGTGCAGCCGCTCGATGCGGCGCACCAATTGGAGCAGTTCCCGTGGGGGCAGAACCCGACAAGCATGAACACCGGACGCAATCAGCCGATTCGCGGCGGGCAGATGATGCCCAATCAGCCGATGAATCCGCAGCGCCCGCAGAATCCGCCGTATCCGCAGCAGAATTATGGCGGATGGCAGCAGCAGCCGATGTATCCGGTGAATTTTCCGCAGTATCCGGCGAACGGCAATGGCGGAAACGGCGGCAATGGCGGAAACGGCGGCAATGGCGGCGGCAATCATCCGCCGACGGGGCTGGGGGGCTTCAACCCGGAGCATCGCGAGCCGAAGAACGAGCCTATCCGCCGCAAGCCGTCGGGGCAAAAGCTGCTCAAGCGCATCCTGTTCTGCGCGTGCGCGGTGGCGGTAATTTGCGGGCTGGTCGCGGCGGGCGGCGCCATCAGCAATGCCATCCAGGAGCAGAACGAGCGGGAAGCACTGGTCGCGTCGGTGACGGCGTATGACGACAAGTACGTCCCGAACGTGTATGTGGATGGCATCCACCTCGGCGGCATGAGCCGTGCGGAGGCGGAAGAGGCGGTCACGGCGCACGCGAATCAGCAGCGCGACGCGTGGAAGGTGCGCCTGATGTACGCCGGTCAGCTGGTGAGGGAAATCACGAGCGCCGACCTGAACATGACCGTCGATGTGCAGGAAGCCCTCGACGCGGCGTGGCAGCCGGGGCACACAGAAGGCGGCATTGATGCGCGCAAAGCCACGATGGACGCGCTGGCGGAAAATCCCTACGAGGGCTATTCCGCCACGCCCAGCGGCGACAATGTGGTGATTGACAACATCCTGCTCAGCATTGCGCAGCAGGCGTACATCCAGCCGGTGGATGCGCAGATTGTCTTTAATCCATCCAACTTCAGCAATCCGCTGACGATTCAGCCGGAGACGGTCGGGCGCTATATGGACACGACCGAGGCGAAAAATCAGGTGTACCAGATGATGTCGTCCCTGGTCAGCGGCGAGGTGGCGCTGACGACGCGCGAGCTTCAGCCGACCACGACCAAAGCCATGCTGGAGCCGCAGATTCAGCTGCGCGCGACGGCGTACACCCCGATTTCGACCACCAGCACGGAGAACCGCAACCTGAACATTCAGGTGGCGTTCGAGCGCATCAACGGCAAGATGCTTGCAGCGGGTGAAACATTCTCCTTCAATACGGTTGTGGGCAAGCGCACGAAGGCAAACGGCTTCTATGAAGCGATTGAGTACGCATACGGCGATCAGCGCATGGGCTACGGCGGCGGCGTGTGTCAGGCAAGCACGACGATGTACCTTGCGGCGGCGAAGGCGAACATGACGATTCTCAAGCGCGAGCCGCACTCCGACGCGGTGGGCTACACCGACTACGGCAAGGACGCGACGGTATCCGACAACCGCATTGACTTCAAGTTCCGCAACGACACGAACAGCACGATTTTCATCGTTGCGACGGTGATGAAGGACAGCCGCTACGACAAGACGCACAAGGTGTGCGTGGTGTCGATTTACGGCGAGAGCCTCGGCAAGGGCGTGAAGTACGAGCTGGAAACGGTGACGGTGCAGACTCTGCCCGCCCCGACCGAGCCGGAATACCGCAAGGACACGAACCACACCTACGCCACCTATGTTGACCAAGAGTACACCTACCGCAAGGCAACCGACGGCTGTGTGGTGGAAAGCTACCTGGTGAAGTATGTGGGCGGCGCGGAAACCGAGCGCAAGCTGATGTACACCGACACATACAAGGCGAAGAGCGAAATCATCTACGTCGGCACGGTGGAGCGGACGGAAGAGGGGCAATGACCAGAGGCTTTGCCTCTGGACTCCAGCAGGGGCGCTGCCCCTGCACCCTGCAAGGGAGTTCCTCCCTTGACCCTTTCGCGCGATTGCGTTGGCGACTTTTTCAGGCTGCTTCCGCGTGTTAATTGGGGGAAACCCATGGGCGAATGAAACGGGATGAAATCCCTACGCTTGACCCTTTTGCGCGATTGCGTTGGCGACTTTTTCAGGCTGCTTTTGCGTGCTGATACGGCTTCATCCGCCGCAACGGGGGATGAGGTCGTTTTTTTCTCCAAAACTTTGTGAAAGAAAATACAACTTGTGAAAAAACCCCCTTTTCTATTTCGGCAGAATGTGCTATAATAGGTTCGGTGGAAACCCTACATTATTGCATCAGGAGGGAAAATCCAATGGCGCTTGTTACGACGAAGGAAATGTTCAAGAAGGCGTATGACGGCGGCTATGCGGTCGGCGCTTTCAACGTCAACAACATGGAAATCATTCAGGGCATCACCGAGGCGGCGGGTGAGCTGAAGGCTCCCGTCATCCTGCAGGTGTCCAAGGGCGCGCGCGCGTATGCCAATCACACCTATCTGGTGAAGCTGGTGGAAGCGGCGGTTATCGAGAACCCCGATATCCCGATTGCGCTGCACCTTGACCACGGCGACAGCTTTGAGCTGTGCAAGAGCTGCATCGACGGCGGCTTCACGTCCGTCATGATTGACGCTTCCTCCAAGTCCTTTGAGGACAATATCGCCCTGACCCGCAAGGTCGTCGAGTATGCCCATGACCACGGCGTGGTCGTCGAGGCGGAACTCGGCACGCTCGCCGGCGTCGAAGACGACGTGAAGGTGGAGCATGGTCAGGAAATGTACACCCATCCGGAAGAAGTCGAAGAGTTTGTGACCCGTACGGGCTGCGACTCGCTGGCGATTGCCATCGGCACGTCCCACGGCGCGTACAAGTTCAAGCCCGGTCAGAAGCCCCAGCTGCACTTCGAGGTGCTGGAAGAATGCTCCAAGCGTCTGCCCGGCTTCCCGATCGTCCTGCACGGCGCTTCTTCTGTCCCGCAGGAGTTCGTGAAGGAAATCAACCAGTTCGGCGGCAATATGCCCGACGCAATTGGCATTCCGGAAGAGCAGCTGGCGAAGGCGGCGAAGATGGCGGTCTGCAAGATCAACATCGACTCCGACATTCGTCTGGCGATGACCGCGAGCATCCGCAAGTACTTCGCGGAACATCCGGATCACTTTGACCCCCGTCAGTACCTGAAGCCTGCCCGCGCTGCGGTGAAGGCGATGGTCGCCCACAAGATTGTGGATGTGCTGGGCTGCGCTGGCAAGGCGTAATCGGAGCACAAAAAAGGGCGCTGCTGAAAAACGGCAGCGTCTTTTTGTTATGGCAGCATCGCACGCCAATTGTATTTATGAAGTTTTTTCGGTTGACATTATGTATTTTTCGCCTTATAATTTTTCATAAGACTGCGGTGGAAGCCGCAGAACGTGAAAGGAGCAATCCTCATGAAGAAGATGCTGGCACTGGTTCTGGCACTGGCGATGTGCCTCGGCTGCGCTGCACTGGCGGAAGAAACTGCCTTGGTGTACGCGCTTGGCGCGCCCATGCCCGATTTTACCTTTACGGACATTAACGGCGTTTCCCATACCCTCTCCGAAACCTTGAAGGAGAAGGAAATGGTGCTGATTAACCTCTGGGCAACGTGGTGCGGTCCGTGTGAATCGGAGTTCCCCTTCTTGGAGGAAGCCTATGAGCAGTACAAGGACAAGGTGGAAGTCTTTGCGCTGAGCATCGATGAAAACGATGATGATGCGAAGCTGACGGAATATGTGGCGTCGCATGGCTTGACGTTCCCGGTCGGGCATGAAACGTTCAACCTCTTTGCGGGCTTCGGACTCAATGGCGTCCCGACCTCGATTGTGGTTGACCGCTTCGGCAATGTGGCTTTCATCGCAACGGGTTCTCAGCCCTCTACGGACGCGTTTGTCCGCCTGTTCGGTCTCTTCCTCGGCGATGAGTACACGCAGACGAATGTGCTGGCGTTCCTGCCGGGCGAAAAGCCCTCGATTCCGCCGACGGATGAAGCGGAACTGAACCGCGCGCTGAATGTGGAAGGCACGGCGGCGCCGCTGTCCTTCATCAATTCTACGGATGAATACACTTGGCCGATGGCGGTTGCGGAAAAGGATGACCGCACGGTTCTGGTCAGCACGAACACGGGCAAGGATACTTCTTCCGCTTCCGTGCTGACTACGGTGGAAGCGAAGGCGGGCGATGTGTTCGCGTTCGACTACAAGACGTCCACCGAAGCCGGCTGCGACCTGTTCTGCCTGTCTGTCAACGGGCAGACGGTGAAGGCGTTCGGCGGCGTGAAGGAATGGGCGACCTACGGCTATGAATTCCCGGCGGACGGTACTTACGAAATTGCCCTGTCTTACATCAAGGATTCCTTTCAGGCCGCGAATGAGGACATGATCTGGCTGGACAACGCGCGCGTGGTGGACGGAGAAGAAGCCGCCGCTGTGCTGGCGAACAACCCGGTCTATCCGGAAGGCACGAAGATGACAACCATCTCCTTTGTGGGCGACAACGTGAAGCAGGTTTTCTTCACCGACCCGAAATTTGCGCTGATGTCCACCTTTGGCATGACCAACTATTATGTGATTGACAACACGGAAAGCGCGACGGTGAAGGTGACGCTGGCGAAGGGACTCGACCCGGAAATGTACGCCTTTGGCTGCGAAGCGGCTCCCGAAAACTATGCGCTGACGGACTACATGACGGAGGACGGATACGTCATCCCGAATCAGCCGATTGACACCAATCAGGCGAGCGGCTTCCCGTATACCACCTATTTTGTGGTGAAGGCTGGCGCGGAAAACGTGGAAGCGTCCGCCATTGCAATCGCTGATGAACCCAACGCCAATGCGTTTGTCGCCATGCTGCAGCAGTATGGCATCAATGTCCCCGGCTGGAAGTACGCCGATGGCACCCTGCCTTCCACGGATGAAGTGGCGGAAGCGCCGCAGCTGCCGATGGAGGGGATGGCAAGCTACACGATCAAGTGCGTCGATCAGGACGGCAACCCCGTGACCGGCACGATGATTAACGTCTGCACGGATGAAACGTGCACGCCCATGCCTGTGGATGAGAATGGCGTGCTGGAATTCACCATGCCTGCATACCCCTATGTGCTGCATGTGCTGATTGTGCCGGAAGGCTACGAGTTCGACACGACGGTGGAAGAAATTGCTCCTGAAGCGGGCGGCGAAGTGGTGTTCACCTTCCAGAAAGTGTAATTCAAGGCTTCAAGGGGCGGTGTACCTGCGGGTATGCCGCCCTTTTTCGGTGCTGACTTTTTGGCAAAAGAAACGCACCTCATCTGCTGCATTAGCTGGATGAGGTGCGTTTTGTGGCTTGATTTTCTATGCGGATTTGCTTGTGCGCCGCAGGAGCGAAGGAGTGGAGGGGGCGATCGCAAAGCCCCCTCCTCGCGCCCGCAGGCGCGAAATCCCTGCATCAACACGCGGAAGCAGCCTGAAAGTGTCACCAACTGAATCGCGCGAAAGGGTCAAGGGGGGGGACTTCGTCCCGTTTCATTCGTCCCGTTTCATTCGCCCCGTTTCATTCTCCCTTGTTATTGCAGCTTCAGGTCGCCGCCCTTGATCCAGCCCCACTTGCGCAGGAAGAAGGCGAACAGCAGCGTCAGCACGGCGGGGAGAACGAAGCAAATCAGGATAAGCCCAACCCAGTCCATCGGCAGAATCGCGGCTTTCGTGCCGGCGGCAATGTCGTTCAGCCAGCCGGTGTAAACGCCAATCTGCCCGACCAAACCGCAAGTGCCCATGCCGCTGGAAACCGCCGGGCCGTTCATTTCGAGGTGGAACAGGCACGTTGCAATCGGGCCGGTGATGGCGGAAGCAAGCGTCGGGGGAATCCACACGCGCGGATTGCGGATGATGTTGGGCATTTGCAGCATCGACGTGCCCAGCCCCTGACTGACCAAGCCGCCCACGCCGTTCTCGCGGAAGGACATGACCGCGAAGCCGACCATCTGCGCGCAGCAGCCCGCAACCGCCGCGCCGCCCGCAAGCCCCGTCAGCGAGAGCGCCGCGCAAATGGCAGCGCTGGAAATCGGCAGCGTCAGCGCCATGCCGACGACGACGGACACCAGAATGCCCATCAGCAGCGGCTGGAGGTTCGTTGCCCACTTGATGAAATCGCCGACCGAGCTGGCAGCCGCGCCAATCGCGGGCGCGCACAGCACGGACAGCCCAACGCCGACAAGAATCGTGACCGCCGGGGTGACGAGAATATCCACCTTCGTCTCCTTGCTGACGATTTTGCCGCATTCGGACGCAACAATCGTGATGAAGTAGACCGCCAGCGGGCCGCCTGCGCCGCCGAGCTTATTTGCCGCCATGCCGACGGCAATCAGGCTGTACAGCACCAATTGCGGGGCAGAGAGCGCCGCGCCGATGGATACCGCCATTGCCGGCCCCGCGACCTGCTGGGCGAAGTTGCCCGCGTCAATTAGGAACTGCACGTTCAGCTGCTGACCGAGCGTCTTGATGATTGTGCCAATCAGCAGCGAGGCGAACAGTCCCTGCGCCATGGCGCCCATTGCGTCTATTCCGTAGCGTTTTGCGGAAAACAGAACGTTCTTCCGCTTCAGAAACGCGCTGACCTTTCCCATGTCCTCCAAATCTCCCTTGTACGGGGAAGCCCCGCGAAATTTCCGCCGAAAAACGGTGGATTGCATTCCATTATAGCATATTGACAAGAAAGAAACAAGCATATATCACAGAATGTGTGGGTTGGGTGAACAAAGTGCGAGATTTCGCGCAGATCCGATGATAACAGGTGTTTTTGTTGCAAGGCAGTCATAACCGTGCTATAATGAAGCGATTGCAAACGGCTCACGCGCTTGCAGTCAGCGCAGGAGAGGAGGCATCCGGTCAGTCAGCGCCGGAAGAGCACGGATGAGAAAGAAAAACTCCATCATCAATATGATCGTCGGGCTGGTGGGGCAGCTGCTGAACATGCTGCTTTCCTTCGGCGGGCGCATGGTGTTCGTCCACTACCTGTCGCAGGAATATCTCGGCGTGAACGGCCTCTTCGGCGATGTGCTGGGAATGCTGAATCTGGCAGAATTGGGCATCGGCTCGGCGATGATTTTCAGCATGTACCGCCCGGCGGCGCAGAACGACGAGAAGCAGCTGGCGCGCCTGATGAACCTCTATCGCACGCTGTACCGCATCGTTGCGCTGGCGGTGCTGGGCATCGGGCTGGCGCTCATGCCGTTCCTGCCGCGGCTGATGAAGGGCGGCGAGGGCATCGAGAATTTGCAGCTGATTTATCTGCTGTACCTCCTGCAAGCTGTCACGTCATACCTGCTGTCCTACAAGAACGCCATCTATCAGGCGTACCAGAAGGCATACATCCGCAAGGCGGTTGACCAAATCATCGGCATCGTGCGCCTGATTCTGCAAATCGTTGTGCTGGTAACGACGCGGAACTTCATCCTCTACCTGATTATCCAGCTTTTCATGCCGATGCTCACCAGCGCTATCATCTGGGCGCGCGCGGACAGGGAGTTCCCGTACCTCAAGCAGTACAAGGAGCTGCCCGAACCGCAGGAGCGCAAGGCGATTTTCAAGAATGTCGGCGCGCTGAGCCTGCATAAGCTGGCGACGGTTATCGTCCGCAGCACGGATAACCTGATTATGTCCGCGTTTGACGGGCTGGCTACGGTCGGCATATACTCCAACTACAAGCTCGTTTTGATGAACGTCAACAACCTGCTGGGGCATGTGACGGGCGCATTCACCGCCAGCATCGGCAACCTGAACGCGCTGGAGGGCAGAAAGCGCGTCTACGAAATCTTCCGCATCCTCGATTTCGCAGCTTTCCTGCTCTACGGCTACCTCTCCGGCGGACTGGTGACGCTGATTAACTTCTTCATCCGCATGATTTTCGGCGAAGAGTACCTTTTCTCGATGACGGTCGTCGTCATCATCATGGCGGAGTTTTTCATCAGCGGCCTCCGTCAGATGGGGCTGCAGTTCCGCGAGGCGCTGGGGCTGTTCTGGCATGACCGCTACAAGGCGCTGGCGGAGGCCATCATCAACCTTGTTGTATCGCTGATTCTGGTGCGGCGCTTTGGCGTGGCGGGCATCATCGGCGGCACGATTATCTCCAGCCTGCTGACGTGCGTTTGGTTCGAGCCGTATGTGCTGATGCGCTACGGCATTGAGGAGGACTGGCAGAAGAAGCTGCGCCGCTACTTCATGGATTACATCGTCCGCTGGGTGGTGGTCGCGGGGGTCAGCGCCGTGTCCTACTGGATTTTCCAGCTGATGCCGCAGACGAATTTCCTCTGGTTCATCGCCCAAGGGCTGATGTACACCGCGATTTTCGCCGCGGTCGTGCTGGTGGTATACGGCAGAACGAAGGAATTCCAGTACCTGCTGGAAATGACCGTCCGCAAGCTGAAAAAGAAACTTCGGGGTGGGGAGTAACCTATGCTGCCGCTGATTTCCATCATTCTACCCGTCTACAACATGTCAGGCAAGCTGCCCCGGTGCATTGCCAGCCTGACGGCGCAGACATACCCGAATCTCGAATTCCTTTTCGTGGATGACGGCTCGACTGATAACAGCGTGCAGGTCATCCAGCAATACGCGGATAGCCGCTTCCGTATCCTCCGCAAGAAAAACGGCGGTGTGTCGTCGGCGCGGAATGAGGGCTTGCGCAACATGCGCGGCGAATACGGCGCGTTCGTTGATCCGGACGACACCGTGTCGCCGAACTACATTCAGTACCTGTACGATGCGCTGATGGCGCAAGGGACGAAAATGTCCTGCTGCTGGACTTACGAGCTGCACGAGGACGATGTGGATAAGCCACTGCCGGACGAACCCCATCAGCCCGCGAAGCTGGCGACGTTTGATAACTACGACCAGTGGGGCGAGATGGCGCACGTCCAGTCCTACGGCGTGCTGTATCACCACGATTTGCTGGAGAATCTGCGCTTTGATGAGCAGATTTCTTACGCGGAGGACACGCTGTTCTACATGCAGGCAGTTCTGGCGACGAAGCGCGTGGCGTACCTGATCGACCGGCTCTACTACTATGTGCAGTGGACAGGTTCGGCGATGCACCAAAAATATACGACAAAGCAGTATTCGGACGTGACGGTGTGGGCGGACGTTTGCCGGATGACGAAGGACGTTGCGCCGCTGATGCACCAAACGTCGATGACGCGGTACTGCTTCGCGTGCACGCGGGCGTTCTACTTCTCCTTCACGAGCGAGCAGGACTGCACGGCGCTGCGGCAGGATGCCATCAAGCGTTTGCGCGCGAACTGGCGCTGGGTGCTGAAGATGCCGACGCAGAATGAGCGCCGCAAGGGGCTGATTGCGATGGTCAGTCCGAAGCTGGCGTACTTGATGTGGAAGAAGGCAAAGGGAAAGTAAAGGCACCACCGCACAATTCGGCGGCGCGTCTGGCGATGTCTTTTCCGCCATCTGCGTCATGCAAATTTCTCGATTTACCGCCAGTAAACCTTCGAAATTTGCATTTGCATCTGACGAAAAATCCATTCGCCAGCCGACCACCTCATTTGTGCGGTGTTACCCAAAATTTCCCTTTTGATGCTTTATGATGCGGATTATTTCGGAGTGTTCTTGCTTGCCGCAGGGATTTCGCGTCTGCGGACGCGACCAAAGGGCATGAAAACAGACGAATGTCTGCGGTCGCCCTTTGGAAACCTTCGGTGCGCACTCCCATGTTACTTGGTCTGCCTCGGAACGCTTAATACGAACCGCAGGTTCGCTGGATAAACACGCGGAAGCAGTATGAAAGTGTCACCAACTGAATCGCGCGAAAGGGTCAAGGGACGAAGTCCCTTGCGGAGTCAAGGGGCAGCGCCCCTTGGGTTCCCTCAATAAACACGCGGAAGCAGTATGAAAGTGTCACCAACTGAATCGCGAAAAAGGGAGTCCAGAGGGTCGAAGACCCTTTGGCGGGGTCAAGGGGCAGCGCCCTTTGCGGCTCCCGCTAATCAACGTGGAAGGGAAGGAAACCGATGAAAATCCTGATGGTCAATAAGTTCTTGTACCCGCGCGGCGGGGCGGAAACGTATATGCTCCGCATTGGGGAAGAACTGACGAGACGCGGTCATCAGGTGGAATATTTCGGTATGTACGACGAGAAAAACACCGTCGGGAACGCCGAAGGGCTGACGACTGTCAACATGGACTTCCACGCGTCCGGCGCGGAAAAGCTGCTGTACCCCTTCCGCATCATCTATTCCGGCGAGGCGCGGCGCAAAATGCGGCAGGTCATCGACCGCTTCCACCCGGACATCATCCACTTCAACAACATCAATTTCCAGCTTACCCCGTCCGTGATTCTGGCGGGGGCAGAGAAAAATATCCCGATGGTGCAGACCGTCCACGATTTGCAGATGCTCTGCCCGAACCACATGATGATGGAATTCGGGACGTGGAAGCTCTGCGAGGAGTGCAGCGGGAAGAAGTGCAAGATGGCGTGCGTGCGCAAAAAGTGCATCCACGGGTCGCGTGCAAAGAGCCTCATCGGCGCGATAGAAGGCACGATTTATACCAGCAGCCATGTGTATGACCGCGTGGCGCGCTACATCTGCCCCAGCCGCTTCATCGAGGAAAAACTGCTGACCGTCCCACGTTACGCCGGAAAAACCACCATGATTCATAACTTTTTGAGCAAGACGGCGGAGATCAATGCGCCCAAGGGCGATTACGTCCTGTATTTCGGGCGCTTGTCGGAGGAAAAAGGCATCGACCGCATCCTTGCCGCCTGCCGCCTGCTGCCGGAGATTCCGTTTGTCATTGCGGGCGGCGGGCCGCTGGAGGAACTCTGCCGAACGTGCGATCTGCCCAACGTCCGCTTCGTCGGCTTCAAGACTGGGCGAGAACTGCAGGAGCTTGTCGCGGCGGCGCGCTTCACCCTCCACCTCTCCCTGTGGTATGAAAACTGTCCGCTGGCGCTGCTGGAATCGCAGTCGCTGGGCACGCCGGTGCTGTGCAACCGCATCGGTGGAATGCCGGAGCTGGTGGAGGAGGGCAAAACGGGCATCCTCAACGACACCTTCACGCCCGAAGCGTACGCGGAGAAGATTCGCGCGCTGTATAGCGATTCGGCGCTGCTGGATGAAATGGCGCGCAACTGCCGCGCGAAGAAGGAAAGCATGATGACGCTCGACCGCTACTGCGACCGGCTGCTGGAAATCTACATGGAGGAAATCGGAGGAAAACGCGCGTGATGGATGGCAAAAAGCGCAAAGTAATGTTCCTGATTTACAGCCTGTGCGGGGGCGGCGCGGAGCGGGTGCTGGTGGAAACAGTCAACCGCCTCCCCAAAGACCGCTACGACGTGACGCTCATGACGCTTTTCCACGACGATACCCGCGCCGGGATGCTGTCGCCGGAGGTGCATTACCGCCCGGCGCTGCGCGTGAAGAACGGCAGGGCGCAGAAAATTCTCAGCGGCATCATGCAGTACATCATCCCGCCGAAATGGCTGTACCGCTGGTTCTTCAAGAGCGACGCGGATGTGGAAGTCGCCTTCATGGAGGCGTTTCCGACAAAAATCCTCGCGTACTCCACCAATCAGCACGCGAAAAAGTATGCGTGGGTGCATATCGACGTGCAGACGTACACCAAGCAGGATCGCCTGTTCCGCTCCATGCGGCATCAAAAGGCGTGCTATGAGCGGTTTGACGGCATCTACTGTGTGTCGGAGAACGTACAGGAAGCGTTTTCCGCGAAATTCGGCTTGACGGAGCGCGTCCATGTCGCCTATAATATGCTGGATGAGCAGGCAATCCGCCGCCGGAAGGACGAGCCGGTGGACGACATCCCGAAGGGCGAGTTCCTGATGGTCAGCGTCGGCAGCCTGATTCCGCGCAAGGGGTTTGAGCGGCTGATTCATGTCTGTGGGCTGCTCAAAAGCCGTGGCTACCACTTCCACCTGCTGATTCTGGGCAAAGGGGAGCTGTACGAAAATCTGGCGATGCAGGTGATTGACGAGCATTTGCAGGGCAGCGTGCAGCTGCTGGGCTTCCGCGATAATCCATACCCGTATATGGCGGCGGCGGATTTGTACGTCTGCCCGTCCTACGTCGAGGGGTTCAGCACGGTGGTGAGCGAAGCCGTTGTGCTGGAAACGCCCGTCGTGACGACGGACTGCTCCGGAATGCGCGAGATTCTGGGCGACAGCGAGTATGGCCTGATTACGCAGAACACTGAAGAATCGCTCTTCGAGGGCTTGCGGACGATGCTGGACAAGCCGGAAGTCTACCAATACTACCAGCAGCGCGTCCGCGAGCGCGCACCGTTCTTCTATATGGAAGAAAGGCTGAAGGCGTATGAGGAGATTCTTGACCAGTAAGGGAAAAATGTTATGAGCGACATCCTGCGAAAATTCCGCCGCGGCGCCATCCTGTTGGGCGAACTGATCAAGTACGAGGCGGCAGCCCTCTGCGCCGGCGTGCTGAAAGTCACCAATCCGCGGTACCGCCACGTTTGGCTTGTGTCCGAGCGCGGCAGGGAAGCCCGTGACAACGGCTATCACTATTTCGCGTATCTTCGGCGGGAGCACCCCGAAATCAACGCTGTCTACGTCGCGGACCCCAAGCTGCCCGACTATGACCGCGTCGCGCAGCTGGGCAGCGTCGTGCCGTATCGCAGCTGGCGGCACTACCTGCTCTGCGCCGCATCGGAAATGAAAATTTCCACCCATGTTTCCGGTTATACGCCTGATATTGAACGCTATTATATGCTCGATAAGCTCCACATCTTGCGCGGAAAAAAGGTGTTTTTGCAGCATGGCATCATGATTGACGATATGAAGTGGTACCATTACCCCAACGTCGTCATGGATTTGTTTGTCACGACGCTGCAAAAGGAGCGTGATTTCGTCGAGTCGGCGTTCGGGTATCCGAAAGGCGTCGTCCGCCGATTGGGGCTGTGCCGATATGACGCGCTTCTGCATCCGCACGAGACGAAGCGGCAGGTGCTGTTTATGCCGACGTGGCGGACGTACGCCGTGGAGGGCAAAACACAGGCGGAGTTTGAGCAGACGGACTATTTCCAGCACTGGCAGGCGGTCATTTCTGACCCGAAGCTGGAGAAGCTGCTGACGAAATACGGCTATGACGCCGTGTTCTACCCGCATTTTGAGGTGCAGCGCTTCCTGTCCGCCTTCCACACGGAGAATCCGCGCGTCAAAATCGGCGCGCTGGGGCAGATGGATGTGCAGACGCTGCTGATGGAGTCCGCACTGCTGATAACGGACTTCTCCAGCATCCAGTTCGACTTCGCGTATATGATCAAGCCCGAAATCTACTACCAGTTTGACGAGGCGCGGTACTGGGGCACGCACCACGACCGCGGCTATTTCGACTATCGCGTGGACGGCTTCGGGGCGGTCGTGACGACGCAGGAGGCGCTGCTGAAAGCCATCGAAACCGCGCTTGCATCGGAGTGCGCCGTCACGCCGGAAATGCAGAAGCACATCCGCGATACCTTCGGCGCGCTCGACGACCACAACTGCGAGCGAAATCATCAGGCAATCAGGGAGCTGATGTCATGAAAGCAAACGACGGGCGGGCGAACCTCATTCTGCTGGACAGCGCGCCGCAGCCGGAATGGAACTTTGCGGCGCTGATGGAAGCGGAGACAGGGGAAAAGTGGAACATCTGGCACATTGACAGCCATTTTTCGGACAGTGCATGGAAGAAGAAGGCGAAATTCTTCCTCTTTCCACTCAAAGTGCTGCGCCACCGCAAGGAATTTGGCACCATTGTGTCCTACCAGCAGTTTTACGGGCTGTTTTTCGCTTTTTACAGCGCCATTTTCCACCTGAAAAAGCACTGCCATCTCATCGTCACCACGTTCATCTACCGCCCCAAGCAGGGCTGGAAGGGCAAGCTGTACGCGTGGTTCATGTGCAAGGCGGTGAACAGCCCCGCGCTGGACAAAATCGTCTGCTTTTCCAGCAGCGAACCGGCGTATTACCAGTCCATTTTCGGCACGGACAAGTTCACCTATGTGCCGCTGGGGCTGGGCGATTTGAACCGCGGCGGGCACATTCCGCAGGGGGAAGAGCGATTCATCCTCGCGGCGGGAAAGAGCAACCGCGACTATGACTTCCTTGTGGATGCGCTGAAGGACACGCCGTATCAGGTGCGCATTCTGTCCGACGCGTACAACCACCCGAACCCCGGCAGCAACATCCGCATTTATCACGATGTGTTCGGCGAGAAGTACTATCAAATGCTGTCGGAATGCTGCTGCGTGATTGTGCCGCTTGCCGATGCGCGCATTTCGGCGGGGCAGCTGGTGTTCCTGCAGGCGATGATGTTCGGCAAGCCGATTATCACCACGGAATCGGACACCGTGCGCGACTACATCGAATCGGGCAAAAACGGTCTGATCATTTCCAAACAGCGTGATGCGCTGCGGGACGCGGTTCGCCGGCTCTATGAGGATGAAGCGCTGTACCGCGGCATGGCAAAGGAGGGCAGATGCCGATTCTTGGAAAGCTATTCTGTGGCAAGCATGGCGCGGCGAATTGGGTCAATCTGGCGGAAGCTGGACGAAAAGAAATGCTGAAGAAGGACATTCAACCGCGCCCGGCGTATCTGAAATGGGTGTATATCGGCATGATGACCATCGCCTTCTGGAATGGTGGGCTGGGGCTGCCGTGGTTCACGAAATATGTGCTGCAAGTCGGCGTGCTGGGCATGGCGCTGCTGTTTATGCTGGTGACGGGCGACTTCCGGCGGCTGAAAACCGTGGGACAGTTTGCGGTGATGTTCGGGCTGCCGTTTGTGATGATGGCGGCGCTGTCAATGCTGTACTGGGCATTGGATTTTCAGCAGCTTAACTACATGTCGCGCGGCTGCTCGACGATTCTCTACCATGTCATATCGCTCAGCGCAATGTGCAGCGCGGTGTACCTCTTCGGCCGCAGGAGCATTGATTATACGCTCTACGGCATGTGCGGCGCGAACTGCTGCATTGTGCTGGAATCCATCAAGGAGAACGGCATCGGGGCGTTTGTGACGGGGCTGATTGCGTTTGCAAAGTCCGGCGGGATTGACACGAACGCCGCCATCAAGGCGCTGGAAGTGCATGACCTGACGTTTGCCTTCGGGCTGATGCTGCTGTTCGCCCTGTGCTGCGAGCGAGGCAAAAAGCGCCTGATTTATGCTGCCTTATCGGGACTGTTCTTCTTTCTGGGTCTCAAACGCATCGCGCTGATTGGCTTGGTCGGCGTGTTTTTGATGGGCGAGTTCATCCGCAGGAGAAAACCGAAAGCCCAAAGCGTCCTGATTATCCTCATTTCCATTGGCGCCATTGTCATTTGCTTCGGGTATGTGTACCTGATTCAGTCGGGGCTGTTCAACGAAATCGTCCATGCGCTGGAGATTGACACGATGGGACGCGACAAGCTCTATGCCGCTTTTCAGGATGTATACGATTTTTCCCCCGCCTTCCGAGGGTATGGCATTGGCTATGTTACACGCTATATCAGCATTATGACGGAAGCGGGCGTTGGCGTATTCGGCACGCACAACTTCGGCGGGATGCACAACGATATTGTTACCATGTACATCGAGTTAGGCTTCTGGGGCTTCGCGTTCTGGATTTGGTACAGCTGGAACGGGCGCATTGTGTGGTGCCAGAAGGAGTTCGGGATGCAGACAGCCCTGCTGCTGCTGTACGAAACGATTTACGGCTTCATTACCTACGCCACCGACAACACGGTGTTCTACTGCTATATCAACACGGTCTTTATGCTGCTGCCGATTGCGATGGCGATTGGCGAGCAGGAACAAGGCGAGGAGAAAGGCAAGCATGAAAGAAAAGAACCGGAAACGAGCAAGGAGCGGCGTGTGGTCGCTTCTTGAGCGGATGCTGCAGGGTGTGTGGAGATACCGCCTGCTTTGCCTGCTGCTGATCATCGCGGCGATGGTGACCACCAGCGCCCTGATGCATCCGGGAAAGATGCAGTCGGCAACCGCCCTCATTGCCCTGAACTATGAGGAAGCGACAAGGGGACTTTATCCGAATCAGACGCGATTCAACATTTCGCTGCTCAAGTCTGATGAGGTGCTTTCGCGTGCGCTTGAAAAGGCGGGCGTAACGAACATGAAGCCCCTTGCGCTGGCGGAGCACATCAGCGTAAGCGCGTCAAGCGTTGGCGGCATGTCGATTGATTCCGGCAGCGCCAGCGCCTACAAGATTGCCACCACCTACACCGTCTCCTACAAGCGCAATGAGGAGCTGCCGGCAAGCATCAGCACCGGCGACATGCTCCAGCTGATTATCGAGGCGTACAAGGAAGCGTTCTACGAGAACTACACCTACGTCGATACGGCGCTCAATCCGAACTGGAATGAACTGGATGGACTGGAGTATGTGGAAATCGGCACATTCTTCGAGAAAGAAATCGGCAAAGTCAGCCGCTTTTTGAAGAGCCGCGCGAACGAGAACGGCACGTTCCGTTCCTCAGCTAACAACGAGACGTTTATCTCTTTGCAGAAGAAGGCACAGAATTTCTCTAACATTGACCTTGAAAAGTACACCGCGTATGTGCGGCAGAGCGGGTTATCCAAAAATCGCGACCGCTATGTGTCCAAGCTGAAATATCAGAATCAGCTGCGCAACATTGAGTATCAGAAATTCATGAGCCACTATCAGAACCATCTTGCAACGATTGATATGTACGATTCCGCGCTGACAAGCGTTGTGCTGATTCCGACGCTGGATACGCAGGCAAACTTCTATATGTCGCGCACGAAGGTGGCGATTGACTATCAGGCAAGCTCCGCTGAGATGGAAAACTTCCATGCCCATGATACAAAGGAGAAAATCAAGGACAATGAGTACACCATCGAGAAGATGCTCGCGGAAGACGCCAATGCGGCGGAGAACATCGTCACGGCGGAAATACTGATTGATACCATGAAAACCAAATTGGCGGATTTGATTGAACGCACAAATGTCATCAACCGCGAGTATGTCCGCTATAAGACGCGCAACTACCTTACCGTGTCCTATGAGCAGATGAGCGCGATGGATGAATACAGCATCAAGTGGTCGATCTTGATGGGCGGCGTGACGTTCTGCGTCTGCTGCGTGCTGTTGCTGGTGATTGAGGGCAGAAAAAAGCATGAAAAAGTTTAACATCATCCGCTACTTAAAGCTCTTTATATCTTCTTTCGGCGCGTTCTTCTACGCTTGCTGTAAGAAAAATCTTGACGTCGGCATTTGGAAGAACAAATGTTCCGATATCTCTTCCGTCCAGAATGGTATCTGTTTTATTCGCCATCGAACGCTGCATTTCCACCATTGCGTAACGAACGACCGGAACTGCGGAGATATCGCTTGCCATGCGCGAAATTTCGGGAAGTCGAATTTCCGTGGAAACGTTTTCGCCGTCGAGATAAACGGCAGTCGCGCCGTTCTCGTTTTTAAGCTCGACTTCGGTATTTTTCAGCATTTCTTCGATTTTTTTCTGTTCCGAGCATGCAATATTATTGCGTTTGGCTTTCAACCCTACCGCGCGGTACATGGCACCCGTATCGATATATACGAGTCCGAGCTGTTTTGCGATAAGCTTTGCTATCGTGCTTTTTCCTGCTCCCGCAGGTCCGTCAATTGCTATTATCATAATTGTTCTCCCGCGTACAAGCCGGCTACGTATCCGGTTGCAAACGCTATTTGTAAATTAAATCCGCCGGTCATAGCGTCGACGTCCAGCATTTCTCCCGCAAAATACAGTCCTTTGACAAGCTTGCTCTCCATTGTTTTCGGATTAACCTCACATAAATCGACGCCGCCCGCAGTCACTATTCCGAGTTCTGTTTTATCAAGCGAAGCAATATCGAAATCAAGGCTTTTCATACTTTCGACGATGGTTTTGCGCTCTGCTTTGGTTATCGAATTAACAGGCTTATTCCGGTTGATTTTCGTATAACCGACAAAATAATCGATAAGCTTTGCGGGAAGCAAATCCCCAAGCGCATTTTTAAATTGTTTGTTTTTATACTTTTCGAAATCGGATAAAAGGCGCACATCCAGTTTTTCGTGCGACAAAGCCGGCTTCAAGTCGATTGAAAGCTTCGCGCTTTTTAAGTCAAACTTATTTATCAGGCTGCTCAGCGACAGAATAATCGGTCCGGACACACCTTTGTCCGTAAAAAGCATTTCTCCGAATTCGGAAAAACTTTTGCCCGAAACGAAAACTGTTGCCGTAACGTTTTTCAGCGACAACCCCTCAAGCGCAGACACGCTGTTTTTAAGCAAGATCGGAACAAGCGCAGCTCTTGGCGTCACGATTTTGTGTCCGAAAGATCTTGCAAACCTGTATCCGTCGCCCGTCGAGCCGGTTGCAGGATAACTTACTCCGCCGCAGGCGAGAATCACTTTGTCGAATTTTTCGGCAGAAATATCCGTGTCTACGACAAAACAATCGTCTTCTCTTTTTATTTTAAGCACCTGTTCAAAACATACGCGAACGCCTTCGCGATCGATTGCTCGTTTAAGAGCCTTTATCACGTCGCTCGACTTGTCCGACTGCGGGAAAACACGGTTGCCTCGCTCGACTTTTGTTTCTACGCCGTTATTTTCGAGAAACAAGATTGTTTTTTGCGGAGGGAAAGCATATATCGCACCGTGCATAAATTTTTTGCCGTTTACCACGTTTTCGAGAAATTCCGACGGCTCGCACATATTGGTAACGTTACAGCGACCTTTGCCGGTTATGTAAATTTTTTTTCCGACTTTTTGGTTTTTTTCATATAAAACGACGTCGGCTGTCTTTGCCGCGGTCGCCGCAGCCATAAGTCCGGCTGCACCTGCGCCGACAACAGCAATTCTCATAAAAATACCGCCTGATACCGTAAATACTTACGAGCCGATATTTGCCCGTAAGTATTTATGTTAATTTTGTTTTATTCAGAAAGGATGAACCTGACTATCCCGGTTGTAAATGGTCGTGTCTACCCCTTTATTCTTTGCCGTTCTGCGTTTGAAAAACGGGATCGCCAACTGCGGGAAAAGCGCATACGTCAAAACGTCTTCGTCGCTTTCCGCATATTCCTTGATTTCTTCGCGCAGTTTTCCGAGCTCGGGTTTAATGAGATCTGCCGGCCTGCACGTAATACGCTTTCCGCCCTGCAGAATTTTATCGATAATTTCCTGTGAAGGCTCAACGGGCAGTTTGCCGTATTCGCCGGCAACGACACCGCGCGTTTCCTTTGTTACCATCTTGTATCTTTCGCCGGAAAGAACGTTCAGGACAGCCTGAGTTCCGACAATCTGACTGGACGGCGTTACGAGAGGCGGATAGCCGAGGTCTTTTCTTACTCTCGGCACTTCTTCCAGAACCTCGAGCAATCTGTCGGAAGCACCCTGCTGAGCAAGCTGGCTTATAAGGTTGGACAACATTCCGCCCGGTACCTGATAAATTAGTGCGTTAACGTCCACTTTAAGCACTTTCGGACTTAAGAATCCGTCCTTTTGCAGTCTGTCGGCAACTTTTCTGAAGTATACCGTAAGTTCGTTTAAAGCATTGAGGTCAAGACCCGTATCATATTCAGTTCCTTTTAGAGTAGCTACAAGCGACTCTGTTGCAGGCTGACTGGTTCCGTTTCCGAGAGGCGAAAGCGCAGTGTCGACAATATCACACCCCGCTTCTATTGCTTTTAAATTCACCATATCATCCTCTGCAAAATTATATGTTCTATTCCCCTACATCCTCCTTGAGAAATAATTATATGGTCAATTAC
>ENA-UEQL01000489-UEQL01000489.1-human-gut-metagenome-genome-assembly--contig:-NODE-489-length-27889-cov-5.123292_pt1 | contig 27889 bp, 20 predicted proteins | sample MGYA00242905_ERZ507926 | MGnify/ENA primary metagenome ERZ507926 (study PRJEB26167, sample SAMN06115531) | human gut metagenome | host: Homo sapiens | place: China:Henan | collected 2015-09-09 | study...
CCTGCAGCGTTTCCGCGAGATCTTCACGGCCTGCGGCCTGCGCGTGGAAGACGAACGCGACGTCCCTGTGCGCGAAGACGTGCTGGCTCCCGCCGCCCGCCAGACCATGCCCGGATTTTTGCAGCTGCTCGTCCTGCCGGATACCAGCTCCCCCGAAGCCGCGGAGCTCCATGATCCCGAAGCCCTTGAACGCCGCCTGTTCCTTGCCCGGCACATGGCCGAGAACCTGATCTGGAAGGAACTGCGCCGGCAGGGACAGGACACCCGCCTGTTCTATGTGGCCAGCTGCTCCTGCCGGAGCATCGTCTACAAGGGCATGCTCCCCGGCTCCCGGCTGGGCGAGTTCTATACCGATCTGACGGACGAAGACTGCGCCGCGCCTTTTGCCGTGTTCCACGAACGTTTTTCCACCAACACCCTGCCTTCGTGGCCCCTGGCCCAGCCCTTCCGTCTGGCCGCCCATAACGGCGAGATCAACACCCTGCGCGGCAACGCGGCCCACATGGGCGTGCGCGAGGCCGTGCTCGCCTCGCCCCTGCTGGGGGCACATCTGAAGGACGCCCTGCCGGTCATCAATCCCGATACCTCGGATTCCGGGACCCTGGACAACGTGCTGGAGCTGCTCGTCCGCGCGGGCTACACCCTGCCCCACGCCCTGATGATGATGGTCCCCGAACCCTTCGGGCCCACCTTCGTCATGGGCGACAACAAGCGCGCCTTCTACGAATATCACTCGTCCCTCATGGAACCCTGGGACGGCCCCACCTGCCTCGTCTTCACCGACGGCTGGCGGCGCGTGGGCGCCATGCTCGACCGCAACGGCCTGCGCCCCTGCCGCTGGAGCGTATCCCGGGACGGTCTGATGGTGCTCGGCTCGGAAAGCGGCCTTGTGGACGTGCCTGAAGAGGACATCATCCAGCGCGGCCAGCTCCAGCCCCGGCGCATGATCCTGGCGGACGTGGAGCACCACCGCATCGCGCCTGATGCGGAGATCAAGGGGCAGGTCATTCGCTCCCAGCCCTGGCGCCGCTGGCTCCAGAAGCACGCCGTGCGCCTTGAGACCCTGAACAGCATGGGCGAAGAAAGCGATGCCGCGCACACCCTGCCGCCGCTGGACCGCCGTCTGCGTCAGGCCGGTTGCGACAGCACATGGCAGCGTCAGGTCCTCGTGCCCATGGCCGAGAACGCCCAGGAGCCCGTCTGCTCCATGGGGACGGACAAGCCCCTGCCCTGCCTGAGCGACGAGCCGCAATCCCTGTTCCGCTGGTTCAAGCAGCGTTTCGCCCAAGTGACCAACCCGCCCATCGACCCCTACCGGGAACAGCTGTCCATGTCGCTCATGGGCCATGCCGGACGTGCGGGCAACATCCTGGAACCGGGCCCCGAAAGCTGTGCTGTCCTGCGCCTGCCCCATCCCTTCCTAACTACGGACGACATGCGCCGGATCCGGGCCTCGCGGCGTCCCGCCGTCCGGGCCGTCACCCTTGACGCCACCTTCCCGGCCCACGGCGACGGGGAAGCCCTGCGCGCGGCCCTCGATCGCCTGTTCGCGGACGCCGAGGCTGCCATCGCCCAAGGGGCCACCATCCTTGTGGTGAGCGATACGGCCATGACGGCGGACAAGGCGCCCATCCCCGCCCTGCTGGCCTGCGCGGGCCTGCACCATCATCTCATCCGTGCCGGGCTTCGCCATGCCTGCGGCATCATCGCGGAAAGCGGCGAAGCCTGCGAGGTCATCCACATGGCGCAGCTCATCGGCTACGGCGTCAATGCCGTCTGCCCGCACGCGGCCCTGGATGCCGTCCGCCGCATGGCCCGGGAAGGTCGCCTGAGCACGGACGCCGGGCCTCTTGACGAAGAAGACGCGCAGGAACGCTATATCAACGCCCTGAAGAAGGGCCTGCTCAAGGCCTTTGCCCGTCTGGGCATCTCCACCCTGCGATCTTTCCGCGGCTCGCAGCCCTTCGAGGCCCTGGGGCTGTCACAGGATGTCATCGACCGTTATTTCACGGGCACGCCCTGCTCCATCAGCGGCATCGGTCTGGAGACCCTGGCCCGCGATGCCGCCCTGCGTCACGCGCAGGCCTGGGACGATGCCGATACCACCGCTGCCGCCCCTGCGGCGCGTCTCTGGAGCCCCCGTACCGTGCGCGCCCTGCATACGGCCGTCAATGAAGACACGGACGGACAGGCTCCTTCCCCGGCCTGGCAGACCTTCTCCAGCCTTTGCAACGGGCAGGAAGCACAGGGCTTCACGCTGCGCTCCCTGCTGGAGATCGCACCCGACCCGGCCCGCGCCTCTATCCCTCTGGACGAGGTTGAGCCGGAAGAGGCCATCCTGCGGCACTTCGTCGGTGCGGCCATCTCCTATGGCGCCATCAGTGACGAAGCCCACCGCACCCTGGCCGAAGGCTGCAATGCCTGCGGCGTGCCCTCCAACTGCGGTGAAGGCGGCGAGGATCCGGCCCGCAACACGCCCTGGACGGACACGGACGGACGCCGCCATGACGCACGCTCCCGCATCCGCCAGATCGCTTCGGGCCGCTTTGGCGTCACGGCGGAATATCTTGCCCATGCGGAAGAGATCCAGATCAAGGCGGCCCAGGGTGCCAAGCCCGGTGAAGGCGGCCAGTTGCCCGCCTACAAGGTCACGGTGGACATCGCCCGCGTCCGCGCCACCATGCCCGGGGTCTCCCTGGTCTCCCCGCCGCCGCATCACGACATCTACTCCATCGAGGATCTGGCGCAGCTCATCTACGACCTCCGTCACCTCAATCCTTCGGCCCGCATCTCCGTCAAGCTGGTGGCCGAAAGCGGTGTCGGGACCATCGCGGTGGGTGTGGCCAAGGCCGGTGCGGACTGCGTGGTCATCTCCGGCCATGACGGCGGCACCGGTGCCAGCCCCCATTCCGCCATCCACTATGTGGGCCTGCCGTGGGAATCCGGTCTGGCCGAGGCGCATCAGGCGCTGGTGACCTGCGGCATGCGCCGGCGGGTGTCCCTCCAGACCGACGGTCTGCTGCGCACCGGGCGCGACGTGATCGTGGCTGCCCTGCTGGGCGCTGAGGAATTCGCCTTCGGGACGGCGCTGATGGTCAGCATGGGCTGCGTCATGTGCCGCAACTGCATGAAGGGCCGCTGCCCGGCGGGCATCGCCACCCAGGACGAAAAGCTGCGTGCCCGCTTCAAGGGCCGCCCCGAACATGTGGAACGTTTCCTGCGCCTGCTGGCCGGGGACGTGCGCCGCGAACTGGCCGCCCTGGGCTTCCGCTCCCTGAACGAAGCCGTCGGCCATGCCGATCTGCTGGCACAGCGTACGGACATCACGGGCCGGGCGGCCTCCCTCGACCTCTCGCGCCTGCTCTGGACGCCTGACGCGGCCTGCGAACACCATGCCGGGGGCTTCCCCCGTGTCTGTGAACCCACGGCCCTGGAACAGGACCTCGACCAGGCCGCCGAACCCGTACTGGCGGGCCAGTGCGACCATCTGCGCATCGAACGTACCATCCGCAATGTGGACCGTGCCGTGGGCGCGCGCCTTTCCGGCAGCATCGTCCTGCGTCACGGGGCCGCCGGTCTGCCCCAGGACAGCCTGCACCTCCACTTCCACGGTCAGGCCGGGCAAAGCCTCGGGGCCTTTCTGGCCCCCGGCGTGACCCTTGAGGTGGAAGGCAGCGTCAATGACTACGCGGGCAAGGGCCTTGCCGGCGGCACCATCGTGGTCCACCCCGATGCCGGGGCCCGCTTCGTGGCGGCGGAACAGGCCGTGGCCGGCAACGTGGCCCTGTACGGCGCCACCGCCGGGGAGGCCTACTTCTGCGGCCAGGCCGGGGAACGTTTTGCCGTGCGCAACTCCGGTGCCTGCGCCGTGGTGGAAGGTGTGGGCGACCACGGCTGCGAATACATGACCGGCGGTACCGTCGTCGTCCTGGGACGCACCGGCTACAACTTCGCCGCAGGCATGAGCGGCGGCACGGCCTTCGTCTACGATCTGGACGAGCATTTCCAGAACCGCTGCAACATCGAAAGCGTGGATCTGGAATCCGTCTGGCAGGAAGAGGATCAGGCCCTGCTGCGCCGCCTGGTGGAACGGCACGCGGCCTGCACCGGCAGCGCCAAGGCAGCGTCCCTGCTGGCCAACTGGGATGCCGCCCTGCCGCTCTTCGTCAAGGTCATGCCGCTGGATTACAAGAACGTGCTCCGCCGTCAGGCGGAAGCCGCCCACGACGCGGAGACCGCCTCCGCCACCGAAGAAGTGTTCCATGTACGAGGAGAGAACGACCATGCGTAAGATCGCCTTCACCAAGATGGAAGGCTGCGGCAACGATTACGTCTATCTTGACGGATTTTCGGAAGATCTGCGGCTCGCGGAAGGGGACATCCCCTCGCTGGCCCGTGCCGTCAGCGACAGGCATTACGGTGTGGGCTCCGACGGGCTGGTGCTCATCCTGCCGCCCTCCTCACCGGACAGTGCCGACCTGCGCATGCGCATGTTCAATGCCGACGGCAGTGAAGCCGAGATGTGCGGCAACGCTTCCCGCTGCGTAGGACGCTTTGCCTGGGAGCATGCCCTGACCGACAGGCCCGTCATCCGCCTGGAGACCCTGGCCGGGGTCAAGCTCCTGCAGCGGGTGGACGATGCCGGGGGCTGCCCCTCCCGTGTCTGTGTGGACATGGGCACGCCGGAACTGGCCCGGCAGCGCATCCCCGTCCGCCCCGACACGACATCGGATCCCGAAAGCCCGTGCATCGGCCAGCCCATCCGGGTGCTGGATCGTGAATGGGCCGTGACCTGCGTGTCCATGGGCAATCCTCATGCCGTGGTCTTCGTGGACGATGTGGACAGTCTGGATCTGCCTGTGGTGGGCCCGGCCTTCGAACACCACCCCTGGTTCCCCAGCCGCACCAACACCGAATTCGTGCAGCTCATGGACGCGGGACATGTACGCATGCGCGTCTGGGAACGGGGTGCCGGAGAGACCCTGGCCTGCGGTACCGGCGCCTGTGCCGTGGCCGTGGCCTGCCATCTGACCGGACGTACGGGAAGGGAAGTGGCGGTGCAGTTGCGCGGCGGCACGCTGGACATCCGCTGGGATGAACGGACGGGGCACGTCCTGATGACCGGCCCGGCCCGCACCGTTTTTTCTGGAGAATACAGCCCTGCCCAGGGACAGGAGGACTAGCCATGATCCGCAGCAACGAACATTACGCCGGACTGCCCGGTGCCTATCTTTTCGCCACGGTGGTCGCCAGGGTCCGCGCGCACCGGGAACAGCATCCCGCCCTGCCCGTCATCAGCCTGGGTATCGGCGACGTGACCCGCCCCCTGCCGCCCGCCGTCATCACGGCCCTGCATTCGGCAGTGGACGAGATGGCCTCGTCCGCCTCCTTCAAGGGGTACGGCCCGGAACAGGGTTATGATTTCCTGCGCGAGGCCATCGCCGCGCATGACTACCGGGCCCACGGTGTGCAGATGGACGCCGCGGACATCTTCATCAGCGACGGTTCCAAGTGCGACGTGGCCAACATCCAGGAACTGTTCTCCCTGTCCTGCCGCGTAGCGGTCACCGACCCTGTCTATCCCGTCTATGTGGATTCCAATGCCATGGCAGGCCGCGCGGGCCGGTGGACGGGCGAGCGCTGGAGCGACCTCATCTATCTGCCCTGCACGGAAGCCAACGGCTTCGTGCCGGACTTTCCCGACGCGGTGCCCGACATCATCTATCTTTGCTATCCCAACAATCCCACGGGCACGGTGCTGCACAGGGATGCTCTGGCTGCCTGGGTGGACTATGCCCGCCGCCACGGGGCCCTCATCATCTATGATGCGGCCTACGAAGCCTTCATCAAGGATACGGACAGCGAGGTGCCTCACAGCATCTTCGAGATCCCCGGCGCCGAAGAAGTGGCCGTGGAGTGCCGCTCCTTCTCCAAGACGGCGGGATTCACGGGCCTGCGCTGTGCCTTCACCACCATCCCGGACGCGGTGACCATCCCCGGCCCGGACGGTTCCCGCGTCCGTCTGCAGGACATGTGGAAGCGCCGCCAGAGCACCAAGTACAACGGCTGCCCCTACATCGTGCAGCGTGCCGCCGAGGCCGTCTACAGCCCAGAGGGGCAGGAACAGGTCCGCGCCACCATCGCGGCCTACATGGCCAATGCGGCCCGTATCCGTTCCGGCATCGAGGGCATGGGCCTTTCCTGCTACGGCGGCATCCATGCCCCCTATATCTGGGTGAAGACGCCTGACGGCATGGGTTCCTGGGAGTTCTTCGACCTTCTGCTCTCCCGCACTTCCCTGGTCTGCACCCCCGGTGCGGGCTTTGGGCCCAGCGGCGAAGGCTATGTACGCTTCACCGCTTTCGGCAGTGAGGAGGATACCACCGAGGCCCTGGAACGTTTGCAGGGACTGAGCTTGTAAATCTCATTCGGGGATGGGCCCTTGCCAGCAAAGCGGCAGGGCCCCTCCGCCACACTTTTGTCTTCTTTTGGAAGGACAGACACTCTTTTCCCCAAGGGCATACCGGAGCGCGGGGAAGGCACGAAGCGCTCCCTTATGCATAAGGCCCGCCAGAGCATGACTCCGGCGGGCCTTTTTCGTGCTGTAACAGGCAAAGAGCGGACGCTGCGGCCATCACGGATGGGGACAGCCTCCGCCCTTCCCAAGCAAATCCTTGCATCAGTGCTGGCGGAAATCCTTGTAGCTGATGCCATGTTTCTTCATACGCAGGGCCATGACGCGCTCCGTGAGCCCCAGGGCCTGGGCCGCATGCCCCATGTGCCCCTTGTGCCGGGCAAGGGCATCGGTGATGCAGGCGCGCTCCAGCTCGTCGAGACGATCCTGCAAGGTGCCGGAAGCCGTATAGGGCTCCACAGGTCCCTTGTGCGCCTCCGGGCCGAACGGGCAATGCGTACTGTGCAGTTCACGCGGCAGATGCTGGGGCAGGATCAGACCATCCTGACCGACCAGGAGCACGGCCCGCTCCATGACGTTCTCCAGCTCACGGATATTGCCGGGCCAGGAATAACGTTGCAGCATGTCCATGACGGCCAGCGAGATGCGGATGCCTGAGCGTCCGTTGGCCGCAGCGTACTTGTCCACGAAATAGGCCGCCAGCGGCTGGATGTCGTTCTGCCGTTCGCGCAGGGGCGGCATGTGGATGGGGAACACATTCAGACGGTAATAGAGGTCGCGGCGGAACGTGCCCTCCTCCACCATGCGGGCCAGGTCCCTGTTGGTGGCCGTGATGATGCGCACGTCCACGGACAGGCTCTCCGTACCGCCCAGACGCTCGAAACAGCGCTCCTGCAGGACACGCAGCAGCTTGGCCTGCGTCAGCAAGGAAAGTTCCCCCACTTCATCAAGAAAGAGCGTCCCGCCATCCGCCAGCTCGAAGCGTCCCTTGCGTATGCCCGAAGCACCGGTAAAAGCTCCCTTCTCATGGCCGAACAGTTCGCTTTCGATGAGGTTTTCCGGCAAGGCCGCACAGTTCAGCGAGATGAACGGCCCCTTGCTCCGCTTGCCGGCGGAATGGATGGCATGGGCGGCCAGCTCCTTGCCTGTGCCGCTCTCGCCGTACAGCAGCACCGTCGTCGTGGAAGGCGCCACCTGCGAGATTTGCTCATAGACAAGGCGCATGGCATCGGAATTGCCGACAAAACCGTGCGGACGCAGCGGCGCGGACAGCGCATTGCGCAGGCGCATGTTCTCTTCGATGGCCGCGACACGCTCGTCCATGACGTTTTGCCGCGCCCTGGCCGCATGGGCGATCATGGACGCGATGATGGTCAGGATGCGCTCGTCTTCTTCCAGCGTCACGGCATCCGCAAAGACACGGTCCACGGAAAGGGCACCCAGGACTTCGTCCTCGAATTTGATGGGCACACAGATGAAGGCGATGGTATCCTTTTGCAGGTCACGGGAACGGGTACGGTTCAAAAAGATGGGGCTGGCCGAAACATTGGAAACGACCATGGGCTGGCCGCTCTGGATGACGCGCCCCGTGACGCCCTCACCCAGCGCATAATGGCCCCGCCGCTGCTCGGCGGGATTCAGACCGTGGGCCACCTCGATGCGGATCTCGCCGGTATGGGGAGACACGAGGGTGATCATGCCCCGCATCATGTGCAAGTGCTGCGCCATCAGAGAGAGCGTCGCCTCCAGGCTGTGGCTGATGTCGCGGGAATGGTCGATGACCTGGGAAAGGTCGAACAGCAGCCGCAGCTCGCTGACCGTTTCACGTACGCGCTGCCGATGCGACGGCAGCACAGGAGATGTGGAGGGAGCCGCCCCTTTCTGATCAGGGGCGGAAGGATCCGTCGATGGCGTCTCTTGGTGTCGTTTCATGCGCAGGGCTCCCCTTTCCGGCTGCCTGCGGACATCCCGGCACGCCTCCAGCTTTTGGAGATCGGCCATCTCTCCTTTCCCGGCATCCGGCACCGGAAGCGGCACGCAAAACAGGATACCCAAGGGGCCTGCGCTCCATGTCATGGAAGAGGACACACCGGAGCCATGCGGGAAAGATGTCCGTACCGGGAATGATGCGGCAGTACGGGCAGAACCCCGAAAGATACCGGCCCGTGGCATCCCGGGGCCCTGAAACAAGGCATTGAAAATACAAAAAAAGCGGCCGGCCATAACAGCCAACCGCTTATTTTTGTGATGGTGCGCCCGAAGAGATTCGAACTCCTGGCCTACAGGTTCGTAGCCTGTTGCTCTATCCAGCTGAGCTACGAGCGCATGTTTGAAATATTACGTTACCCGGCCGTGTCCGTCAAGAAAAAATGACGGTGACCGGTGCAGCCGCACTACTGAGCGTCGATAGCGTTGACGGCGCGAGACAGGCGGGACAGCTTGCGGGCAGCCTTCTTCCAGTGCATGGCGCCCTTGCCGGCGGCCTTGGCCAGCACGGAAGCGGCAACAGTCAGAGCGCTGCTGGCCTGTTCCTTGTCGTTGCCGGTGATGGCGGCGCGCACAGCCTTGACGGCGTTCTTCACGCGGGTACGGGCAGCGCGGTTGCGGGCGGCGTGTTTCAGGCTCTGCTTATGACGCTTGATGGCAGACTTATGGTTAGCCACGGTATTCCTCCGATATTTTGGCCTGCAATGCAGGTATAGTGCCTTCGTGTGAAGACGGATTCTTAGCAGAGCATGGCATATCTGTCAAGCTCTGCGGCCATATTGGCGCATTTTCATGCAAGGGGCAGTGCCCCTTGCCACATTTTAGATCTGCAGGGCGGCAAAATCCGCCAGCCGAGCAAACCGGGTGCCCAGGGCATTGAGCATGGCCAGGCGGTTGGCGCGCAGCGCCGCATCATCGCACATGACCATGACGCCGTCGAAGAAGGCATCCACCACAGGACGGACTTCCAGCAGCGTTTTGAGGGCGGCGGTATGGTCACCGGCCTCCCACAGGCTGTCCAGACGCGGCAGCAGATCGTCCAGCGTGGCGGCCAGGGCCTTTTCGGCATCTTCCTGCAGCAGGTCAGCCTGCCAGGCAGCGGCAAGCTGTTCAGCCGCGCCCTGCTTGCGGACGATGTTGGCCACACGCTTGAAGGTCTGCACGGCCTCGGCATAACCGGCTTCCTTGCTGAACTGGGCAAGGGCGGCCAGGCGGGCCCCGCACTGGCAGACATCAGCCACACCGGCGCCCAGAGCGGCATCCACCAGCAGGCTGTCTTCGCCACGGTTCTGCCAGTAATTGCGCACACGGCCCGCAAAGAAGTCCAGCAGCTTGTCCAGGGCTTCCTGCGGAGCCAGCTTCCACTGGCGGTCACCATAGAGTTCGTGAGCACGGGCGAACAGCTGACGGATGTCGAAGTGCAGGTCGAACTCCAGAGCGATACGGATGATGCCCAGAGCGCAACGGCGCAGGGCATTGGGGTCGGCGGCGCCGGTGGGGATCATGCCCAGGCCGAAGCAGCCCACCAGGGTATCGGCCTTGTCGGCCATGGACAGCAGCGCGCCGCACAGGCTGGCAGGCACGGGGCTGTCGGGGCCGGCGGGCAGATACTGTTCGCGCAGGGCCTGGGCCACCACCGGGGTCTCGCCCTTGCGCTCGGCGTAGATGCCGCCCATGATGCCCTGCAGGGTATCGAACTCGCCCACCATGCCGGTCACCAGGTCGGCCTTGGACAGACGGCCGGCACGGGCGGCGTCCTCGGCGCTGACCTTGCCCTGGGCCACGTTCTCGGCCAGCCAGCGGCACAGGGCTTCCAGACGGCGGGTCTTTTCGCCCATGGTGCCCAGACGGCCGATGAAGATGACGTGATCCAGCTTTTCCAGCCAGTAGTCGAAATTATCGCGCAGGTCGGCATGCCAGAAGAAACGGGCATCTTCCAGGCGGGCACGCAGCACGCGTTCCCAGCCGTGCTTGACCAGGCTCATGTCCTCGGGGGAGATGTTGAGCACGGTCAGGAAGTGCGGCATCAGGGTACCGTCGGCAGCCTCGATACCAAAGCTCTTCTGATGGCTTTCCATGCTGGTGAGCAGCACTTCGCGGGGCACTTCCAGATAGGAAGGATCGAAGTCGGCCAGCAGGGGCACGGGATGTTCGGTCAGGCCCTGCACCTCGTCCAGCAGGCCGTCACGCCACAGCACCTTGCCGCCGATGGCGGCAGCCTGGGCGTCACCGCCTTCCACGATGACCTTGCGACGGTCGGCGGCATCGGGCGTCAGGCCGCCCTTGTCAGCCAGCACGGCCAGCAGCTCATTGGCATGGGCCACGCTGAAGGGGCCATGACCGTGGATGCGGTGGCCCATGGTATCGCGACCGGAAGCCACGGGGCCCACGGTGAAGGGCACCACGGCGTCATCCAGCAGGGCCACGATCCAGCGCAGCGGACGGGCATAGGCCAGGGTATTGCTGCCCCAGCGCATGCGCTTGCCGAACGGCAGGGAGGTGATGACGGCGGGGCAGATCTCGGCCAGCAGATCGGCAACGGCAGCGCCGCCGATGCGTTTGCGCACGGCCACGTATTCGCCCTTTTCGGTGGTGATGCGGTACACATCGTCCACGCTCACGCCGTTGGTGCGGGCAAAGCCTTCCAGGGCCTTGGTGGGCTTGCCGTCAGCGGCAAAGGCCACGCGCACCGGCGGGCCGGCCACTTCTTCCTCGCGCTCCTGCTGCACGGGGTTCACGTCCTCGATGATGACGATGGCACGACGCGGCGTGCTCATGGTACGCAGGGCGCCGTGTTCCACACTGGCTTCCTGCAGGGCCGCCGTAAAACGGGCGGCCAGTTCGGCTTCTTCGCCGGCCAAAAAACGGGCAGGCAGTTCTTCGCTGCCAATTTCAAGCACAAAGGTCGCCATGCCTTACCTCGCCTCGGTGTTGAGCATCGGATACCCCAGCTCTTCACGCTGGGCCACATACAGTTTGGCCACGCCTGCAGCCAGAGCGCGCACACGGCCGATATAGCCGGCGCGTTCCGTGATGGAGATGGCGCCGCGCGCATCCAGCAGGTTGAAGCTGTGGGCGGCTTTCAGAATACGCTCGTAGGCTGGCAGCGGCAGCGGATTTTCCAGCGCCAGCAGCTGCTGCGCTTCTTTCTCGTACTGCTCGAAGCAGGTGAACAGGAAGTCCACATCCGCGTATTCGAAGTTGTAAGTGGACTGCTCCACTTCGTTCTGGTGGTAGATGTGGCCGTAGGTCACGTTCTTGTTCCACTTCAGGTCGTAGACGGATTCCACGCCCTGCAGATACATGGTCAGACGTTCCAGACCATAGGTCAGTTCCACGCTGATGGGATGCAGATCGATGCCGCCCACCTGCTGGAAGTAGGTGAACTGGCTCACTTCCATGCCGTTGAGCCACACTTCCCAGCCCAGGCCCCAGGCGCCCAGGGTGGGCGATTCCCAGTCGTCTTCCACAAAGCGGATATCGTGCTGGGCAGGATTGATGCCCAGGGCGTTCAGGCTTTCCAGATACAGTTCCTGCACATTGGCGGGCGAAGGCTTCATGATGACCTGGAACTGGAAGTAGCGCTGCAGGCGGTTGGGGTTTTCCCCGTAGCGGCCGTCAGTGGGACGACGGCTGGGTTCCACATAGGCCACGCTCCAGGGTTCGGGGCCCAGCACGCGCAGGAAGGTGTTGGGGTTGAACGTCCCCGCCCCGCATTCCACGCCTGAAGGCTGTTCCACGACACAGCCCTGCTCCGCCCAGTAGCGTTGCAGGGTAAGGATGACATCCTGAAAATACATGTGCAGTCCTTTTTTAACACATTTCGGCACGACGCGACGCTCGCGTCAGCTACGGCGCCGCCAGTCCGACGCGTCCCCTTCGTTCGTCTTTTGTCCCGCAGACGGGACGGGCAGACTCAAACCCGACGAAAATAGTTCCCTTCCCAGGCCAGCCCCAGATGGTACTGGACAAAACCATCGATGGCCCGGGCACAGGCCCGCCGCACCGGGGGCGGCAGCTCGCCGTCCGGCCACCCGGACGGGAAACTTTGCTGTACATGGCGCAGAAGGTCAAGCCCCTGTGCGGGGATCTCCACGCCATAACGCTCCAGTTCGAAGCGGCTGCTGCGACAGGAGGAACAGCGCAGCTGGCCTTCATCGACCACGAAGAGCGCGTCCTCGCTGATGGTCCGGCCGCACCGGCCGCACTGCCCCAGGTTGGGGGCAAAGCCCAGGGCCCCGGCCAGACGCAGGCGGAAATACAGGGGCAGGAGCACAGGCGGGGCCTTTTCCGCCTCCAGTACCGCGCGCAGATCCTCCACCAGCAGGAAGGCTTCCGTCGCGGCGTCCTCCCCTACGCCCATGGCTTCCACAAAGCGCAGGCAGTTGGCCGCCAGCCCCATGCGCTGCCAGTTGCGCCGCAGCAGGCGCGGCCCCTGCAGCAAGGCCGCCTCCTCAAGATTGAGGAAACGCCCGTCCTTTGAGGAACGGACACGGCACTGCAGGCTGTTCAGCACATCCAGACAGCCGCAAAAGCGTCGCCTGCTGCGGCTGCCGCCAAAGGCGAACAGCGTCAGCAGGCCATGTTCACGGCACAACAGCTTGAGCCAGAGATCCGACTCACGAAAGGCCCCCATGCGCAGCACGAGGGCCTGGTCGGTCCATTCCATCAGTTGGCGGCAGGCGGAAAGACCAGGGTCTTCACCTGACCGGCCTGACCGGGAGCCGGCAGTTCCGTCCCGTCATACGAGACCTGGACCCCACCGGCGTTGCCCAGCTTTACCTCCAGGGCCTTGGCAAATTCCAGAGTGATGATGTCGCCCTTGCGCACCGAGAACTGGCGCACTTCCCCGTCCACGGTGGCCCGCATCCAGCATTCGCCGATACCGGTCACCACCACACGGTGCATGCCAGCAGGCAGGGACGGATCCTGGGCGGCCGTATCCTGGACCGTGGCGGCATTGGCCGTCTGGCCCCAGGTCAGCTCCGCAGGACGGGTATCCATCATGCCCGTGTATGCGGGCGCGGCACTGCGTTCAGGCTGTGCGGTACCGGGCACAGGCGCCACACCACCGGCAGGAGCGGCCGTGCCGCCATTGCCCTGGGGAGCCGGGACAGTCTGGGCACCGGCCGGAGCAGGTGCCGCAGGCGTCGTGGCAGCCGGCACCGGAGCCACCGGCTCAGGGGCAGGAGCCACGGCTGCAGGCTCTGCAGTCGGCAGGCTCTGTTCCTTGCTGCCGGTCAGATCCTTGAATACGCCCCGCTGCCACAGCATCCAGCCGCCTCCGGCCAGCGCCACCACCAGGATGAGCAGGATGAAGACACGCAGCCAGCCCGCGATGCCCTGACGGGCGCCGTGACGCAAGATGGCGGGATTGCTGCGCAGGTCCTCGTCGCCCCCCATGACGGTGCATTCCGTGGCCGCCGCGGGCTGCAGGGCGTGCGCCACTTCCGCCACGGCTTCGGGATCCAGGGCCATGTACGAGGCATAGGCCCGCAAAAAGCCCTTGGTATAGGCAGGATGGGGCAAGGCGGAAAGATCCCCGCTCTCCAGGGCCTGGATGAGCCGCGTGCTGATCTTCAGGTGGGCGGCCACATCATCAAGGCTCAGGCCACGGCGTTCGCGCTCCGCGCACAGCGCCGCACCCAGTTCTTCAAAAGTCATGCAAACCTCGATACGGGGAAAGCGGGTATCTGCCGGCCGGGTCTCCCCGTCTGGTTCCGGCCGGAAGGCAGTATCTTACAGACGGATATCGATGACGGCCTTGCTGCGCAGCTGCTGGGAGTATTCGTCAAAACGCTCCATGGCTTTGGGCTGGCGCAGGATGTTATCGATGACGGGCCGGGCTTCCTCAAAGGTCATGGGACGGCCGGGACCGCTCTGTCCGGGACGGAACAGATGCACCTGGGCCTTGTGGCCCTGCACGGTGAAGATGTCGGTCACATCGCCGGGCTTCATCTTGTTCAGGCGGGTCTCCCACTCGGGATTGAGGCGTCCCCACTCCACCGGGCCCATGTCGCCGCCCTTTTCGCGATTGGGAGCGATGGAATACTTGCGGGCGGCCTCTTCGAACGAAAGGGCTCCGGAAGCGATCTGCGCCGCGATGCTCCTGGCATTGACATTGGGATTGTAGACGATCAGGCCCATATGCAGACCGTTGCGGTCATACATGGTGTCCTTGTGCTTTTCGTAGTAGGCGCGGATCTCGTCATCGGTCACCACCACGCGGCGGCCCACTTCGGCCCCCATGACGCGCTGACGCAGCATGTTGGTCTTCATGCTCTTGCGCAGCTCATCCACGCTCATCCCCTGCTTCTTCAGCTCGGCTTCGAACTGGGCGCGGTTCAGGCGGCGCATCTTCATCATCTTGGTCAGTTCCTGATCGATCTCGCTGTCGGAGAGCGTGATGCTCAGACGCTTGGCCTCCTGTTCCAGCAGGATATCCATGATCATGGAATCCAGCACCTTGCGGAAGACCACATTGACCTTGTCGGCCTGCTTGGGGTCATTGGGATTAAGACGGGCACGCCCCAGTTCAGGCAGCGCGGCCTTTTGCAGGTCGAACATGGTGATGACCTGGCCGTTGACCACCGCGGCAATTTTGTTGAGCTGGGCAGCCTGGGCCGTGCAGGCCAGGCAGAGCCATGCCATCAGGATCAGAAGGGCATATTTTTTCAAGGCAAATTCTCCCGTTATGCGCATAGGCTGTAGTAGCAGCCGAAAATAGCCAATATTTCCCTCTTTGGCAATCGCCGCGGCCTAGGCCGTGCCGCCCGGAGCTTCCGGCGTGCGGATGTTTTCCAGGGCCTGCCGCAGCCCCTGCAGTCCCTGGGCAAAATCCTTGTCCGCAGGCAGGGGCAGCATGAGCGACGCCGGCGGCAGCATCCGGGCGCCCTTCATGGAAGCCACCAGTTGCAGGATGCGCTCCGGCTGCACGGCGGTCTGGCCGTCGCCCCACACCAGACGGACATGATCCAGATAGATGTCCGCACGCTGGACCTGCAAATGGCTCAGGAACTGCTTGAAATCGAGCACGGCGATGAAGTTGACCAGTTCCTGCGGGAAGCTGCCGAAACGGTCGCGCATGGAAAGGGCCACTTCCTCGCGGGCCGCGCCGCTGGTGGCCGACGTGAGCGCCTTGTAGCAGCGCAGGCGTTCCCGGCCATCCTCGATGTAGGACTGGGGGATATGGGCAGGCAGACCGAGGTTGAGCTCCGTCTCCACGTCCTGGGTGACGGGCGTGCCCTTGAGGCGGGCCACGGCCTCTTCCAGCATCTCCAGATACAGGTCGAGCCCCACCCGGCCCATATGGCCGGACTGCACCTCGCCCAGGATGTTGCCCGCACCGCGCAGGCGCAGGTCTTCCATGGCCACCTGGAAACCGGCACCCAGATAGTCCATGTCCATGATGATGCGCAACCGCTCCTCGGCCACTTCGCTCAGATGCTCCGTATCGGGCACCACGAAGAAGGCGTAGGCCTGACGGTCACTACGGCCCACCCGGCCCCGCAGCTGATAGAGCTGGCCAAGGCCGAAGAGCTGCGCCTGGTCCACCACCAGGGTGTTGGCGCGGGGAAAATCCAGGCCCGACTCGACGATGGCCGTACAGACCAGCACATCCAGCTCGCCGTGCCAGAACTTGTGCATGTTGCTTTCCAGCTCGCTTTCCGACATCTGGCCGTGCGCCATGCCCACCCGGGCGGTGGGCACCAGCTTGCGCACATATTCGGCCACGCGCTCCAGCCCCTGGACACGGTTGTAGACCCAGAACACCTGACCTTCCCGCGCCAGCTCGCGCTCCAGGACCGTGCGCAGGGTGGCATCGTCACGCCGCAGCACGGCCGTGGCCACAGGCTTGCGGTCCTGCGGCGCGGTCTCGATGACCGAAAGGTCGCGGATGCCGGACATGGAAAGTTGCAGGGTGCGCGGGATGGGCGTGGCCGTCAGGGTCAGCACGTCCACGTTCTTTTTCAGGGCCTTGAGCTTTTCCTTGTGCCGCACGCCGAAGCGCTGTTCCTCGTCCAGGATGAGCAGGGAAAGATTGGGCAGGGACACGTCCGACGACAGCAGGCGGTGCGTGCCCAGCAGGATGTCGATCTGCCCCTCGGCCGCGGCCTTGAGGACTTCCTTTTGCCGGGCACGGGGCACGAAACGGCTCAGCAGGCCCACCGTGACCGGGAAACCTGCCAAACGGGCCCGGAAGGTCTGGTAATGCTGCTCGGCCAGCACCGTAGTGGGGCACAGCAGGGCCACCTGACGCCCCTCGCTGGCCGCGCGGAAGGCGGCGCGCAGGGCCACTTCGGTCTTGCCGAAGCCCACGTCACCACAGACCAGACGGTCCATGGGCTCGGACTTGTCCATGTCGGCCAAAACGTCCTCAATGGCCCGGGCCTGGTCCGGGGTCTCCTCAAAGCCGAAGGTCGCCTCGAATTCGTGGTACAGCTCGCCCGGCGGGTCGTAGCGGAAGCCCTTGGCCACCTTGCGGTAGGCGTACATCTCCACCAGGTCGGCCGCGATCTTTTCGATGGCTTTGCGGACCTTCTCCTTGCCGGAACTCCAGCTGGCGCCGCCCAGACGGTCAAGGGCCGGTTCAGCACCCTCGCCACCTTTGAAGCGCTGGATGAGCCCCAGGCGGTCCACCGGCACATAGAGCCTGTCCTGCCCGGAGTATTCCACCAGAAGGAAGTCATTGCCCTGCCCTCCCTGCACCAGATGGTGCAGACCGGCAAAACGGCCGATGCCGTAATCCCGGTGGACGAGCAGGTCCCCGGCCTTGAGGTCATCGAAACTGTCCAGTCCCTTGAACGCACGCGAGGAGGCACGGGCCTTCTTTTCCGCACGCGGATAGAGGATGTCCTCGCCCAGCACGAGCACATCGTCCCAGACCAGCTCCGCACCCGAACGCCAGGGGGAGACCAGGGCGAACAGTCCGCGCTGTTCCGGCGCATAACGCAAGGCAGGCGTGATGCCTTCCTGCTCGGCCAGTTTGAGGAACTTGGCCCGGCTGCGCTGCGAGGAAAAGCTCAGCACCACCTGACGGCGCCGGTTCTGCCATTCCTTCAGACCGGCAGACAGATGCTGCCACGGCCGGTCGGCCGCGCCGGGGACGGGGAAAAGATCCGTAAAGGCATGGAGCGGACGTTCCTGTACGTCGTCCCCCACGGCGTCCACGCCCATGACCAGGGGCTCCAGATAAAAACGGCGGGCCTTTTCCCAGGGCAGATCCTGCAGGCTGCCGCACAGGCACAGGGCGGACGGCTGCGGCAGGGGCGCATCATCTTCTTCCAGCTGATCGCGCAACTGCATGGCCGTCCCGTGCAGGGCCGCATCGCAGTCCGCCTGTCCGGGCAGGAACCAGAGCGGCTCCTCGGGCAGCCAGTCCGCGATGGTGCTGGCCTTTTCGTGCACCACGCCCGGCAGCAGGCCCAGACCGCCGGCATCCAGGGTCTTCTTGAAGGTGTAGCAGTCGTTCTCGCTGATGCGCGCCCCGGCGAACAGGGCATCCATGCGCTTGCGGGCCGCGGCCAGGCCCTGCGCATCCAGCACGAAAGGCAGGGCCGGCAGCAGGGTCAGCTCGTCCAGCCCCTGCAGGGAGCGCTGGCTCTCGGCATCAAACAGGCGCAGCTCTTCCAGCGTATCGCCAAAAAACTCCATGCGCACAGGACGCGGATAGCCAGACGGGAAGATGTCGAAGATGTCGCCGCGCCGGGCCATCTGCCCCGGCCGGGTCACCAGGGGGACTCGTTCGTACCCCCACTCCACGGCCTGATCGAGGATCAGCTCCGGCGGATAGTCGCTGCCCCGCGTCAGGTCGAGGGTATGCTCGGCAAAAAAATCGCGGGGCACATGGCGCAGCAGCAGCGCTTCCGTGCTCAGGATGAGGCAGCGGGGCCCGCCCTGGGCAAGGCCGTACAGGGCCGCCAGCCGTCCTGCCCACGAATCCCGGTCACGGCGCAGTAAAAGGCCGGCAGGGAGCGCGGCAAAGGGCAGTTTCCAGGCAGGGACATCAGGGGCCATGTCAGCCAGGGAAAGCGAAGGAGAAAAAAGGGTCAGCAGTGCGCGCGCCGCCGTGTATTCCTCACGGTCGCGCACCAGGATGACGCTGCTGCGTCCCTGGGCCAGCGCGGCGCAGGCAAGACGGCAACAGGACGCCATGCCGCTGCGCTGCCAGTGTCGGGCCTCGGCCGGCCCTGAGAGCAGGGAAAGGATATCTGCCATACTGTCCGCCGGAAAAGCAAAAACGACGCCACCAACGACGCCGAATCCTGGGAAAGGGTTCAAAAAAGGCGGCCCGAAGGCCGCCTTGCGGGATCTCTTATCTGTAGCTGTCGGGGGCCATGCTTCAAGCGACCCGGGGGGATGCGTGCATGCACATCCCGGGCGGTGTGGGAACATTTCCCCGCACGGACAGCCGACGGATCACGATCCGCCTAGTGACTGCCGCAGCTGCTGCCGCAACTGCCGCAGCTGCTGCCGGAAGAGGCCAGCGGCACCTCGGGATCCACGGTGAATCCCATGTAGGTCATATCAATCTTGACGCCCTTGATCTGCGCCACCAGGTCGGTGGCCATGCAGAAGGTGAAACCGTCAACTTCCTCGGTGCTGTCCTGTGCGTTAGGCTCATCCAGAGCCAGGGCGAGACGCGGGCCGCTTCAGCCGCCGGGGGCAAGAAACACGCGGATGGACTGGCGTTCCTTGTCCGCGAAGTAGGCTTCCAGCTCTTTACGAGCGTTTTCAGACAGAGTGATCATTCCTATTCCTCTCTGGGCCGTATCTGCGGAGCGTCCTGCCCGTCAGGAACCGGGACCGATGCCCTGGGGCAACAGGCCCTCTCCGCCGGTAACGGCAGTTGATGGAAACAGAAGACGGGACCTTCTGTTATGACAAAACCGGCCGGGCCGGGACAGCCGGCCCCACCGGACAGGGACTACTGATGACTGCCGCAGCTGCCGCAGCAACCGCCGCAGGAACTGCCGCCCGACGAAGGCAGGGGCACTTCGGGGGTCACGGTGAAGCCCAGATAGCTCAAGTCTATGCTGACGCTCTTCACCTGTTGCAGCAATTCCTTGTTGATGCAGAACGCAAAGCCGTCCTGTTCGAACCTGGCGTCCTCGTCTCCGGGTTCGTCCAGAGCCAGGACGAGCCGGGGGCCGGAGCAGCCGCCGGGAGCGAGATACACACGGATGGTCTGGCGTTCCTTGTCCGCAAAATAGGCTTCCAGCTCTTTGCGGGCATTTTCAGACAAAGTGATCATTCCTTCTCCTTGACGATGCCGCGTCCCGGACTTCCCGTATCCCGCAGGGGAAGAGGCGCCGTTCAGGGCAGCGCCCGTTGCCGGTGCGGCAACTGTTGACGCAGGAGGTGACAGGTATCGTCAGAGCAGGGATGACGCGGGAAGGAACATGCTGCGCCTTCCCGTCAAAGGCTACTGGTGGCTGCCGCAGGCGCCGCAGCAACCGCCGCAGGCGCTGCCGCCCGACGACGGCAGGGGCACTTCGGGGGTCACCAGAAAGCCAAGGTAGTTGGCATCGATACTGACGCTTTTCACCTGCTGCAAAAGTTCATTGTTGATGCAGAAGGCAAAACCGCCCTGTTCGATCCGGGTATCGTTCTCACCGGCTTCGTCCAGCGCCAGAGCAAGGCGCGGGCCGGAGCAGCCGCCGGGGGCAAGGTAGATGCGAACGGTCGCTTTTTCCCTGTCGGCAAAAAAACCTTCCAGTTCCTTCTGGGCGGCATCGGTCAACGTAAGCATGGCACTACCTCCAGTGTTGCCCGTAACATGTAAGGTCAGCCCCAAAGATTGTCAATCGCTCGCGGGGCTTTTCTCCGCTGCCAAAAAGGCGTATGGAAAGACATCACTTCTGGAGGAATTATGCCCACGACATTGCTGCTGGACAAAGAGGAAATGACCCGTATTCTGGAACGTCTTGCCTGCGAAGTGCTGGAACGGCACGGGCAGTGCGAGCGCGTCATGCTGGTGGGCATCGAACGCCGCGGCGCCGACCTGGCCCGCCGCCTGGGCGCCCTGATGCAGCAGAAGCTGCAGCGCCCCCTGCCCCTGGGCACGCTGGACATCAACCTGTACCGTGACGACTGGACCAGCCTGGAAGGCAAGCCCCACATCGGCCAGTCGCGCATCACCGCCCCGGTGGACAACGCGGAGATCATCCTTATAGATGACGTGCTGTTCAGCGGACGCACCATCCGTGCCGCCCTGGAGGCCCTGCTGGATTACGGCCGCCCCCGCAAGGTGGAGCTGCTGGTGCTCGTGGACCGCGGCCACCGCGAACTGCCCATCCAGGCCGACTACATCGGCCGCAGCGTGGACACCCGCCCGCAGGAGCAGGTGGACGTCCTGCTGGAAGAACGGGACGGACGGGACGAAGTCCTGCTGACCGCCAAGAACTGACCTGAAGGGGCATCCGCCGGATGCCCCTTTTTTCATGCCCGCCCTGCTCCCGGTCCGGCCGCCTGTCCCCTTTTTTCCCGAAAGAACTTGACCCGTCCCTGTTCTTTTCCTAGGCTGCCCTTATCCATCACGACCCGTCTGATCCAAGGAGCACGTCCATGCCCATGCACCATACCTGACGCAACACCACCGGCTTCACGGTGTGGAGCGCAGCGGGGTGGTCGCGCCGACGGCATGTCCTGATTCCTTGACCTTCGCCATATCACGGTCCCCCATCCCCTAGGTCCGTCACGGATCTGCGCGCATTTTTTCAACTTTTGCCGCATCCCGTCTTTTGGGGGGTCGCATGAAAAACAGCTTCAATTTCTTCTCGTCCACCACGGGCATCGTGGTCACGGGCCTTATCCTGGGCCTGATCGCCGTCTTTTTGCAGTTCTCCGGCAACCCCGGCAACATGGGCATCTGCGTGGTCTGCTTCAACCGCGACATCGCAGGGGCCGTGGGCCTGCACCGCGCGCCCATCGTCCAGTACCTGCGTCCCGAGATCATGGGCATGGTGCTGGGCTCCCTGGCCGCTGCCCTCTGCTTTGGCGAATACCGCGCCCGCGGCGGCTCCGCTCCGGCCGTCCGCTTCCTGCTGGGCGTCATCGCAGCCATCGGCGCCCTGGTCTTCCTGGGCTGCCCCTGGCGCGTCATCATGCGTCTGGCCGGCGGCGACGCCAACGCCCTGTTCGGCCTGGCCGGCCTGGTGGTCGGCATCGGTCTGGGCACGGTCTTCTTCCGCATGGGCTTCTCCCTGGGCCGCAGCCAGAGCCAGAGCAAGGCGTCCGGCCTGATCCTGCCCGGCATCATGCTCACCCTGGTCGCCGTCTATCTGTTCAACCCGCCCATGGAAGGACAGCCCCAGAACGGCGTCCTCTTCTACTCCCTCAAGGGCCCCGGCTCCATGCACGCCCCCTTCCTGCTCTCGCTCGGTGCCGGTCTGCTGGTGGGCTTCCTGGCCCAGCGCAGCCGCTTCTGCACCATGGGCGCCGTGCGTGACGTCCTGCTGTTCAACCAGTGGCATCTGGCCCTGGGCTTCCTGGCCATGCTGGCCGCCGCGCTGGTGGCCAATCTGGCCATCGGCGGCTTCCATCCCGGTTTTGAAGGCCAGCCCGTGGCCCATACCGACGGCCTGTGGAACTTCCTGGGCATGGTGACGGCCGGTCTGGCCTTTGCCCTGGCCGGCGGCTGCCCCGGCCGCCAGCTCTTCATGGCCGGTGAAGGCGACAACGACGCGGCCGTGTTCGTGGTCGGTCTCATCGTGGGCGCGGCCTGCGCCCATAACTTCGGCATGGCCTCCAGCACGGCAGGGATCGGTCCCAACGGCATGCTGGGCGCCCTGGGCGGCCTGGCCGTCTGCCTGCTCATCGGTTTCTTCAATTGCAAGCGAGGTGCGTAATGGCGACCCTTATCGATACTTGCGGGCTCTCCTGCCCCCAGCCTGTCCTGATGTTCCTGACCGCTGCCAAAAAGCAGCCCGAAGGCCCTTTCTCCGTCCTAGTGGACAATGAGGCCAGCCGCGAGAACGTGACCCGCGCGGCCCGCAACAGCGGCTTCGATGTGACGGAAAGTGAAGAGAACGGCATCTGGCGGCTGGAGATCAGCCGTCAGGCCTAAAAAAATCCATGCAGGGGCGGCTCCGGCCGCCCCTTTTCAGGAAACGCATGACCTCGAAGCATTCCCTTTTTTCCTCTCTCGGTCGCCGTCTGGGCGGCCTGTTCAAAAAAGAGCCCGCTCCCGATGCAGGCCCCCGCGCCCTTTCCGACCGGGGGCTGCTGGCTTTTTCTCATACGGGCGACGTCATCCGGGCCGAACGCCTGCTGCGGCAGCAGGGCTTTGACGTGGACGTCAAGGGCCCGCCCCCGCAGATGCGTACCGGCTGCGACATGGTGGTGGTCTTCCCGCTCATCCGCCAGGCCGCAGTGCTGGCCAGCCTGAAAACGGCCGATCTGGAGCCGGAACAGGTGGTCAGCGCCCATGACGTGCTGCTGGAGCCCGTGTCCCTGTTCCAGACCAGCCGTCTGGAACACTGGCTCATGGTACGCGCGGCCAACATGAAGATCACGGTGGACTGCCGCGACCGACGCATCGTCAACATCTCCGGCGGCGGCTGCCCGGACGTGCCCTGGCTGGCCCACTGCCTGTGCGGCAAAACGCTGGATACGGCCCCCGAACCGCTGAGCATGGGGCAGACCCTGTGCTGCTACAGCCTGCAAAAAGCCTTTGAGGAGATACGGAGACAGCTCGCATGTGGATCATAGCCGGAACCATCCCCGACCCTGATTTTTCCCTGCTGGTGCCGGAAGGCCCCGCCCCGCGTAGCGCCAGCCTTTCGGAAGCGGGCCTGCACCTGCCTGACGGCCGTACCGTGCCCGTGGAACGGGGCACCGCGGCCCTGGCAGCCACGGCCCTGCAGACCTGCGCGGCCCTTGGCTGCACGCCCCCTGCCCTGCTGCTGGCCGGGGATACCGGCTCCGGTTCCGGCAGCCGCCAGCTCTATGCCTGGCTGGAAAAAGCCCTGCCCGCACTGGCCCCGCGCGGCCTGACCTTCCACTACCTCTTCCCCGACGTGGACTGGCACAACCGCCTGCTGCTGGCTGTCCGGGAACTGGAGAACGCGCCCCTGATGGTGGCCGATGCGGGCTTCATGTATGTGGCCAAGATGAGCGGCTATGCCGATGCCTACGAACTCTTCACCCCGGACGTGGGCGAACTGGCCTTCCTGGCGGATGAAAAAGCGCCCCACCCCTTCTATACGCGCGGCTTCCTGCTGGCCGAGGAACAGAACATCCCCGTGCTGCTGGCCCGGGCACAGGAGCACGGCAACTGCCCGGCCAATCTGATCATCAAGGGCAAGGCCGACCATATCATCCACGAAGGCCGCCTCCACGCCGTAGTGGACAGCCCCTCGGTCCCGGCCATGGAGTGCATCGGCGGTACCGGGGACATCGTGACCGGCCTCGTCACCGGTCTGCTGTGCGCCGGTCTGCCCACCGCCACGGCCGCCCTGGCCGCCGCACGTCTGGCCCGCCTGCTGGCCGCCCATTGCCGGCCCGATCCGTCCACACCTGTGAGCCGCCTCATCGCCGCCCTGCCCGAAGTCCTGCCCCGCAGCAGGGACGAGATCCTCGCCCTGGGCCGGGCCTGAGCCCGCTTTGCGGCAGGTTCCTTCAAGGCCTGGAACGAGACCTTGCTCCTGCCCCGAGTCCCTGTTTTCTCCATCAAAAAGCTCCGCCTGCGTTTTGTGCGCGGACGGAGCTTTTTTTGATGGCTGGTTTGCGGTGATGCCCGGCTGCCGGTCGTCCCCTTTGCGGGAGCGGCCCTCCAGCAGGGCCGCTCCGGTAGAGGCAAGCATCCGGGTCGTGCCGCCTGGGGGAATGCCTAGGAATACAGCAGGCTGCCCAGCAGCAGGGTCACGATGGCCGTGGCCGCGTAAGCGCCCAGGATGGCGAGGGGCGAGGATTTCCAGATGGCCTTGGTATTGCACCATTCGTTGCCGTGCAGCAGGGCCGCACTGGCACTGGCGGCAGGTGTCAGGAAAGCGAAGTGGACGCCCATGACCACCATGATGAGCGGCAGCTCCGGCGCCATACCGGAGGCCTGGCAGAAGCTGTGGATGACAGGCATGAGCACCACGCCCACGGCGCCGTTGTTCATGACCTGGGTCAGGGCCACGGCGGCGAAGCCGATGAACAGGGCAAACGTGATGGAAGAGCTCTCGCCGAAGAAAGGCGTCAGCAGCTGCATGAGAAAGTCCGTGATGCCGCTGCCCGGGGCCGCCATGGCGATGGTCAGGGGCTGCACGAAGGCCAGCAGCAGCACGATGCCCCAGGTGACGCCGGAGTCCACCATGACCTTGAAATTCAGCAGGGGCTTGCCTTCCACCTTGATGGCCGCCATGACGGTCACCAGCAGGATGACGATACCCGTATTGCCGATGGCCTTGAGGAAGCGGGTCAGGAAGAAGTCCGCAGGCAGGAAGTTGGGGGCCAGGAGCAGCAGCACCAGCAGGAAGAGGAAAGGGAGCACGGTCTTCTGCACGCCGGTCAGGTTCAGACTGCCGTCGGTATCCAGCTTGTCCGCTTCCAGATTGAGCAGCTTGCTCATGTCGGGACGGAAGATGTACTTGCCGAGCACGATAAAGAACAGGGCGCACAGCAGGCAGATGAGGCAGGCGATGAGCATGTACTTGGCATAGTCGATGCCCATGCCGGACATGGTCTCATAGGCACTGAACACGGTCAGGGCCACCTGCTTGAAGGGGATCATGGACTGGCCGATCTGGGCGGCGAAGACGATGCCGAAGACCATCATGGTCGGGTAGCTGTCGCCCTTCTTGTAGCCGCAGACCTCGCACACGCCGTACAGGATGCTCCAGCCGATGAGCGCCGCCGGAGAGGCACTGGTCAGCGCCCCCAGGATGAAGATGGAGGCCAGGAAGGTGAAGCTGAACAGCCACGGCCTGCCCGCCACGAATTTGCGCGTGATGAACCAGAGGGAGATGAAGCGCGACAGACCGTAGTGGTTGATGGTGGCGCAGAAGACGAAGATGAAGAACATCATCTGCACGATGGGGTGGCCGAAACTGTTGTTCAGCAGGGTCACGGGCTTCATGCCGCCCACCAGCATCATGGCCAGCAGGCCGGCCAGGCTGGGCCAGACGATCTCGATGAACACCCAGCCGTACAGCACCCCCAGGAACACGCCCACCAGGCGCATCCCCAGCGGGGTCAGGGGTTCCACAGGGTCCAGCAGGCCGAAGCCGAACATGATGCACAGACAGACGAGGCTGTGGACATAATAGGCAAGAGACAGGGGAGCTTTCTTCTCCGGGGTCGTTGCTGACATATCGTTTCCTGTAAATCGCGCGGGCACGGGGCCCTGCGCGGGGATGAAGTTGCGGACGGAATGAGCCGGAGGCAGGGAGAAGACGCCCCCGGCTCACAGAAGGAACCGCTCACGGCTCATGCCGCAAGGGATGGCACCGGCAGTCACCGGGCCGTCGGCCTAGTCCGCACGCGGAGGTTCGGGCCAGGTGAAGTTGTCCATGTAATAGCGGTACGGCTTCACGGGATAGTCATCCAGGGGCACGGGCACGGTGTGCAGCTCATGGCGTCCGTCCACCTGCCGCTGTTCGATCCACTTGAGCCAGTTGGCATTGTCACGCTGGGGATAATCCTCGCGGTAATGACCGGCACGGGATTCCTTGCGGGCCAGGGCCGCGGTCAGACACAGATCCGTCAGCAGCACGGTGGAGGTCGCTTCAAAGAGCTTGGCCAGCTCGTGGGCATCACGGGCCCCCAGCTCGGGCAGGAACTCTTCCCGCACTTCGGCCACGCGATCCAAGCCACGGCTCAGGCCGCGCCCCGTCTTCATCAGGGCCACGTCGGGCGCGCTCATGACTTCGCGCATGTCGGCGATGACGTCCTTGGGCGCGATGCCGTCACGTCCCAGATAACGCAGGATGCCGTTCAGGCGGTCAGCGGCATAGGCCTTGTCGAAGGGGACGGCGTCATGGCCTTCCACGAAACGGGCCGCGGCCTCACCGGCGGAATAGCCCGTAGTGGCCGTGATGCAGGTGGCCCAGCCGCCCATGTAGACACCGGGGTCGGGGTTGCGGGCCAGACCGGCGGCGTACAGGCCCTTGATGGCCGTGGCGCCGTCCAGATCGGCCACGATGCCGCCGTAGGTATGGCGCACCTGCGGCATCCACTCCAGCTTCTGGGCGAAAAAGTCCATGCCCATGGCCCGCAGCTTCTTGTCGTTCAAGCCCATCCAGCCCGCACGCGGGCGCATGGTCTCCACGTCTTCGGCCGACATCTTGCTGCAGTCGAAAAGGATGGGGCCGTTACCGGCGCGCACTTCGCAGATCATGCCGCGCGTATTGTAATGCGGGTCGGCCTTGGCGCCGAACTTGGGGGAATACTTGAGCATGAAGTCTTCGCCCTTGTTGTTGAGGAAGCGGGCCCCCTTGGGCAACAGACCGGTCTGTCCCTCCCAGGCAAAATCCACCGGCACGTTCCAGACCTTCCAGAACTCGAAGTTCCAGGCGATGCTCACGCCTTCGCTGGCAGGGGTGTTCTGATGGTAGGAAGGCTTCCAGCCGCCGGTATTGGTGGCCAGCAGCACGGCACGGGCCCGGATGTAGACGGGCTTGCCGCTCTGGGCGTGGAAGCCCACGGCACCGGTGACGCGCTCGCCGTCGGTGATGACGTCGGTGCTTCCGACCGGCTTTCGGCACTTGAATATGAGCTTTTCACCGCCGTGCGCGAGAAGATCGCCGGGGAGGTAAAACGGGTGCAGGAGGCTTCGGCATATCTTGCGAAGCTTGACTGCTATATCAGTCTTGCCGATGCGGCTGTCAAAAACAGCTATGTCTGCCCGGAGATTGAGTACGGAAGCACGGTTTCGATAAAAGAGGGGCGGCATCCCGTTGTCGAGCAGTTTGCAAAGGACGGCTATTTCGTTCCGAATGACACGCTTCTTGATACAAATCACAACCGTCTTATGCTGATAACCGGTCCGAATATGGCGGGTAAATCGACATATATGCGTCAGGTTGCGCTTATCACGCTGATGGCGCAGATCGGTTCATTTGTTCCGGCAAAGGAGGCAAGGATCGGTATCGTTGACAAAATATTTACCCGTGTTGGCGCGTCGGACGATCTTGCATCTGGAACGTCCACGTTCATGCTTGAGATGAACGAGGTTGCATATATCCTGAACCACGCGACAAAGCGCAGCCTGATAATCTATGACGAGATCGGGCGCGGGACAAGCACGTTCGACGGCATGAGCATTGCGCGCGCCGTTGCCGAGTATACCGCAGGAAAGAAGATCGGCGCAAAGACCATGTTCGCCACGCACTATCACGAGCTTACCGTGCTTGAAAAAGAGATCGACGGCGTTGTAAACTACAATATCGCCGCCAAAAAGAAGGGTGACGACATAACATTCCTGCGCAGGATAGTAAAAGGTGCAACCGACGAGAGCTACGGTATCGAGGTCGCAAAGCTTGCCGGAGTGCCGAACGAGGT
>ENA-UEQL01000494-UEQL01000494.1-human-gut-metagenome-genome-assembly--contig:-NODE-494-length-27667-cov-8.255564_pt1 | contig 27667 bp, 22 predicted proteins | sample MGYA00242905_ERZ507926 | MGnify/ENA primary metagenome ERZ507926 (study PRJEB26167, sample SAMN06115531) | human gut metagenome | host: Homo sapiens | place: China:Henan | collected 2015-09-09 | study...
GTCTCGGGTACCTTTGGGTATGGAAGGTTTTTGCATGATCTTATGTTTTAAATGATTATTCTGGCCGCAAAGGTAATGTTTTTTGCTCGAAATAAATAAGAAAATAACAATGCCCACTGTAAGGAGCTTACAATCGCAGTCATAAGCATCTTACAATGGGCATTCAAACATCCTTACAATGGGCATCCATGGAAAGCCTCTTCCGAGGCTTATCAATCCCGACTTCTTCCCCCCAAGAATATCATTATATAATATAATAATGTAGCAAGCGAACCTAACGCAGCGACCACGTACGTATAAGCGGCGGAACGTAAAGCATCCTCTGCCTTATCATGCGTATAAGCATTTGTTATACCGGCATTGCTCAACCACACCAAAGCACGTTGGCTCGCATTGATCTCGACCGGAAGCGTGATAAAGCTAAATAGCGTAGTCGTAGCGAACAAGATTATACCGAATAACAATAACTGAGGAAACGTATGCAATAATAACATACCACCCAGCAACACCCATGTCATAATATTTGAGGCGAAACTAACAACCGGAACCAAAGCCGAACGCATTCTCAACGGAGCGTAAGCGGTAGCATGCTGCACAGCGTGACCGCACTCATGGGCGGCAACCGCGGCGGCGGCGATACTATTGCTATAATAAACCGACTCACTCAAGTTCACCGTCTGGTTAGCGGGATTGTAATGGTCCGTCAGATGTCCGGGTGTAGAAATCACCTTTACATCATAGATACCATTGTCATGCAACACTCTCAGCGCATGGGTAGCCTCCTCTATAGGCAATTCTACCTGGTTTGCCGCATCCGGCACATAGAAATATCTAACCTCTTTCATTCGTTATCAATTATCTATCATCAATGATCAATCAGTCAAGTTCTTTTCATCCTTTTCTTCCTGGCGGCGCTTCATCTCATCACGGATAAAGGAAGCTCCCTCGTAGTTTTCTTCTTCTACCGCTTTCTCCAGTGCTTTCTTGAGAAGTGAATCCGGTAATCCCACGATAGGAAGTGCCACACTCATCACATCCTTGCGGAAAGGTGTAGTGAATTTCTGAAGCACCTCCATATTGGTAAAGATCTCCAGACCGGCAGTCACCGCCAGCAGGACAGCCTCATCCTGAGGAAGAGAATACGCTGATCCAGAAGTAGCATTCACCAGTTTTGCCTTAGGACCTATGTTTCCATTAGCCTCGAAAACTACGTGATAGGCTTGAGGACCCCGTTCACAAATCATTCTAGCCAACACATCTACCAGATGCGGATGCTTGACATCCTTATCAAGCTGACGAAACTTGATTTCATTAGCCATCGGCTTATCTGTTACAATGGAGAGTGCACGTTTCTCCTGGGCATCAGTAAGAGTGACAACACAAGCCTCCTCTGCATCAGGAATTGCAAAAGCTCCCTGATAAACTAATTTTATTTTTTCCATTTTCATTATCCTTTCTTTGGTCTAAACAATACGGCAAAGGCAACACCGACCACGAGTGCATAACCTGCGAAGATAAACCAGCAAGTCTGCCAATCGCCCATCAAATATCCATTCTCCCAATGACAATAATGGTTGATCACCTGTCCTGCAAGAATTGTGCCAACAGAGGCTCCCAAACCATTGGTCATCAGCATGAAAAGTCCCTGGCTGAGATCGCTATGAGCTACGGCTATGTCTACGTCGCTCAGGTCGCTATGGGTGCCAACCAGGCTCAGACCCTGAAGGCCATTGCCGAGGCTGAGGCTTACCATGGTCCTTCCCTGATCATCGGCTACGCTCCCTGCGAGATGCACTCCATCAAGGGCGGCATGACCAACTGCCAGGCTGAGATGAAGAAGGCCGTCGAGTGCGGCTACTGGAACCTGTTCCGCTTCAACCCCGCTGCCGAGCAGAAGTTCACCCTCGACTCCAAGGCGCCCGCGGGCGGCTATCAGGAGTTCCTGATGAACGAGGCCCGTTACAGCCGTCTGACCCGCGAGTTCCCTGAGCGCGCCGACACCCTGTTTGCCCGCAACGAGGAAGCCGCCAAGGAGCGCTACGAGCACCTCGTTAAGCTCATTGATATGTACGACAAGAAGTAAGCAAGGTCCCATTCAGGAGGGCTGCCGAAGGGCAGCCCTCCTTTTTGCGCGGAGAAAGGCAGAGACAGCCTGCATTTTTGGTGATTTGTATAAAAAATTTATCTTTACATCATCTATAGAAATGCTCTATAATTAAAAGACAGCGGGCACGCCGTAGGATGTGCCCGCGTTTTGCGATTCGGAAAGGTGTGAAGGTTTTGTCGAGACTTGACATTATGACGCCGTCGCGCGCCCAGACCGTGATCGACGGACTGTACCGCGACGTGGAGCGGCGCATTGCCGCCAGCCCTCCGGGACTGTGCCCGGTGGATCTTGCGATGAACTTTTTGAATCTCTGCCACGCACAGACCTGCGGCAAGTGCGTGCCCTGCCGCGTCGGCCTCGGTCAGCTCTCCGATTTGATGGAGAGCGTGCTCGACGGCAAGGCGACGATGGAGACCATCGCGCTCATCGAGCGCACGGCGCGCGTGATCGTCAACAGCGCGGACTGCGCCATCGGGCGCGACGCGGCGCGGCTGGTGCTCGACGGCATCCAGGGCTTCCGCGACGACTATGAAGAGCACGTTCTGCGCCACCGCTGCCTCGGCGGGATGCAGAATCCTGTCCCCTGCGTGGCGCTGTGCCCTGCGGGCGTGGACATTCCGGGCTACACCGTGCTGGTGAAGTACGGCCGCTACGCGGACGCTGTGCGGCTCATCCGGCAGGATAACCCCTTCCCCTCCGCCTGCGCGTACATCTGCGAGCATCCCTGCGAGGCGCGCTGCCGCCGCAACATGATCGACGACGCGGTGAACATTCGCGGACTCAAGCGCTACGCGGTGGACCACGCGGGCTATGTGCCCCATCCCGCCTGCGCTGAGGAGACCGGCAAGACGGTCGCCATCGTCGGCGGCGGGCCGAGCGGTCTTTCCGCGGCGTACTACCTCGCGCTGATGGGCCACAAGGTCACGGTGTATGAAAAGCGGGCGAAGCTCGGCGGTATGCTGCGCTACGGCATTCCCGCCTACCGTCTGCCGCGCGAGATCCTGGACGCGGAGATCGCGTCGCTCCTCTCCGTCGGCATTGATGCGAAGGTCAATGTGGACGTCGGCAACGAGATCGCCTTCGACGAGCTGCGCAGCCGGTACGACGCGCTCTATCTTGCACTCGGCGCACACACGGATAAAAAGACCGGCATCGAAGGCGAGGACGCCGAGGGCGTCATGTCCGCGGTCGAGATGCTGCGCGAGATCGGCGACGATCACATGCCCGATTTCCGCGGCAAGGAGATCGTGGTCATCGGCGGCGGCAACGTCGCGATGGATGTATGCCGCAGCGCAGTGCGCCTCGGCGCGCGTAAGGTGAGTTGCGTCTATCGCCGCCGCCGGGAGGATATGACCGCGCTGCCCGAGGAGGTCGAGGGCGCGGTCGCCGAGGGCGTGGAGCTGGTCACATTGCAGGCCCCCGTGCGCATCGAGACGAACGGGCAGGGCCATGCGGTCGCGCTCTGGACGCAGCCGCAGATCATCGGCGAGATGGATGATAAGGGCCGGCCCAAGCCGGAGAAGGCAAAGCTCTTTGAAAAGCGCATCGCGGCGGATGGGATCGTAGTCGCCATCGGACAGGGCGTGGAAACACACGGCTTCGAGCAGAGCAAGATTACCATCAAGCGCGGCGCCTTTGTTGCCGAGGCCAGCGGCCAGATCGACAACATGGACGGCGTATTTGCCGGCGGCGACTGCGTCACGGGTCCGGCCACCGTCATCCGCGCCATCGCGGCGGGCAAGGTCGCGGCGGCGAACATCGACGAATACCTCGGCTATCACCATGTCATCGACGTGGGTGTAGAGGTCCCAACTGCACGGCTGAACAACAAGCCGCCCCATGGCCGCATCAACACCACCGAGCGCGAGGCCGACGAGCGCAAGCGCGACTTCAAGTGCATCGAGTGCGGCCTGACGGACGAGGAGGCTTACGCCGAGGCGTCCCGCTGCCTGCGCTGCGACCACTTCGGCTACGGCATTTTCCGCGGAGGGAGGAAGGGCAAATGGTAAAGAATGTGACGCTGACCATCGACCATAAGAGCATCACGGTGCCCGAGACGACCACGATCCTCGAGGCCGCGCGGATGCTCAACATCAACATTCCGACGCTCTGCTACTTAAAGGACGTCAACGAGATCGCTGCCTGCCGTCTGTGCTGCGTGGAGGTCAAGGGCATGGAGCGCCTTGTCCCCGCGTGCGACAATGTGGTGGCGGACGGCATGGAGGTCTTTACCAACAGCCCCATGGCGCGCGAGGCGCGCCGCGCCAACCTGCGGCTGATCCTCTCCGAGCACGACACGAGCTGCACGAGCTGCTCGCGCAGCGGCAACTGCACGCTGCAGTCGCTCGCGAACGACTTCAATATGCGCGGCGAGCACTATCCCACCAAGCTGCGCCGGGAGGCGGTGGACTACTCCACGCCGCTCATCCGCGAGAACGACAAGTGCGTGAAGTGTATGCGCTGCATCCAGATCTGCGAGAACGTACAGACCGTGAAGATATGGGATCTGCTCGGCACCGGCTCCCGCGCGACGGTGGACGCCTCGCGCAATCGCCGCATCCAGGATACGGAATGTACCTACTGCGGCCAGTGCATCACGCATTGCCCCACGGCGGCGCTGCGGGAGCGCGACGACACGGGAATCGTCTTTGACGCCATCGACGACCCCAACACCGTCACGGTCGTGCAGGTCGCGCCGGCGGTGCGCGCGGCCTGGGCGGAGCAGTTCAACCTTTCGCCGGAGTTTGCCACGCCCAAGCGCATGGCGGCTGCCCTGCGCGAGCTGGGCTTCAACTATGTGTTCGACACCGACTTTGCCGCCGACCTCACCATCATGGAGGAGGGCAGCGAGTTTCTTGAGCGCTTCACGCACAAAAAGGACTACCGCTGGCCGATGTTCACCTCCTGCTGCCCGGGCTGGGTGCGCTTTCTCAAGTCGCAGTACCCCGAGCGGACGGAGGAGCTTTCCACCGCGAAATCCCCGCAGCAGATGTTCGGCGCCATTGCCAAGACCTACTTTGCCGAGAAGATCGGCATTGATCCCAAGCGGCTGTTCGTCGTGTCCATCATGCCGTGCGTCGCAAAGAAGAGCGAGTGTACGCTTCCGACCATGCGCGGCGAGGACGGCATTCCCGACGTTGACGTGAGCATCACCACGCGCGAGCTGGACATCATGCTCCGCGCGAACCACATTTCCCCCGTCCATCTGCCGGAGGAGGAGTTCGACTCCCCGCTCGGCAGCGGCACGGGCGCGGCGGTCGTGTTCGGCGCGACCGGCGGCGTGATGGACGCCGCGCTCCGCTCGGCGTACTACCTCGTGACCGGCGAGAACCCCGATCCCGACGCCTTCACCGCCGTGCGCGGCATGGACGGCTGGAAGGAGGCAAGCCTCAACATTCCCACGGCGGGCGAGGTGAAGGTCGCGGTGGTGAGCGGACTCGGCAACGCGCGGAAGCTGCTCTATGCCCTTGAGCGGGGCGAGGTCAGCTATGACTTTGTCGAGGTCATGGCCTGTCCCGGCGGCTGCGCGGGCGGCGGCGGTCAGCCCATTCATGACGGGCAGGAGCTGGCGGAGGCACGCGGCGGCGTGCTCTGGCGGCTCGACAAGGGCGAAGCGCTGCGCTTCTCGCACGAAAATCCCGACGTGCAGGAGCTCTATCGCGACTATCTCGGCAAGCCCCTCGGAGAGAAATCGCATCATCTGCTCCACACTGACCATCTGGCATGGGAGATGCCGCAGGCGCAGAGAGGACAATAAGCAAGCGAAAAGCGCGGCGTTCGCCGCGCTTTTCCGAATTTTTATCTTTTTGCAAATAACAGTAGCTTTTTGCGGATTTTGTGGTACAATAAATGCACACTTGATCATCCTGCACGAAAGAGGCATTTTTTCATGGAATTTGTTGCAAATGAGTCCAAAAAGGTCGAGATCGAGACCTCGACCGGCGTCTATCAGCGCCACGCCATCCAGACGCATTTCGTCCAGATCGGCGAGAACTATATCGACCTGATCGAGCGCTACGTCAAGCCGCTCTATGAGGAGGGCGATCTGCTGAGCATCAGCGAGAAGGTCATCGCCCTGTGCCAGAAGCGCATCGTCTACCGCAAGGACATCCACCCCGGCTTCTGGGCGAAGCTGCTGTGCCGCTTCGTACACGTCACGCCCGCGGGCCCCGGCGCGGGCACGCCGCACAAGATGCAGCTCATCATTATGATCTGCGGCCTGCCGCGCGTGCTGCTGGCGGCCTTCTGCTCGGCGGTGACGAAGCTCTTCGGCAAGAAGGGCGTGTTCTACAAGGTCTGCGGACACGAGGTGGACGGCATCGACGGCCTGATCGACTACGATATTTCGTTCAAGGAGTATGTGGACTACGGTATTCTCAATCCCGAAAATCCCTCCGGCGTCTGCGATGAGATCTACGAAAAGACCGGCGTGAAGGCTATGATCATCGACGCGAGCGACATCGACTGCGTGATCCTCGGCAAGTGCCGCAACGTCACGCTGACGGACGAGCAGCTCTGTGAGATCGTGCGCGACAATCCCGCGGGGCAGGAGGGGCAATGCACCCCGTTCATCCTCATCCGCAAAAAGGCTTGAGGCAACACCGCACAATGAAAGCCGCGGCGCTTTGCGAGCAAATCGCTCTTGTACCATTATGCGGTATTGCCTTAACAAACAAAAGAAAGGACCTGCGCCGCGCGGCGCAGGTCTTTTCTCATTCGCTGGTGAGCAGCGCCCGAAACGCCTCGACGGTCGGCTCCAGAAGCGCGTCGGGGTATTCGTAGTGCTCGGTGTGGATCTGCGGGTGATCCTCGCCCGCGCCCACGCCGAAGAACGCACCGCGGCAGCGGTTCAGATAGTGGCCGAAATCCTCGCTCCAGCGCATCGGGTCATGCAGGAGCGTGCCGCGGCACACGCGCATGACGCGGCTGGCGTAGAGCGCGTCGTTTTCCGTGGCGGGAAAAATGTCCTGTTCTTCAAAGGAAAACTCCAGATGGTTCTTGTGGGCCAGCTCCTGCGCGCGGGTGAGCACACTGCGGCGAAGCCGCGCGAGATCGTCGTCGTGCTCGCCGCGAAGCGTCAGCCACAGCTCGGCAGACTCCGCCGCCGCGCCGAAGGCCTTTTCGCCCATCTGCGCGCCGATGACGGTGCAGAGCGTGATGCCGCGGTACTGCTCGGGCGCGGCGAGCGCGGGCAGATCGACCAACAGCTGTCCGACTGCGGGAGCGGGGGAGATGCCGGTCTCGGGATAGGCGGCGTGGGCGGGCTTACCAACAAAATGAATAGTCACGCCGCGGCTGGCGCAGGCAAAGGTGCCCGCGCGGGTGAGCACCGCGCCGAACGGAAAGCCCGGCAGGTTGTGCGCGCCGTAGATCTCGTCGACCTTCTCGCGGTCAAAAAGCTCACAGCACAGCGCCGCGCCCGCACCGGTCTCCTCCGCGCCCTGAAAGAGCAGAAACACGCTGCGCCCGATGGACTGCCCCTCGAGCATCAGCGCGACGCCGCACAGCGCCGCGGCATGTCCGTCGTGACCGCACAGGTGCGCCGCGCCGCCCTCGGGCGTCGCCAGCGCGTCGTAATCCGCGCGCAGCGCGACCGTGGACTTTGTGCCCTCCGGCTCACGGTGCGCGGCGTAGAAGCCGCCCGCAAGCTCATGAAGCTCCAGCGAGGTATGCTCGCGCAGGAAGGTCAGCAGGGTGTGCTTTGTCACGACCTCGCGGCCGGAGACCTCCGCGCAGGCGTGGAGCTGTGCGCGCAGGGCGATGATCTGATCCAGCAGGACTTGTTCCATGATCGTTCTCCTTTGCTCTCCGCGCGGCGCGGAGCGTGGTTTCGGGCGCGCAAAGGGGGGAGCCGCCGGAAGGCGGTCCCCCGATGGATGCGCGCAGTTTTTTACAGGTTGTAGTAGCGTTCGAATTCCGCGGGATGCGGGATGGCGGCCATGGCCGCGCATTCCCTGCGCTTGGCGGCGATGAAGCTGCGGAGCAGCGCTTCGGGGAACACGCTGCCCTTCGTGAGATAGTCGTGGTCGGCCTCGAGCGCGTCAAGCGCCGCGTCAAGCGAGGTGGGCAGACCCTGCAGCTTGGCCTTCTCCTCGTCGGAGAGGGTGTAGAGGTTGACGTCGTAGGGACCCCAGCCGTTTTCGTGCGGGTCGATCTTGTTTTCAATGCCGTCAAGACCGGCCATCAGCAGCGCCGCGTAGCAGAAGTACGGGTTGCAGGTGGCGTCCGGATTGCGCAGCTCAAAGCGGCGCATATTCGGTGTCTTGGCGTAGGCGGGGATGCGGATGACCGCGCTGCGGTTGCTCGTGGCGTATCCGACGGTGACGGGCGCCTCAAAGCCCGGCACCAGACGCTTGAAGGAGTTGGTGCTGGGATTCGTGATGGCGCAGAGGGAATGGATGTGCTTGAGAAGACCGCCCATGAACCAGTGGGCCTCCCGGCTGAGATGCGAGTAGCCGTTGTCGTCGGAGAACACCGGCTCGCCGTCCTTTAAGAGCAGCATATGGACGTGCATTCCGCTGCCGGCCTCGCCGTAGACGGGCTTGGGCATGAACGTGGCGCTCTTGCCGTACTTGAGGGCGGTGTTGTGGATGATGTACTTGATGAGCATGGTCGCGTCGGCCATTTTGCTCATCTCGCCGAGCTTCGGCTCGATCTCGAACTGGCCCGCGCCGCCGACCTCGGGGTGGTGATACTTGATGGGGATGCCGGCCTCCTCCATGCGCAGGCACATCTCGCTGCGGCACTCGTAGGTGCGGTCGAGCGGCTTGGCAATGTGGTAGTGGCCCTGCCGCGGGACGATGACGCCGCGGCCGTTGATGTCGCCGTTCCAATGCGCCTGCTCGGCGTCGAGGCTCATGCCGATCTCGTTCGGCGCGACCTTCCATGCTACATCGTCAAAGAGATAGAACTCAAATTCCGGCAGAATGAGCATCGTGTCGGCGATGCCGGTATCACGCATATACTGCTCCGCTGCCAGCACGATGTTGCGCGGATACTGGTCGAGCGGGCGGTTGTGGGGGTAGTCGATGATCATGGCGTTGCCGGTCATCGACAGGGTGGAGACCTCACAGAAGGGGTCGATCTGCGCGGTAGCGGGGTCGGGAATAAAGACCATGTCGCTCTTTTCGACCACGGCATAGCCGTAGTTCGAGGCGTCGAAGCCGATGCCGTCGGTCATGGTCGCTTCGGTAAAATTCTGGGCGGGAATGGTCACATGGCGATACTGGCCGTTGATATCGACCATTTTGAAATCGACCATCTTGATGCCCTGCTCACGAATGAGCTGCATGACCTCCTGTGCCGTTTTAGCCATTGGGAATTACCTCCAAAATTTATGGTTCGGCTCAGCGAGCCGCCTTGCCGAGATAGGCCTCCGCGATGGCGGGGTCCTTGAGCAGTTCTTTGCCCGGGCCGGACTTGGTGATGCGGCCCTGTTCGAGAACATAGGCGTTGTCCGCGACGGAGAGCGCCTTGAGCGCGTTCTGCTCCACGAGCAGAATGGTCTTGCCCATGGCCTTGATCTCGCGGATGGTATCAAAAATGGTGTTGACCAGCAGCGGCGCGAGGCCGAGGGACGGCTCGTCGAGCATGATGAGGTCGGGCGCGGACATGATGCCGCGGCCCATCGCCAGCATCTGCTGCTCGCCGCCGGAGAGCGTGCCGGCGATCTGATTTTTGCGCTCCTCCAAGCGCGGGAAAATCTCATACACGCGCTTGAGGTCGCGCTCGATGCCGTCCTTGTCGCTGCGCAGATACGCGCCGACCTTCAGGTTCTCGTAAACGGTGAGGTTCGCGAAGATCAGGCGGCCCTCCGGCACCTGACACACGCCGAGCCGGACGACCTTGTTCGCGGCGGTCGGCAGCGGCTGACCCTTGTAGAGGATCTCGCCGGACTTGTACTTCACAATGCCGGAAATGGCGTTCATCATGGACGATTTGCCCGCGCCGTTGGAGCCGATCATCGAGACGATCTGCCCCTCCTCGACCTCGAGCGAGATGCCCTTGAGGGCGTGGATGCCGCCGTAGTAAACGTTCAGGTCACGAATTTCAAGCATCGCCATCGCCGTCGTCCTCCTTTCCGAGATAGGCCTCGATGACCTCGGGGTTGCTCTGGATCTCCGCGGGCGTTCCCTCGGCAAGGGGCTTGCCGAAGTTGAGCACGAAGATGCGGTCGGAGACGTTCATCACGAGGTCCATGTGATGCTCGATGATGAGCACGGTCAGGTCGAAGCGGTCGCGGATCTCGCGGATGAGGTCCATCAGGGCAAGCGTTTCCTCCGGATTCATGCCGGCGGCGGGCTCGTCGAGCAGCAGCAGCTTGGGATCGGTCGCAAGGGCGCGGGCGATCTCCAGCTTGCGCTGCTGGCCGTAGGGCAGGTTGACGGCGATCATGTCGCGCTGCTCCCAGATGCCCATGATCTTCAAAAGCTCCTCGGTCTTTTCGCGCAGAGCCTTTTCCTGGTAATAGTACTTCGTCAGCCATTTGGGACCGACCTTGAGGCGCCAGAGCGACTGGAAGATGTTGTAATCCGCCTCCGCGTGGCACGCGGTGAGAACGTTGTTGTAGACCGTTTCGCTCTTAAAGAGGCGGATGTTCTGGAACGTGCGCGCCATGCCGCGGGACATGATGTCGTAGGGCTGCTTGCGGAAGGGCTTGACATCCGTTTCGCGCATATCGTCCTTGATGATGGCGTCGCCCTGCCCGACGACCGTACCGTCGAAAATGACGCGGCCCTCGGTGAGCGCGTAGACGCCCGTGATGAGGTTGAAGATGGTGGTCTTGCCCGCGCCGTTGGGACCGATGAGCGCGTAGATCTCACCCTTTTTGATCTTGAAGGAAACGTCGCCCACGGCGGTCAGGCCGCCGAAGCGCTTGGTGACGTGCCAGAGCTCGAGCATGACGTTGGGGTCGTGGTGCTTGAAGGTGATGTCGCTCATACCGACGCCTCCTCTCCGACGCTGCCGCCGTCAGGCGGAGGCAGGTCCTTTTTCTTCTTGGTGAAAACGCGGCCGACGGCACGGCAGATCCTGCCGACCGGCAGCTCCTTGCCGCCCATGAGACCCTTCGGACGGACGATCATGATGACGATAACGGCGAGGCCGTACATCACGAGACGCCAGTCACCGACCGCGCGCAGCAGCTCCGGCAGCGCGCAGAGCAGCACCGTGCCGAGCACCGAGCCGGTGATGGAGCCCATGCCGCCGAAGATGACCATGATGGTATACTCCGTAGACTTGGTCATCAGGAACATCTTGGGCTGGAGATAACCGAAGTAGTGCGCCATCATGCCGCCTGCGATGCCGGCGTAGAGCGCGGACATGCACATGGCGAGCATCTTGGAGCGGAAGGTGTTGATGCCGCTCATCTGGGCCGCCAGCTCGTCCTCGCGCACGGCGAGCATGCTGCGCCCGTGCTTGGAGTTCATCAGCAGCGCCGTGGCGGTGAGGAAGATAATGACGATGAACAGCGCCGAGGAAAAGAGCGTGGAGAGGAAGGTGCCGATATCGCCGTTGGAAAGCGCGTTCCAGTCGCCGAACAGAGTCGTTTTGAGCGGAATGCTCGCCACGCCCTTTGCGCCGTCGAGCAGGAAGTCCTTGCCGCCGACATTGATGGTGAGCTGCAAATTGTTGAAGATCAATCGTATCGCCTCGCCCACGCCGAGCGTGGCGATGCAGAAGTAGTCGCCCTTGAGGTTGAGCGTGATCTTGCCGAGGCCCGCGCCGAGCAGCATGGCGGCGAGGCCCGCGATGATGAGCGAGAGCCAGTAGGGCAGACCGAACGCCATCGTGCAGAGAATGGAAACATACGCGCCGATGCACACAAAGCCCGCGTGACCGAACGAGAACATACCGGTGTAGCCCGTGAGGATGGAGAGGCCGAGCACGATGAGCAGGGTGTAGCAGGACTGAATGAGGATGCCTTCGATGTAATACCAGCTAAACATATCGTTCCTCCCTCCTTACGCCTTGTCTTCCACGACCTTGCCCATCAGGCCGGACGGCTTGATGACGAGGACGAGGATCAGAAGTCCGTACACGAACAGGTCGCGCAGGTTGGAGTTGAAGGACGCGACAAAGATCTCCATGATGCCGAGCAGCACCGAGCCGACGATCGCGCCGGGGAGACTGCCGAGACCGCCGAACACCGCCGCGACGAAGGACTTGTTCGTGACCTGACCGATGGTGGGCTTGACGATGAAACGCATACCGTAGAGCATACCGGCGAAGCCGGCGAGCACGCCGCCCATGAGGAAGATGATGAAGATCACGAGATCGCCGTTGATGCCCATGAGGGTCGAGGCCTTCTCGCTGTAGGAGCAGGCGCGGATGGCAAGGCCGACCTTGGTTTTCTGTATGATGAACATCAAAATCAGCAGCGCGACGGCCGAGACCACGATCATCAGCAGACTGTCGACGCCAAGGGAGATCCCGCCGATATTGATGCGGTTATCGAAGATCGGAGGGTAGTTTCTGGGGGTGCCGTCGATGGTGGCGATGACGAAATTTTCCAGGAAGATGGAAGCGCCCATCGCCGAGATGATGAAGTACAGGGACGGGGCATGGCGCTTACGCAGCGGCGAGTAGACCAGCCGCTCGATGATGACGGCGAGCAGGCCGCTGCCCACGCCGCAGAGCAGAAACGCCGGAAGAAATGGAACGTTCAGCGCCGTGAGTGCAAAATAGCCCACATAAGCGCCGACCATGATGACGCCTCCGTGGGCAAAGTTGGAAAAGTTCATAATGCTGTAGACCAGCGAATAGCCGACCGACATCAGCGCGTACATACCGCCGAGGCAGATGCCGTTGACCAGCTGCTGGAGAAAATACTCTATACCCATGTATAGCCTCCTTTTGTCCTGTTAACCTCGGGCGCCCCGTGCGGGGCGCCCGAGTGTCGAAAGGGTGCTTGCTTTTTCTGTTTTGGGAATGTGCTTAGTCTGCGGCGATGTAGGTCTCAAAGACGTAGGTCTTGTTCTTGCCGTCAATGCGCTCCACGCAGCCGGACTTGCCGACGGGGTTGTGGTCCTCGGCAGAGATCTTGATCTTGCCGGCCATACCCTCGACCTCGACCTGAGAGTACGCGTCGGCGATGGCCTGCGGGTCATCGCTGCCGGCCTTCTCGACCGCCGCGCACCAGAGCAGGAACGCGTCGTGCGCCATGTAGCCGTTGAGCTCCATCTTCGCGCCGTTGTACTTCTCGGCATACTCCTTGCGGAAGGCATCGCCCGCGGGATCGACGAGGGAAACGTGGTTGATGACGTAGGAGCCGTCCACCGCGTCGGCGGCGTCGAAGAGGACCTCGGACGCGCAGCCGTCGCCGCCGAGCATCGGCACCTCAATGCCGAGGGTGCGGGCCTGCTTGTGGATCATGATGAAATCCTGATAGAAGATGGGGGTGAAGATGATCTGGGGCTGCGCTTCTTTGATCTTGGTCAGCTGCGCGGTGAAGTCGGTGTCGCCGGCGGTGTAGCCCTCCTCGGCGACGATGGTGCCGCCCTTGGACTCAAAGACCTTGACGAAGTTGTCCTTCAGACCCAGCGCGTAGTCGTCGTTGACGTCGTAGAGGATGGCGGCCTTGTCAAAGCCGAGGTTATCATACACGAACGAACCGGCGATCTTGCCCTGCTGGGGATCAAGGAAGCAGACGCGGAAGTTGTATTCCTTGAGCTGACCGTCCTGCATGGTGACCTTCTCGTTGGTCGCCACGGTGGACATATCGGAGATCTTGTACTGGTCGAGGACGGACTGGATGGCAATGCACTGACCCGAGGCGTTCGGGCCGATGATCGCGCAGACCTGATCCTGCGCGCACAGACGCTTGGCGACGTTGACCGCCTCCTGCGCGTCGCCCTTGGTGTCGTAGCAGATCAGCTCGACCTGCTTGCCGAGCAGTCCGCCGTTGGCGTTGAGGTCTTCGACCAGCATCTTGAGGGTCTGGCTTTCGCAGGTGCCGTAGGCGGCCTGGTCGCCGGTGAGCGAGCCCATCCAGCCGAGCTTGATGGTGTCGCCGCCGGAGCTGCCTCCGTCGTCCTTCTTGCCGCAGCCAACGAACAGTGTCGCGAGTAGCAGGCAGGCGAGGGTGAGAGCAATGAGCTTCTTCATGGATTTGCGCATGGTTTGTATCCTCCTTCAATTTGTTGTGACCGTTTTCCTTCCTCGGAACGGTCAGGGCTTGCAGGGATGGATGTCCGCCGTGCGGAGCCGGCCCCTGCATCAATGCCGTCCATACTTGATGTGTATGACGCAAGAGAGCGGCAAATGAATTGCAAAGGGCTTATGTCCAAAATAACACCTCGCCGGGTTATTGTCAAGTCATATCATGAAATACTTGTAAAGCGTACGATTCTTGTGCAAAATAACAAAAGTGACCGAATCGAAGCTCGAAAAGCGGCGAAAAAAACGCTTCGGCTGCGGAAAAACAGCCGAAGCGGCAAGGGAAAAAGAGATTATAGGCGACTTTCCTGAAGCGCGACCTTTTTGCGGAAATCGCCGGGTGTCATCACCTTGAAGCGCAGGAAATTGCGGTTGAAGGTCTTGACGTTGGCGTAGCCGACCTCCATGGCGATGTAGGTCACGGTCTGGTCGGTGGTGAGCAGCAGCTCGGCGGCGCGGTTGATGCGGACGTAGTTGAGAAATTCCTCGAAATTCTTCTCCACCTGCAGCATCAGCGCGCGGTTCATTTCGGCGGCGGTGCAGCCGAATTTTTCGGCGACCGCGCGTGCGGAGAGCGGCTCGTTATAGCTGCGGCAGATATACTCCACCAGCGCGTAGACGCGCCGGTCGGTCTCGATGCGGCAGATGCTCTCCACGCGCCGGTAGGTCTTGCGGTAGTCGTTGATGCGCATTCCCACGCGCGCGGAAAAAACCTTGGAGATATGCGAGGCGTCCACATAGCCGAGCGCCGCGGCGATCTCCTCGAGCGTGAGGTCGGTATAGAGCAGATAATTCGCGGTCTTGCCGATGCGCATTTCGTTCAGAAGGTCAAAGAACGAAAGCCCAGTCATGCCGCTGATATAGCTGCTCAGGCTGCTCTCGGAGACATAGAAGATGCGCGAGAGCCCCTTGAGCGTCAGCTTTTCGCCGGTGTGGCAGTAGAGATAGCGCAGGATCTCGCTCATGTCCGGCGCGGCGGAGGCGCGGTCGGCCGCGGCGGGCTCGGGCTGCTCGGCGCGGAAGCGCTCCATAAGGATCACCAGCTCGACGAGGCGGTTGACGACGGCGAGCGAGCCGAGGACCTTCGGCGGGGCCGCGCCGAGAATGGATTCCAGCCCCACCTCCTCGCGCAGTAAGAGGAAAAATTGCTGCATCCGGTGGGCCTGTCCCTCGTTGCAGTAGAGCGCGGGCTGCCGTTCAATATGCGCGAGCCAGTCTACCGCGTCGCCGCGCTCGTCGGAGAAGGCGCGGATGTAGCGGTTGAGCGTGTGGAGGTTGTAGATCACGAGGTGATATTGCAGCGGCTCGGCGACCTCCGTCACCGCCGTGATCTGCCACGGTAGGATGGAGAGAAGCGTATTCGGCCGCAGCTCCACGTCGTGCCCCTGAATGCGAATGACGCCGTGCCCCTCGCAGATGTAGAGGAAGCGGGCCTCCTGATGGATCAGCGGCGCGGTCGGCGCCTCGATGGTCTCGTTGTCGAACGAGCACAGCTTGCTCCGGTCGAGACGGGAGCGTTCAAAGGACTGCATCGCGGCAAGGTCTTTCATATCGGTCACCTCATTCGGCCCGCGCCGGACGGCGCGGGGTTGCCTTATGCGTTGTTTCGGTGTATAGTATACCGCAGAGGCGACCCATTTGGCAAGTGCCGGAAAGCTCGCAGGGAAGCAGGGCGGCAAAGGGCGCGCCACGCAAATTTGCCGTTAAATACAAGAAAAATAGCTGAAAATGTCCAGCGCGTTTTTCAAAAATTGGTATGCTATGTACAGAACATGAGTCAATTTCCCCCATGGGGGGCGAACTATCTTGAAGGAGGACTATCCCATGCCTGTTAATCTCAAAGGCCGTTCTTTTCTCACGCTGAAGGATTTCACCCCCGATGAGATCCGCTATATGCTCAACCTCGCCGCCGATCTGAAGGCGAAGAAGCGCGCCGGCATCCGCGGCAACCTGCTCGCCGGCAAGAACATCGTTCTGCTCTTCGAGAAGACCTCCACCCGCACCCGCTGCGCGTTTGAGGTCGCCGCCTATGACGAAGGCGCGCACGTCACGTTCCTCGACTCCAAGTCCTCCCAGATGGGCAAGAAGGAGACCATGGTCGACACCGCGAAGGTCCTCGGCCGCTTCTTTGACGGCATCGAGTACCGCGGCTACGACCAGAAGGTCGTCGAGGGCCTCGCCGCCAACGCCGGCGTTCCCGTGTGGAACGGTCTGACCGACGTCGATCATCCCACCCAGGCGCTCGCCGACATCCTCACCCTGATGGAGAACACCAAGAAGCCCCTCAACAAGTGCAAGCTCGTTTTCTGCGGCGATACCCGCAACAACGTGGCCTACTGCCTGATGTACATCTGCGCCAAGCTCGGCATGCACTATGTCGGCTGGGGCCCGAAGGAGCTCGCTCCCGCCGCTGACGTCGTGGAGTATTGCCGCGAGGTCGCCAAGGAGACCGGCGCCGTCGTCGAGTACGGCGAGGACAAGGCTCTGCTCAAGGGCGCCGACGCTCTCTACACCGATATCTGGGCTTCCATGGGCGAGGAGGACAAGATCCCCGAGCGCGTGAAGCAGCTCACCCCCTACAAGGTCACCGGCGACGTGATGAAGGCCACCGAGAACAGCGACTGCATCTTCCTGCACTGCCTGCCCTCCTTCCACGACTTCGACACCACCATGGCCAAGAGCCAGATGGAGCTCGGCTACGATATCCGCGAGGTCACCGACGAGGTGTTCCTCTCCCCGAACTCCAAGGTGTTCGACGAGGCCGAGAACCGTATGCACACCATCAAGGCCGTCATGGTCGCCACCATCGGCAACGTCTGATCGAAACAACTCGCTCAAGGGCGACGATCTTTTCTTCACTCACGGCAAAGCCTCCGGTGCAAACCGGAGGCTTTGCCGCATTCCGTCATTATATAATATAAGGAAGCCGCTCTGCCCACGGCAGAGCGGTTTTTCGTTCAATCCTCCGGCATGGCGACGGCGCGCACGGGCGAGCCGTCAGCGTTCTTGAAGCGCAGGGGGAGCGTCGCGTAGGGAAAGGTTTTCCCCACAAGGGAGGCGAGATTGCAAAGGTTTTCCGTGTTCACAAAGCCTGCGCCGAGCAGGATCTTGTGCACAGGATAGTCCACCGTGTCCATTGGGTCGATGGAGATGGCGTCGGTGCCAACGCCCTTGAGCGGAAAGGCGGCAAGGTACTCCGCCGACTCAAGCGAGAGCACGGGGAAGGGGGAGAAGTACTGCTCGCTGCCCCAATATTTCTCCCAGCCGGTGTAGAAGAGCAGGAAGTCTGCGGCCTCGATCTCCGAGGCATGGAGCTGGAGCCGCGCTTTGGGGATCTCCTTTCCCGCAAGGTCGGAGCAGTCGAGCACATAGGCCGTGCCGACGTACTTGTCCGCCGGAAATTGATCGAGCGTCTTGCCGTCGCGCAGCATATGCGCAGGGGCATCCATGTGCGTGCTGGTGTGGGAGCCCATCGTCAGCAGTGTTTCGCGGAAGCCGTGCTGCTCAAAGGTGTTCGAGGGCGTGAGCTTCGGCGGCTCGGTCTCGGGATAGACGGGCATGGCCTCTTCGATGAGGTGGGTCAGGTCAAGAATTTTCATGGCGCTTCTCCTTCTCCAAAAAAATCATCAGGGCGGCAAGGTCGGCGGGAGAGACGCCCGAAATGCGCCCCGCCTGTCCGAGCGAACGGGGACGGATGGCGGCTAACTTTTCCCGCGCCTCGAGCCGCAGGCCGTCGATGCCGGAATAGTCAAGCTCCTCGGGCAGCAGGCGGCTCTCGAGCCGCGCGAACTCCTCGACCTCGGCCATCTGGCGGCGGATGTAGCCCTCGTACTTCACGGTGATCTCCACCTGCTCGGCGATGTCCTGCGGGCAGGCGGCGCAGCCGGCGTCGAAGACCCGCAGATCGTCGTAGCGCAGCTGCGGGCGGCGCAGCAGCGCGATGAGCGGGCTGCCGTCCGTGATCTCTGCCGTGCCGCGCTCTCGCAGCAGCGCGTTGAGCGCATCGCTCGTGGGAAGGCCGGTGTGCTCGAGCCGTTTGATCTCCCGCGCGACGGCGGCGTACTTTTCCTCCACGGCGGCAAGACGCTCGTCGGAGATGAGGCCGATGTCGTGCCCGAGCTTTGTGAGCCGCCGGTCGGCGTTGTCCTGCCGCAGAAGCAGGCGGTATTCGCTGCGGCTCGTCATGATGCGGTAGGGCTCGTTCGTACCCTTGGTCACAAGATCGTCGATGAGTGTGCCGATGTAGCTCTCCGAGCGGGAGAGGACAAAGGGAGACTGCCCCGCGAGCCTGCGCGCGGCGTTCACACCGACAACAAAGCCCTGTACGGCGGCCTCCTCGTAACCGGACGAGCCGTTGAACTGCCCCGCGCCGTACAGCCCCGCGATGGCTTTCGTTTCCAGCGTAGGCTTGAGCGCGGTGGGGTCGATGCAGTCGTACTCAATGGCGTAGGCGGGGCGCATGATCTCCGCGTGCTCGAGCCCCGGAATGGTATGGACCATCCGCACCTGTACGTCCTCGGGCATCGAGGAGGAAAAGCCCTGAATGTACAGCTCCTCGGTATCAAGCCCCATCGGTTCGATGAAGAGCTGGTGGCGAGGCTTGTCCGCGAAGCGGACGATCTTCGTCTCGATGCTCGGGCAGTAGCGCGGCCCGACGCCCTCGATCACGCCGGAGTAGATGGGGCTGCGGTCGAGATTTTCGCGGATAATGCGGTGTGTCTCCTCGTTCGTGTAGGTGAGGTAGCACACCGCCTGATTGCAGGGAACGTGCTCGGTCGTGAACGAGAACGGCAGCGGCTCGGCGTCGCCGTCCTGCCGCTCCATTTTGGAGAAATCGACGCTGCGGGCGTTGACGCGCGGGGGCGTGCCGGTCTTGAAGCGGCGCAGAGGAAGTCCGAGCGCGCGCAGCTGCTCCGCGAGCGGCAGGCTTGCGTGCATCCCATCGGGGCCGCTCGACTGAATGCATTCGCCCACGATGGTGCGCCCGTCAAGGTAGGTTCCCGAGCAGAGGATGACGGCCTTTGCGCCGAACACCGCGCCCGTCGCGGTGACAACGGCGGAGACTGCGCCGTTTTCCACGCGCAGCTCCACGATCTCCGCCTGCCGCAGCGTCAGATTTTCCTGCCGCTCGAGCGTATGCTTCATGATCTGCTGATAGCGGCGGCGGTCCGCCTGCGCACGCAGAGACCACACGGCGGGGCCCTTGCCGCGGTTCAAAAGGCGGTACTGGATGCAGGCGCGGTCGGCGGCCTTTGCCATCTCGCCGCCGAGCGCGTCCAGCTCGCGCACAAGATGGCCCTTGCCCGTGCCGCCGATGGCAGGGTTGCAGGGCATATTGCCCACGGCGTCAAGGTTGATGGTGAAACAGACCGTTTTCCGTCCCAATCGCGCGCTTGCGAGCGCGGCTTCAATGCCGGCATGGCCCGCGCCGATGACGGCGACGTCGTAGTCGCCGGCAAAAAATTCGTACATAGGCGTCCTCTCGCCTCCCGAAGAACAAAATTGGATACATTATTTTACCACAGGGCTTTGAGCGGAAACAAGCAAAACGAATTAGCGCAAAGCACAAAACGGCGAAAATATTTTTGTGAAATATGTGGAAAATCACACTTGCGCGCTTGACAGAGAAGTGGTATCATACTCTTGAAATTGAAAAGAGAAAGGAGCGTGAGAACCAATATGATGTTTGAAAACTTCAAGGGCTTCGACGTCGATGACATGATCTTTGGCACGACGGAGCAGATCGTCAGCGAGCGCTGAGCGACCAAAACGGAACCACGCAGGGATGCGTGGATTTTTTGTTTTTATGGGGCAGTTTGCACCGTTGACGATAAAAAATTGGGAAAATCCGCCTCCGAGGCGGATTTTTCTTGCCTTTCGCGCGGTGGTATGATATACTTTTTCGGCTAATGCAGTATGAGAAGAGGAGATCACCATGGCTGTTATCGAATACGATTCCTATAAGCAGAAGCTGCTCGCCATGAGCGACACGTTTGAAAACCTTCAGAAGGCGCTTGACATCGAATCCTCCAAGCACGAGATCGCGCGGCTCGAGGCCGAGGCGCATGAGGACGGCTTCTGGAACGACATCGAGCGCTCGCAGGCCAATCAGATGCGCACCAAGCAGCTGCAAAATAAGGTCCGCCGCTTTGAAAAGCTCGTCTCCACGCGCGACGACCTGCTCGCCCTCATCGACATGGGCAACGAGATGGACGACGCCAGCCTGCTGCCCGAGCTGGAGGAGGGCTTCGCCGATCTGGAGAAGCGGATCGAGGAGGTCCGCCTCACGACGCTGCTCTCCGGTGAGTACGATAACTGCAACGCCATTCTGACCTTCCACGCCGGCGCGGGCGGCACCGAGGCACAGGACTGGACGCAGATGCTTTACCGTATGTATATGCAGTGGGCGAACAAGCACGGCTTCGAGTTCGAGATGATGGACTATATCGACGGCGAAGAGGCCGGCATCAAGAGCGCGACGGTCATGGTCAAGGGCGAGAACGCCTACGGCTATCTCAAGAGTGAGAACGGCGTCCATCGTCTGGTGCGCGTTTCCCCCTTTGACGCGAACGCCCGCCGCCAGACGAGCTTCGCCGCGCTCGAGGTCATGCCCGAGCTGCCCAACGACATCGAGGTCGACATTCGCCCCGAGGACATTGAAATGCAGGTCTACCGCTCCTCCGGCGCGGGCGGCCAGCACGTCAATAAGACCTCGTCTGCGGTGCGTCTCATTCATATCCCCACCGGCATCGTCACCGCCTGTCAGACACAGCGCAGCCAGTTCCAGAACCGCGACTACGCCATGCAGATGCTCAAATCCAAGCTCATGGAGCTGAAGATCCAGCAGCACGCGGAGAAGATCAGCGACCTCAAGGGCGTGCAGCTCAAGATCGAATGGGGAAGCCAGATCCGCTCCTATGTCTTCATGCCCTACCAGCTCGTCAAGGATACGCGCACGGACTATGAGACCGGCAACATTCAGGCGGTCATGGACGGCGACCTCGACGGCTTCATCAACGCCTACCTCACCAAGGCCGCGAACGGCGAACTGAAAAAATAAAGAAAAAGGTGCTCTGTCCGCCGGACGGAGCACCCTTTCACGCACGGAGATACGGAAAATGGACGAAAATATCAGAGAAGAGATCCTACAGGAAAATAAAATGGGCACCATGCCGGTCGGCAGGCTGCTCTTCAGCATGGCGGTGCCGATGATGGTATCCATGCTGTTTCAAGCGCTCTACAATGTGGTGGACAGCATCTTTGTGGCAAAGCTCAGTCAGGACGCAATGAACGCCGTGTCGCTCGCGTTCCCACTCCAAACGCTGTGCATCGCCTTTTCCGGCGGCACGGGCGTGGGTATGAACGCGCTGCTCTCCCGCTCGCTGGGCGAGAAGAATCAGGCGGGCGCGGACCACGCGGCGAATGTGGGACTGTTTTTGACGCTGTGCAATTTTGCGCTCTTTGCCCTCATCGGCTGGACGCTTGCGGGACCGTTCTTCCGCTTTCAGACGGACAACCCGCAGATCATCACTTACGGACGCGACTATGTGACCGTCTGCATCGGCTGCTCGATCGGCCTGTTCTTCCAGATGTATAATGAGCGCCTGCTGCAATCGACGGGACGCACGAACCTCTCCATGATCACGCAGATCGCCGGCGCGGCCACCAACATCGTTCTCGATCCCATCCTCATTTTCGGCCTGCTCGGCTTCCCGCGGCTGGAGGTCGCCGGTGCGGCGATCGCCACCGTTATCGGTCAGCTCGTCGGCGCGTCCATCGGCTTCTATCTCAACCTCACGCGCAATCCTGACGTGCATCTGCGCCGCCGCGAGATCCATCCCCACGCCGCGACGATCAAGGAGATCTATGCGGTCGGCGTGCCGTCCATCATCATGCAGTCCATCGGCTCGGTGATGGTGTTCGGCATGAACAAGATCCTCATCTCCTTTACCGAGGCGGCGACGGCGGTGTTCGGCGCGTACTTCAAGCTCCAGAGCTTCATTTTCATGCCCATCTTCGGCCTGAATAACGCGATGGTGCCTATCATTTCGTACAACTACGGTGCGGGCAAGCCGGAGCGCTTCCGCAGGACGATCCGCCTTTCGGCTGTCACAGCCATCGCCATCATGTGCGTGGGTCTTGCGTTCTTCGAGATCATCCCCGGTACGCTGCTCGGTCTCTTCTCCCCCTCGGAGGAGATGCTGACCATCGGCAGGACCGCGCTGCGCATCATCGGTCTGACGTTCCCGCTCGCGGGCTTCTGCATCGTCTCGGGCAGCGTCTTTCAGGCGCTCGGCACACCGTTTTACAGTCTGATCGTCTCGGTCTGCCGCCAGATCTGCGTGCTGCTGCCGGTGGCGTATCTGCTCTCCCTGACCGGACGGCTGGAGCTGGTGTGGTGGTCGTTCCCCATCGCCGAGCTCGTGAGCCTGACGCTCTCGGCCATCTTCCTGCGCAGGACGCTGCGCGCAGCCAGCGAACGCCTGAGCCAAAAATAAAAAACAGGAGACGCCGTCCGGTGGGTGGCGTCTCCTTGTTGTATTCTGTGCTTACAGCCCCAGACCGGGGATGTTCAGACCGCTGGTGAAGCTGTTCATGCGGCTGCTCATCGCGTCGTCCGCCTGCCGCAGCGCCTCGTTGACCGCGGAGATCACGAGGTCCTGCAGCATCTCGACGTCCTCGGGATCGACCGCCTCGGGCTTGATGGTGAGCGCGGTGATCTCCTTCTTGCCGTTCGCCGCAGCGCTGACGGCACCGCCTCCGACGCTCGCGGTGAAGGTGGCCTCCTCGACCTCCTGCTGAGCCTTCGCCATCTCCTGCTGCATCTGCATGAGCTTCTGCTGCATCTGCATCTGCTGCGCCGCCTGTCCCGCGCCGTTCGAGAAGCCGCGGCGCGCGCTGTAACCCTTTGCCATATCCGTATTCCTCCTGATGTTACTTGATGTTGAAGTTATCGAACTTGCTGCCCATACGCAGCAGGTCCTGGAATTTGTCGCGTTTTTTCCCGTCCTCCGGCTCGCCGACCACGAAGCGCACGGCAATCGCCTGACCGACACTCTGGCCCGTCACCTCGCGCAGCACCGCGGCGACCGCCTCAGTATCGAGCATGGCCTTCGTCACCGCCGTCGGACAGTAGACCGTCAGCACGCCGTTGGCGAGCCGTCCGTCCGCCTGACCGACGAACGCGCGCTTGTCGGGCGTGAGTCGGTTTTTGTAGCTCTCCATCAGCGCGAGCCAGATGTCGCTGTCACCGGTCGGTGCGGACGCTTCCGCCTTCGGCTCTGCGGCCTGCGGCGCGGGAGCCGTCATCGCGCTCTGCGGACGTTCCGGCTCTGCCGGCTCGCCGTAGGGCGGGGGAGCGTCGTCAAAGGATCCGTCCGCCGGCGCGGGCACGCTGTCCTCCCGCGGGGGCGGCGCCTCGTCCTCCACGGCTGTCGGCTTCGCTGCAGTCTTTGCGGGAGCGGGCTTCTCCGCCTGCGCCGTGCCTTCTGCGGCGGCATAGCGCACGCCCGTGGCCATCTGCTGTTCGAGCCGTGCGAGCCGCGCGTTGATGGCGCTCAAATCGCCGGAGAGCGTTTCGTCGCAGAGCTTCAGGAGACACAGCTCCGCATCCGTGCGGCGGTTGACGCTCACGTTCATGTCCGCCGCCGCGCGCTGGAGCGTGGTGCAGATGGCTATAAGCCGCGCGCTGTCGGCCTGCCGCAAAAGGCTGTCCATCGTCTGGCCGTCGTAGCCGCCCGTGAGCAGCGCCGCGCCGCCCTCGGGAGCCGTTTCGGAAATGAGCAGGTCGCGCGCGAGCGCGGACAGCTCGCCGAGCACCGCGCCCACGTCCTTGCCGCTGCCGTAGAGCCGGTGGAGCAGCAGCAGCGCGGCCTTTGTGTCGCGCCGCAGAACGCAGTCCATCAGCTGTGAGGTCTGGAGGTTGCCCGCCAGTCCCAGCGCGTCGAGCACCGCCGTGCTGTCGATGGTCCCGCCCGCCGCCGCACACTGGTCCAGAAGGCTCAGCGCGTCGCGCAGCGCGCCGTCGGCAATGTGCGCGAGCAGCTCCGCGCCGTCCGGCCGGAGGTCGATGCCCTCCTGCTCCGCGATGTAGTTCAGCCGTCCCACGATCTCGCGCGGCAGAATGCGCCGGAATGCAAAGCGCTGGCAGCGCGAGAGAATGGTCGCGGGCACCTTGTGCAGCTCGGTCGTCGCCAGAATGAACATCAGGTGTTCCGGCGGCTCCTCCAGAATTTTCAGCAGCGCGTTGAACGCCGCGATGGAGAGCATGTGCACCTCGTCGATGATGTACACGCGCTTTTTCACCTGCGCGGGGGAGTAGATGGCCTCGTCCCGCAGCGCACGGACGTGGTCCACGCCGTTGTTCGAGGCGGCGTCGAGCTCCATCACATCGAGAAAGCCGCCGGACTCGATGCCGAGGCAGCTTGAGCATTTGTTGCAGGGGTTACCGTTCTCGGGGTGCTCACAGTTCACCGCCTTGGCGAGGATCTTCGCGCAGGTGGTTTTGCCCGTGCCGCGCGTGCCGGTGAAGAGGTAGGCGTGCGAGAGCCGTCCCTCCGCGACCTGCCGCTGCAGCGTTTCGGTGACGTGCTCCTGCCCGACCACGTCGGAGAAGGTTTTGGGCCGCCACTTGCGGTACAGCGCCTGATACATACCACATTGCCCCTTTCGTGAGGATAGAAAAGGTCCTCCGTATACAGCTGCGTGACCGGCGCCCTTGCGGCACATGACTGGTCCCGCTTAATGCTGCTCGGTTCCCCGCCTGACATGGTTCGCGGGCATTCATTGCGCAAGACCGATCCCGCAGCTGTATGCGGAGGACGGATAACAAAAGATATTATACGATACGGTTTTCGGAAAGGCAACAAAAATTTTTTGAAAAAAGTGAAAAAAGGACTTCACAAATGAGAAAAGCTGTGGTATGATATGCGGGCTGAAAAGTTCATGGGCCTGTAGCTCAGTCTGGGAGGGCGATCCCGACATAAAGCGGGCCCACTTGATGATCGATATTTTCAGCCAAGTTAATATTTGGGCCTGTAGCTCAGTTGGGAGGAGAAGCGGTTCGGTTATAGCACCTCTTTTCCGGTAGTCCAACTCAGTTGCGGGTAAACAGTTCACATCACCAAAAACTTCATACACGGGCCCATAGCTCAGCTGGGAGAGCGTTCGGTTCGCATCCGAGAGGTCGAGGGTTCGAATCCCTTTGGGTCCACCAGCAATAAGGCAAGCGTCATGCTTGCCTTATTTTTTTGTTTCCATCGCCAGAATTGTATTTGTTCCGGGTCTTTTTGCCTCTTCCGGCTCCCCCTCCAGATACAATGCTTGAAATTCCTCAAACGACACATTGAACTCTATGTCGATCTCATAATCACGCCGCACACGAACGGCCTTGACAAACTTGGCTACGATCATTTTCTTTGCCTCAAAGGTGCAGTGGTCATACATCTCGGCCCAGCTTATCAGCTGGTCATATTCCCGCAGCACTTGGCTGGCCGTCTGTACGGTTTCTTCCAATTCGGCTGTGGTCGATTGGATTTGTGCCGCCAGCTGTTTGATTTGCTCCGCAGTCTCGCTGACAAGGCTGTTCAGCAGGTCTGCATTCAAGCGGCTGGTGCCTTGGATGACCTTGATCGTCTCAGCGCGCAGGTCTTGATACTCCCGCTGCTTCTGCCGATACTGCTCATTTAAGAGGTTTAGTCTGGACTTGACGAGTTCAACCTCTTTGGCCTGCTGCTTTTCGATCAGTTCTTGAGATGGTGAGTTCTGAATGCGCCCAAGCTGGATACGAATGATTTGGTCTACCAATTTATCCAGCTTTTCTACGCCATATCCAGATTGGCCGTCGCATTCGCCGGGATGCCTGACATTGTAATGGCATTGATACCTTGCTCTCGTTTCCCGCACGATAGTCCCGTCTTTTCGGACACGCTTTCGTCCGCTGGTGGTCAGCGTCAGGCGGCCTCCGCAGTGTCCGCAGTAGACATTGCCTACCAGCAAAGACCGTCCCTTGGTGTTGAGCGGCACATCGTCGTGATGGGTCACACGCTTCTCCATCATTTGCTGTGCCCGTTCATAAGTTTCTGCATCGATAATTTGAAGTTCTGGCAGCATTTCTGATTGGCTGTCTCCATTTCGGATGACCCCGGTGTAAATGGGATTTTTGATAATGCGGTTGATCGAAGTAGTTGGTATGTTGCGCCCTTTTCGGTTTGTAATTCCCTGTTCGGCAAGATACCGGCAAAGGCGCTGCGCTCCATACCCTTCGCAGAGATATTTCTGAAAAATCAGTTTCACGATCTCCGCTTCGTCCGGGTCGATCACAAGGTCGCCCACATCCTGATTTCGCTTATTAGTGCGTCCTTTATGCTCCAGACGATAACCAAATGGAACACAGCCGCCGGTAAAATGACCTTCCTGTGTCAGCTGCTCCATTCGGGTCTTGGTACGGACAGAGGTTTTGATGCTTTCACCGGATGCCTGCCAGTAACGGATGTAATTCAGCAGCTTGTCCACATGGGTATCAAACCGCTGCTGTCCTTCCTTGGCGCTCCACACCTCAATGCCGTTTTTGACAAACCACTCTACAACAAAAGGCGTTTCGTCCTCTCTGCGCCCCAATCGGTCAAACATAAATACCAGCAGAATATCGAATTTGTTCTGCAAGGCATCACGCTGAATTTCCTGAATGGCGTCCCGGTCTTTCGCTGAGACCTTAAACCCGGAAACGCCTTTTTCCGAAAATTCCTTGATGATTTCCCAACCGGGATGCTGCCCGACGAACTCGCGGCAATACTGCTTCTGCATGGGAATATCATCTTTCTCAACCTGTCCCAGCGTCGAAACACGGTACAGGCAATAAACACGCCGCAAATCAGCCATCAAGTTTTCTAACATATACATCACTCCTGTTGCTCTTAACAATCTTTGGAACGGTGTATATGGCCTTGTTTCAATTTTCAAGGTGCATCTCTACACCATTATTATCTCATATTTCATCAAATAGCGCAAAATTTTACGCCTTTTTCGCAATATTTGTGAGAAGGATTTCCTTGATTCCGCGGATGGCATCGGGGTTTTTATGGCCGGAATACCGGACTGTAACCTTGCAGCCATCTACATAGATCGTCTGCGTTTGCGCCGTTTCGTGCGTCGATACGCATTCTGAACACTGCTTCTGATTCACGATCCATTCCTCCGTATTGTAAAAATTGCAAGACCATACCCTCATGCAGATATGGTCTTGATAAGGAGGCCGTTTTCCCCAAATCCGTTCCTACCCCTGCACAACTTTCAGCGGCGGTTTTAATAACTATACAACGCTTGACGGACTTGAACTCAGGACTTGCGAACTGCTCGACGATTTACCGTTTTAAGGAGATACGAATATGAAACTTAATCTTACAC
>ENA-UEQL01000496-UEQL01000496.1-human-gut-metagenome-genome-assembly--contig:-NODE-496-length-27627-cov-11.308639_pt1 | contig 27627 bp, 18 predicted proteins | sample MGYA00242905_ERZ507926 | MGnify/ENA primary metagenome ERZ507926 (study PRJEB26167, sample SAMN06115531) | human gut metagenome | host: Homo sapiens | place: China:Henan | collected 2015-09-09...
AAACTGACCCACGGCAAGCGCATCTTCAAGATGGCGCCGCTGCACCATCACTTCGAGATGTGCGGCTGGAAGGAGACCAAGGTGGTGGCGGTGTTCACCGCCGTCAGTGTCATAGGCTGCGTCATCGCCTATCTGGCCGTGTGCCAGCGCTTCAGCTTCTAAGGCTTCGCACTATTTTCACAGGGAAGGAGGGAGACTATGACACGGGAGGAACAGCGCGCCCGGAAGGCCCAGCAGGAACGGATGCGGCAGGTGGAGCGCCGGCATAAGGAAGCCGCCCGCGGGCAGATGGATCTCCCCTTCCTGATCCTGACGCTGCTGCTGACGGTCATCGGCCTGATCATGCTGTTTTCCGCCAGCTTTCCCCGGGCCTATTACGACACCGGGGACGGCACCTACTACTTCAAGCGGCAGGCCGCCTTCGCGGCGCTGGGTCTTGTGTCCATGTTCATCGTTAGCAAGATCAACTATCAGCGCTGGCGCGGCGCGGGACGGCTGCTGGTGGGGCTGGCGCTGTTCTTGCTGATACTGGTCATTATCCCCCACAACCCGCTGGCCATCACCGCCAACAGAGCCACCCGATGGCTGGGCATCAAGGGCGTGTTCCAGTTCCAGCCGTCTGAGATCGCCAAGTTAGCGGTCATCGTCTACTTCTCCGACACCATCTCCAAAAAGCGGGAGAAGATGCTGACCTGGCGGCAGGGCATCCTGCCCTATGTGGCGCTGCTGGCGGTCATCGGCGTACTGATGATGCTGGAGCCGCACCTGTCGGGCACCGTCCTGATCTTCGCCACCGGCGCGGTGCTGATGATCGTGGGCGGCATACAGGGCTGGCTGGTGGCGGTGGGCGTCGGCGGCGTCAGTGCGCTGGGCTTTCTGTTCATCAAGCTGGCGGAGGCGGGCGTCATCCGATACGGCGCGGCCCGTATCGAGATGTGGCATAACCCTTGGGAGGACTACTACGGCGACGGCTACCAGCTGGCGCAGAGCCTGATCACCATCGGCTCGGGCGGCCTTTTGGGTGTGGGACTGGGCCGGGGACGGCAGAAGTTCCTGTACCTGCCGGAGCAGTACAACGACTTCATCTTTTCCGTGATCTGCGAGGAGCTGGGACTGATCGGCGCATGTGTTATCATGCTGATCTTCTCCATGCTGATCCTGCGGGGCTTCTGGATCGCGCTCCACGCCCGGGACCGGTTCGGCGCGCTGCTGACGGTGGGCGTGATGACCCACCTGGCCTTGCAGACATTTCTGAACATCGCCGTGGTGTCGGGCTTCGTGCCCACCACGGGCATCTCCCTCCCCTTCTTCAGCTACGGCGGCACGGCGCTGTGTTTGCAGCTGGTGGAGATGGGCATCGTGCTGAGCGTATCGCGGCAGATACCGGCGGCACGGGCGGGATAAAAGCACAGGATTTGACAACATTCCGTATTTTATTGCAGGAAAACTACTATTCGTATCAAAATATAGAGGTCGGACCGCCGCGGCGGTTCCAGGGAGCGGCAGAATGAGAGTGATATTTACCTGCGGCGGCACCGCGGGACACGTAAACCCCGCCCTTGCTTTGGCGGGGTATATGAAGGAGAAAGATTCGGAGACGGCCGTGCTGTTCGTGGGCACGCCCACGGGCATGGAGCGCGAGCTGGTGGCCAAGGCGGGGTACGACTACGCCGCGGTGGAGGTCAGCAGCTTTCAGCGGAAGCTGAATGCGGCGGGCATACGCCACAACCTGCACACGGTGCGGGTGCTGGCGTCCTCCGGACGGCAGGCGCGGGCCATCCTGCGGGATTTCAAGCCCGACCTGGTGGTGGGCACCGGCGGCTACGCCAGCTATCCCATGGTGAAGGCAGCGGCCAGGGCGGGCATCCCCACGGCGGTGCATGAAAGCAACATGGTGCCCGGCCTGACCACGAAGATGCTGGAAAGCTACGCCGACGTCATCATGGTGGGCTTTGAGGACTGCCGCCAGCACTACAAGCACCCGGAGCGCATCGCCGTCACCGGGACGCCGGTGCGGGGGGATTTCTTCCGGCTGAGCCGGGAGGAAGCTCGGAAAAAGCTGGGCTTTGACGACGAGGCACCCCTTGTGGTATCCTTTTGGGGAAGCCTGGGCGCCAGCCACATGAACGAGTGCATGGTGGACTTCTTCCGCCGGGAGGACGCAGAGGGCTATCCCTTCCGCCACATCCACGCGGTGGGCAAGGGCGGCTGGGAGGCCATGGAGCAGAAGCTGCGGGAGCTGGGCCTGCCCAAGTCCGACCGGCTGGACGTGCGGCAGTATATCTATGACATGGATGTGGTGATGGCGGCGGCGGACGTGGTGCTGTGCCGCGCCGGGGCCTCCACCATCAGCGAGCTGACGGCGCTGGGCAAACCCACGGTGATGGTGCCGTCACCCTACGTCACCAACAACCATCAGGAGAAGAACGCGCGGCTGCTGGAAAAGCACGGCGGCGCGGTGGTCATCACCGAGCCGGAGAGCACCGGCGGCGGGCTGTACAAGGCCGTGAGCGCCATTCTCTCCGATAACGAAAAACGCACCTCCATGGCCCGGGCCATGAAGGAGCTGGGTATCCCCGACGCCACGGCGCGTATCTACGACACGGTCATGGCGCTGGTGCGGAAGTAAGGGAGTCACCCCTCTCCCCTGTCCGTTCATACAATGGCATAGCTGTTGGATGGACGGGAAAGGGAGGGCACATGAGGTATATCACCATAGAGGGCGGCACGCCGCTGCGGGGCGAGGTGGCGGTGCAGGGCGCGAAAAACAGCGTACTGCCCATTCTGGCCGCCACGCTGCTCAGCGGGGATGTGTGCCGCATTGAGGGCTGTCCGCACCTGAGCGATGTGGACTCGGCGGCAGATATCCTGCGGTACTTAGGCTGCGCCGTGCAGTGGGACGAAGACGATCTGCTGGTGGACAGCACCACGCTGACGCGGTGCGACATACCCCAGACACTGATGCGGCGGATGCGGTCGTCCGTGATCTTTCTGGGGGCGATACTGGCGCGGTGCGGCTGGGCGGAGTTGAGCTATCCCGGCGGGTGCGAGCTGGGGCCGCGGCCCATCGACCTGCACCTGGCGGCCCTGCGGGCGCTGGGGGCGGATATCGACGACGCGGGCGGGACCCTGCGGTGTCGGGCACGGAGGCTGACCGGCTGCCAGATCGTGCTGGCCACGCCCAGCGTGGGCGCCACGGAGAACGCCATGCTGGCGGCCTGCGGCGCGGAGGGCGAGACGGTGATCTGCAATGCGGCACGGGAACCGGAGATCGCGGACTTACAGGACTTTTTGTGCGCCATGGGCGCGGATGTGCGGGGCGCGGGCGGCTCGGTCATCACGGTGTCGCCGAGACGCAAGCTGCACGGGTGCGTGCACCGGGTGATACCGGACCGGATCGTGGCGGCCACCTATCTGTGCGCGGCGGCAGCCGCCGGCGGAGAGGTCACGCTGCGGAACACGGAGCACCGGCACCTGGCTGCGGTGACCACGGTACTGGACCAGGCGGGCTGCGGCGTCCGCTGCGGCGAGGGGTACATACAGTTGGTGCGGACAGGGCCGCTGCGGGCCGTGCCGCCGGTGCGGACGGCGCCGTATCCGGGGTTCCCCACCGACTGTCAGGCCATACTGATGGCGGCGCTGCTGCAGGCGCAGGGCACCACGGTGTTTGTGGAGAATATCTTTCAGAGCCGGTACCGGCACGTGCCGGAGCTGGCGCGCATGGGCGCGGACATCCGGACCGAGGGGCGGGTGGCAGTGGTGTGCGGCACGGAACGGCTGCACGGCACGGAGGTCGTGGCCACCGACCTGCGGGGTGGGGCAGCGCTGGCGGTAGCCGGGCTGGCCGCCGAGGGCATGACCACGGTGCAGGGCATCGGCCACATCCAGCGGGGCTACGCGGACCTGGCCGGGGACCTGCGGGCGCTGGGCGCCCGGATCACAGAGCAATAGACGAGACAGCAGAAACAGCGGAGGAGCACGGACGATGGCAAGGCGCAGACGGTACAACCATAAGCGGCGTAGAGGAAGCCTGAGCTTTCTCTACAAGCTGCTGGCTTTTGTGCTGATCTGCACCGCCATCTCTCTGGCTCTGACGCTGTTTTTCCGTATACGCAGCATCGAGGTCAGCGGCAATGACCGCTATACCCGGCAGGAGATCATCGATGCGGCGGGGGTCAGCGAGGGGGACAATATGTTCCTGATGAACAAGTACAGCGCGGCGGAGCGCATACGCAGGGCGCTGCCGTATATCGAGACGGTGCAGTTCCGGCGGTCGCTGCCGGACGGGCTTTCCATCATCGTGACGGAGTGCGCGGACCCGGCGGCCATCGTGCAGGACGGGAAAGCGTACCTGCTGTGCGACACGGGGAACATCGTGGACGAGGTAACGCCCGCTGCCGCGAAGCAGCGGATGCAGGTAAAGGGCCTGACGCTGACAGACCCGGCGGTGGGTCAGCCGGCAAAGGCGGCGGAGGGACAGGAGCTGGCGCTGGAGCAGCTGCTGACGCTGATGCAGGCGCTGGACCAGCGCGGCATGACGGCGGACGTATCGCTGCTGGATATGAGCGACCCGGCACAGCTGACGCTGCGGTATCTGGAACGGTTCGACGTGCAGCTGCCCCGGGAGGCCGACTACGGCTACAAGCTGGACTATCTGATGGCCGTGGTGAAGAAGCTGGAGGTCAACGAAAAGGGCGTTATCAATATGATGCAGGAGGGGAAGGCACGGTTCATTCCGGAGTGATGCCGCGCGTACCGCACCGCATCGGGGACGCTGCGCAGGTGCTTCATGCTCCCGGCACAAAACTTTTTCGGTAAATTAAGTGCTTACACTTGACGCTTGCGCCAATTCGTAATACAATACAAGATATAGCATTTACCAGGAGATAATCCGTCATTTTCATACAAATTATGGCAGGAGGAGCAGACATGGCTTTTGGATTGGAAACCGGCCCGGAGAACGTTGTCAGCATCAAGGTCGTGGGCGTAGGCGGCGGCGGAAACAACGTGGTCAACCGCATGGTACGCGGCGGCGCGCAGGGCGTTGATTTTGTCGCAGTCAACACAGACAAGCAGGCGCTGAATGCCTCCAGCGCTACCTATAAAATTCAGATCGGCGAGAAGCTGACCGGCGGTAAGGGTGCGGGTTCCAACCCGGATGTGGGCCGCAAGGCCGCGGAGGAGAGCCGCAACCAGATGGCCAAGGCGCTGGAAAACACCGACATGGTGTTCATCACCGCCGGCATGGGCGGCGGCACCGGCACCGGCGCGGCACCCGTGGTGGCTGAGATCGCCCGGGAGGCAGGCATTCTGACCGTGGGCGTGGTGACCAAGCCCTTCGGCTTTGAGGGACGCCGCCGCATGACCCAGGCGGAACAGGGCATCGAGGAGCTGCGGAGCAAGGTGGACTCGCTGGTCATCATTCCCAACGAGCGCCTGAAATACGCCACCGACCAGAAGATCACCTTTGCCAACGCCTTTGAGATCGCGGACGACGTGCTGCGCCAGGCGGTGCAGTCCATCTCTGACCTGATCCGCGACACCGGGTTCATCAACCTGGACTTCGCGGACGTGACCGCCATTATGAAGGACGCAGGTCTGGCCCACATGGGCGTGGGCCGCGCGGCCGGCAAGGGCAAGGCCGAGGAGGCCGCCAAGATGGCCATTTCCTCCCCCCTGCTGGAGACCTCTATCAACGGTGCACGGGGCGTGCTGATCAACGTCACCGGCTCCATGGACATCGGTCTGGAGGAGGTGGAGCAGGCCGCCACGCTGGTGCAGCAGGCGGTGCATCCCGACGCGCTGACTATCTTCGGCGCCGCCTTCGACGAGACGCTGGACGATGAGATCCGCGTGACCGTCATCGCCACGGGCTTTGACGAGGCGCAGCAGGCCGCCAATGCCGCCGCTGTGACCCAGCCCGCACAGACGGAGAACAGCGGCGCGCCTCAGCCCCTGGACGAGGTGAAGGGCGAGCAGGGTCAGGACGAGATGGACAAGTCCTTCGACGAGATCCTGCGGATATTCAATAAGGATAAGTTCTGAGAAACAGGCCCCCCGGCTTCGCCGGAGGGCCTGTCTATATAGAGCAAATAGCCTCCCCCACAGGGGAGGCTTTTGTATCACCATTGTGCAAGGTCAACGGGAACGACGACCTCTTTATCCATGCCGGAGAAGAGCAGGGATGTGCCCGCTGCGGCGTCCTCCAGCATTGACAGGTCATACGTGCAGAGGAACAGGTTTCCATTATCGGCGGTGACGCTGACATCGTCGGGATAGATCCAGTCCTCAAGACCGTCCTCCCGCAGCGTCACCAGAAGGGGAAACGACTGGTATGTATCGCCCTCGGCGATGTACACCGTGAGTGTGTCGCTTTCCCAGTCCACCTCCAGGTGCTCCACGGTGAAGGCGGAATCCTCCAGATAGAACGTCTCCCCCACCGCCGCGTACTCCCGCGCCGACGCTACCGCCTCACCGACGTACTCCGGAGTGCTCCAGTCGTAGTCGGGCATCGGCTCATTGCGGTCAAAGATGTCACCGGACACGCCGCGCAGCGTGTTGATGAGCACGATGACAATGGACACGGCGATCACGGCCCCTATGGCGCCGGAGGCGGTGTTCTTCTTGGGTACGTGCCACTGGATATGGGGTCTGGGGCGGCGGGTCTGGTTTTCATAGCAAACCTTCTCTTCGTGGCACTCCTTCTGCTCGTAGCAGACCTTCTCCTGTTCGGCGTAGTGGACGTCGCCGCCGGCGTCCACCCACTCCCGGCGGGGCGGGCGGTTATAGGCGCCGCACTTGGGGCAGAAGCCCTCACGGGAATCATAGGTCTTGCCGCAGGCCTTGCAGCGGATAGAAGCCATAGGCGGTCCTCCCTTCTGTGTTCTCACCGCCATTATACAGGAGAAGCGGCGGAATGTCTATCACCTTTCGGTTGCGGCGAAAAAAAGGTGGGAAACCTGAAGTTGCACCGCGCGGACGCGCCCACCCCGTCGGGGTGGGCGCGTCTGCTTATTCCACTAGGCCGTATTTGATCTTGATGCGGTCCAGCTTCTCCAGCATGGGCTCCGCCAGCACCAGCAGGAAGAATACTGTGGCTGCGGCGTGGACGCAGTCCATGGGAAAGCCGGTGACATAGTAGGCGGCGATGACCTTCCACTCCAGCGTGCGGGCATAGAGCAGGGCGGAGACGGGGTTCATGATGCCGCCGTAGATGAGCACGGCGGAGATGGCACCGAAGACGCACAGGGCGGCGCGGCTGCGGCGCAGCCAGCCCCGGCGGAACAACACCCCCGCCAGGAAGCCGATGATGCCCATGGCGAACATCTGGAAGGGCGTCCAGGGCCCCTGGGAGAACAGAACGTTGCTGGCCAGCATGGTCATGGCGCCCACCAGGAAGCCGGTCTCGCCGCCCAGGGCCACGCCGGAGATGATGGTCAGAGCCAGGACGGGCTTGAACTGAGGCAGCATGAAGAAGGCGGCGCGGCCCGCCACGCCCAGGGCGCAGAGGGAGGCCACCAGCACCAGCTCACGGGCCTGTGGCTTCCGTCCCTCGAACACCAGGAAGAAGGGCACCATGCATTCCAGCAGCACGGCGAAGGCGATGGGGTAGTAGGCAGTGTTGCCCAGGTAGAAAAAGCCCAGATACAGCGTGGCGGGGATACACAGCAGGATCAGTGCCGCCGCCAGACGAGTACGGTGGGAGAGCTTTCGCTTCTGCACCGGGGTCTGGAGCAGCGTCAGGGGCTTGGAGCGCCGGCCGATGGCGGCGATGCAGCCGAAAAGCAGGGCGATGAACAAGCCGTAAAGGCCCAGGGCCTGCCAGCCGGCCTGGGAGAGCGCGCCGCCGCCCACCAAGGCGGTGAGGTCGGTGTGCTTGGCCGCCAGCCAGAAGATCGCCAGCGCACCCGCACCGCATACAGCGGCGATGGTCCTGCGCCACCAGGGGAGCTTTTTCGGCTTCCAGGCGGTGGACTCCTCTGCCACCGGAGGCAGAGGCTGCCAGGCGGCAGGCACCTCCGGCTGGGGCGGGACGGTCCCGCCGATGACCGCGATCACGTCCTCCGGCGTGACGGCACAGGGGCAGAAGTCCCGGGCCATACGGTTAGCGGAGGTGGTATAGAAGCTGTTGCCGGAGAAGAAGTCACGGGGTGTGCCCTCCGCAACGATGCTGCCGTCGAAAAACAGGGCGCAGCGGTGGGCATACCGGGCACAGAAGGCCACGTCGTGGCTGACCATCACCACTGTCGTGCCGGCGGCGGTCAGTGCGGAAAGAATAGCGGCAAAGGACTGCTTGAAGGCGGCGTCCAGGCCCTTGGTAGGCTCGTCCAGCAGCAGGATATCCGGCTGGTGCAGCAGCACCTTACCCAGGGCGGCCCGCTGCTGCTCGCCGCCGGAGAGGTCATAGGGATGACGGTCCAGCAGCTCGGTCAGGCGGCAAAGGGCTGTCACCTGTTCTACCCGGCGGTCACGCTGGTCTTTGGGGAGGTCCGTGCCGTCAAAGGACTCGTACAGGTCCTGACGGACCGTGTTTTTCACGAACAGGGCCTGCGGGTCCTGGGGCAGAACGCCGATGCGGCCCGTATGGGTCACGGTGCCTCGCTGGGGCGTCAGCGCGCCGGACAGCAGGCCCAGGGTGGTGGACTTGCCCGCGCCGTTACCGCCCAGCAGGGCCAGCAGCTCACCCCGGCGGGCCTGAAGGTCCAGACCGCGGACCACGTCCGGCTGGTCCGGCTCATAGCGGAACCAGAGACCCGCGCCGGCAAGGGCGGTATCCCCGGCGGGATACACCGGCTCCGGCGGCAGCGGGCACAGGGGGTGTTCATCGCACCAGCCGGACAGGAAATCGCGGCCCTCGCGGACGGTGATGGGGCAGGGTGCGTCGCTGTCCACCCCGGCCCAGATACGGACGGCGGCGGGCATGGCCAGGAACATATCGTGGCCGCAGCCCCGCAGGGAACGGCACACCGCCTCCGGCGCGCCGGCACAGAGGAGATGGCCGCCGTCCAGCACGGCGGCGTGGGTGGCCAGGGGCAACGCCTCCTCGAGACGGTGCTCCGTCAGGAGGACGGTGATGCCCAGCTCGCGGTTCAGGCGGCCCACAGTCTGCAAAAAGTCGGCGGCGGCAATGGGATCCAGCTGACTGGTGGGCTCGTCCAGTATCAGCAGACGGGGTTGGAGCACCATGACCGAGGCCAGGGCCAGCAGCTGCTTCTGGCCGCCGGAGAGCTCGTCCACTTTCTTATGGAACCAGTCCTGGATGCCGAAGAAGGAGGCCATCTCCGCCACGCGGCGACGGATGGAGGGCGTGTCGCAGCCCAGGCTCTCCAGTCCGAAGGCCAGCTCATGCCAGACCTTGTCGGTGACGGTCTGCTCCTCCGGGGACTGAAGGACGAAGCCGATATCGGCGGCCTGCCGATGGGGCGGCAGGTCATCCAGCGGCTGACCGTCGAAGAGGATACGGCCCTCGGCCGCACCGTGGGGGCGCAGGGCGGGCTTCAGCTGGCGGAGAAGCGTGGTCTTGCCGCAGCCGGAGGCGCCACAGAGGACCCAGAACTCGCCCTGACGGACCGTGAGGGACACATCCGCCAGCGCGGGGCAGGGCTGCTGGGGATAGGTGAAGCCAAAATGCTCCAAACGCAGCAGTTCAGGCACGGGGCGTCCCTCCTTTCCGGACGAGATAGCGGCGCCGGGACAGGGCGTCCAGCAGCACCGGCGTAAAGCAGAGCAGGCCGTAAACGGCGAAAAAGCTGACCGTCAGCGGTGTGACGGGGCCGCTGAGCAGCATGGGGTAATACTGAAAGCGCAAGCCGCCGGCCAGACCGCCGCCCAGCAGATACAGGCCGCAGAAGGCCAGCCAGAGGGCGACGGCACCGTCACGCCGGTCAAAGCGGTAGAGGGAGAAGGAGGTCCTCCCCGGCAGGCCATAGCCCCGGCAGCGCATACTATCGGCGGTGATGAGCCCGCTTTCCAGGCTCCAGGTGACAACGATGGAGAACACACGAAGGGCGCTTCTGACGCGCCGGACCGGGGCGCCGGTCTGGGTATCACGGCCCAGATGCCGCTGGGCCTGCGCCACGGCACGGAGCCGCCGGACAAAGCGGGGCACAAAGCGGAGGATCATGCTCAGCAGCAGGGACAGCGCCGGGATGACGCGGCCAAAGAGGTACACCACCTTGTCCGAGGTGATGACATCGGTGACGCAGACGAACCACAGCGCCACGGCGCTGAGCATGGCGCCGGCGGCCAGACCGTAGAGCAGGCTCTCCAGCGTCAGGGGATTACCGGAGGGCAGGTAGGCCAGAATGGTGACGCCCTGGTGGACAAAGGCGGGGTTCACCGCCGCCGCCAGAAGGGCCATAGGCAGCAGCCACAGCAGGTGGCGGCGCAGGCCCTTGCCGCCCAGCAGACGGGCAACATACCACCCGCCGCCCAGCGTCGACAGAACCATGCACACCGGGTGCATCAGCAGCATCGCGCAGGCGATGACCAGGGCGAAATAGGCAAAGCTCACCGCCGGATGGCAAGTGCGCAGCGTATCGTCCATGGGATCACCTCCTGCATACATGATGTCTTAACCTTTTGATTATACCCTGCCGCCAGGGGATACGTCAATCCTGCGTGCGGAAAAAGGGCGGCAAAAGCCGCCCTTTTGTCAGCCCATGTAGGTATTGCCCACGTCTGCACCCATATTACAGGTGTAGAGCCACTGGATGTTCTCGCCGCCGGAGAGCGTATAGCTGTCCGCGCCATAGTTGGGGAAAGTTCCCCCCACACAGTACATCCAGCCGGAGCTCCTGCCCACATTTTTTTCGAACAGGCCGTTGATGCCCCTGACATAGCTGCCGCTGGAACTCACCGGGATACCCGCGTCACCGCAGGCCCGCTTCAGTACGGACATGACAGACTCACCCTCGGTGATGGTCACCGTGGCGGACAGGATCACGCCGTCGGCGGGGATAAGGCCCTTCACGCCGTCGGAGCACTTGTCCATATTATCAAGCACCGTGGCACAGGAAATGTACAGCGATACGGACGCCGCCGGCGCAGGGTCAGGTGCAGGCGCAGGGTCCGGGTCCGGCGCAGAAGGCTGCTCCTGTTCCTGCTGTTTCTTCTCTTCTTCCAGCCGCTTCTGCTCCTCCAGGCGCTTGGCTTCCTCCTGCTTTTTGGCGTCCTCCTCGGTCTTTTTGGCTTCACCAGCCGGCTTCTGCTCGTCAGACTTCTTGTCGTCCGCGGTCTTATCCTTAGTCTTTGCCGCGTCCTGCTTGCCGTCAGCCTTGGTGGTGCCCGTTTCAGCTGTGTCGTTCTTCCTGGTGTCCGCGGTCTGCTCCTGCTTTGCCGTGGGAATGTTGCCGGGGGCGTACGATACGGTCTTTTTTCCGCAGGCGGCGCAGGTCAGCAGCAGGGACAGCGCCAGCGCCAACAGCCAAAATCGGTGGTTTTTCTTCATATCTCTCATTCCTCATAAAAGCGCCATACGCAGAGGCGCTTTCGCGCCCCTGCGTCGGCTGTTCTGTTGTTACTTGGAAACGCGCTTCTTCCGGGTCAGCACCACAACGGCTGCCGCCGCCAGGACCGCGCTGCCCAGCCACAGCACCATCTGACTGTCGTCCGCCGTGTTGGCGGAGTCGGTCTTGCCGCTGTCGGCCGTACCGCTTCCGCCGTAGTAGTACCCGGAGGACACCGTCTCATAGGAGACGATAGCGAACGCGGAGGCCTTGTCCGTCTGGAAGGTCAGGACATAATTGCCCTTGGTGCCGCCCAGCGTAGCGGACAGCTCGGCAGTGGTCACATTGCCGCTGCTATCCGTGTGGCTGCGCACCACGCAGACGTGCTTGCCCTGAAGGGCCGCGTACAGCTCGTCGGTGATGGGGATGGTCACGGTGACGCTGTGGGGCAGCTCGATAAGCTGCGCCACGGTCTTGATCTCGTTCCCTTCCGTCTTGACCAGCGCCACAGTCACGTCTACGACCTTCTCCAACTGCGCGTTCTTGCGGGATTTGTCGCCGCGCAGGGCGTCCAGCTTCTCGGCCAGCTTGTTCAGTTCCTTCTTAACCTCGTCACCGGCCGTCTTGGCCGCCTCGGTCAGGGCGCTCTTGCCGCCGTCGGCGGCCTTCTGCTCGTTGGTGAGCTGGAGCGTATCCGTCACGGTCACGGTGATTGCACCGTCGCTCACTGCTGCCTTGATGTCCGCCAGCACCTCCCCGGTGATGGTATCATCGGCCTTGATGACCAAGCCGTCGCCCGCGGCGGTCTTGTTGTCTTTGCTGTCCACCTTGATGTCATCGCCTTTGACGTTGGCCATCGGGTTCTTGACGCCGCAGACGGTGCAGACGCCGTTGACGTAGGTGTGCTTGCCGGTGGCGGGAATGGTCGCGCCAGCTGTGATGACAATGCCGCAGCGCTTGCAGTAGGTATCCGCCTCATGGCCGGAGGCGTAGCAGGTGGCCGCCACCGCCGCACGGGTGGCCTCATCGTGGCCCAGGGCCGCGATGACCCAGCTGTCCTTGGCGATCTCGGTCTTGCCCGCCGCATCGCTGAAGAACTTGCCGCAGCGGGAGCAGGACCAGTAGGCACTGTTGCCTGCCTCGGTGCAGGTAGCAGCCTTGCCCGCCGTGGCAGTCATACTGTGCCCCAGAGACGGGACGATCATCGTCTCCTCCGTGCTGCAAACGCTGCACTTACGGGTGCTGATACCGCTTTCGGTGCAGGTGGCCGCCTTGGTCACCGTCCACGCGCCGAAATTGTGGCCCGTCGCGGGAACAGACTTTTCCTCCACGGCGCCGCAAATGGAGCAGATCCGGCGGCTGACGCCGTCCTTGGTGCAGGTGGCGGCCACGGTCACTTGCCACTCGCCGAAGCGATGGGCGCAGGCGGCGTCGGTCATATCGTAGAGGGCGTTGGCCTTCTCGGTAAAGCGCGCATAGGCGGCCATGGCGCAAAGCGCCTGCTCCGTGGCCATCTCGTTGACGGCCTTGTCTGCGAACTGATGCTTAAAGCCGCCGTTCTCCGCCACGCGGTACTGCAGGAGGTTCCCCAGCACGCTCAGGGTCTTCCCCTCCACGGTCTTGGTAAAGCGCGCGTCCGTGTTGGCATCCAAATTCAGGGCGGAAAGGGCGATGACCACCTGCGCGCAGCTCTCGGAGGAGTCGTAGCCGCTTCGATACTTGCCGGAGAGCCAGTTGAGGGCTTTCTCCACGGCCGTGTTCACGGTTTCATTGCCGCCGTCCTTATAGTAGGGCGCCAGCGCCTGCAGCGCCATGGCGGTCATGTCCACGTCGCCGACGGGTTTTGTGTCGGCGCTGGCTCTCCAGCTGCCGTCTTCGTTCTGCTGTGCAAGAACAGCCTGCACCAGCCAGGAGGTGTCGGAGGTGTAATTGCGGCTGTTGAGCGCCAGCAGACCCATGACGAGGCCGTTGATATCCGTGTTACTGGTATCGGTGACCTGCATGATATCCTTGTTCTGCAGCGCCTTCAGCAGGTTTTCGCCGCCCACGTTGGTGGGGTCCTTGCCGATGGCGGTAAGGGCCAGAATGATACGCTCGTTGTCGGTGATGACGGGGGTGTTTTTATCATCGGGCTTCCGGAGGATGCCGTCAGAACCGATGTTCGCCTTTACATAGGCCACGACCTTCTCATAATAGGCCGCGATATATGCCTCGGACAGGGGCACTTTGGCGCGAGCCTGTCCCAGTACCGCCCATTCGCCGAAGAGATAGCTGACGACCGGGGCGCTCACCGCACTTTGGATATACGCCTTGGCGCCGGCATACGCCTCATCGAAGCCGGGCACTTCCGCACCGGGCACGGCGGGATCCGTCGGATCCAGCGGGATATAGGTGTCGGTAAAGAACAGGCGCAGGGTGTCGCCGTCTTTGAGATAGGTGTTGTCCAGCGTGGTCTTGGGCAAGGTCTCGGTGCCGCCCTGTAAGGTGAGGCCGAACATCCATCCGGAGGACTTGCCGTCGCCCTTCTCCTTGAGGGTGTGGCCCGCCGCATCGGTGATGCTCTTGATGTAGGCGCCGCTGCCGGTATAGGTGTACTTGGCACTGTCAAGGCACGCCTTCACAGCGTCCCAAGCGGTGGGATCCTCGTTGGCCTTGCCGGTGAAGGTAAAGCCGGAGATTCCCGTGAAAGTATGGCCATTCTTGTTGTAGCCGTCCACCTTGACCTTCACGGTGAGGGTCTGATTTTCGTTGGGGTCATTCTGCCCCGTGGTACCGGGCACCGTCAGGTCGATCTGGATGGGCTGCTTGTAGAATTGGGCAAAGTTCTTGTAGCGTTCCTTGCTTTCCTCGGTGCCGTTGATGCCGAACTTTTCCCAATACTGGGCGTACTTGGTGTAGGTCAGGACGCTGTCCAGCGTAACTGTCGTATTGTACTCCGGCTGGTGCACACGCAGGAGCTCATTCTCGATGACGGAGGGTCGGGAGGATCGGAAGCAGCGGTACTTCTCCGTATCGAGCCAGCCGGGGATATCGTCGGCCTCGATGCCGTCGAAGGTCATATTCACCGTGCCGCGGACGTATTTCAGCGTGCCGTCCTCGTTTTTGCAGATCTCTGCGAAGGGGTACAGGTCTGAGGTGACCTTGGTCTTAGCCGTATTCTTGTTCTTGATACCGTCCCAGTAGACATCCCCGGTCCGCGCCTCGGTCATAAAGGCGGCAGCGCCATCCAACTCCGGCTGGGTAAAAGGCTGAATGGTGAAGCTGAACTCCTGCCGCGCCAGCAGAAGGCCGGAGCTGCGGGTGGTGATGGTCACCACATACTTCGCCTCCACCGGCTTCTCACCGGGCAGTGGGCGGTAGACCATGGCGTGATACCCGTTGAAGTCCAGCACATCCGGGGTGAGGCTCACCATCGTGACCTTCTGGTTATAACTGTCGCTCATGATGCCCTTTTCCTCCAGAAGAGCGGGTCTGGGCATCTGCATATCGTCGCTGACGGCGGTCAAGTCCACGGGCTTTGTCTTGTCCACAAAGTCGCGCAGGAGCCCCTGATACTTCTCCGCCAGAGCGTTTTGCATCTCGCTGGTCACGCTGCTGTCGAAGGGCGCAACGGTGGCGTCAAAGAACACATCGGCATAGACCTCCACGCCGTTGTCGCCGGTGATGTGCGCCAGCGTGTAGTCATCGAAGGCGTCATAGGTCACGCGGGCGATCAGCCGGAACTTGCCGGCCTTCTCGGGCAGCGGCGTGCCGTCGGCGGGCTGCAGGGGGCGGTTGACGGTTCCCACGCCGGTGCCGTTGGTGCCGTTGGTGATGTAGAGCCACTCGGTGTTCCGGGTGCCCCACTGCACCTTCACATCATAGCGTCCCGCAATGCCGGAGGGAAGCGTGAGGTTGGAGGTGATGCGGTCGTTCACGGTGTAGAGCGTCCAGCCCGCCACCTCGCTTTGGGTGGCCCCGTTGGTGTTCTCGCCGCGGATGAGTTCCCAGTTCAGGGACCCGGCGGCGCTCTCCAGCAGTTTCTGCACCGCGTCGGCGCTGCGCCCCACGGTGGCACGGAGGGTGATCTCCTTGGTGACCCCGGCATAGGTGATGTTGAACTTCAACCCCGTGTACTGCACGGTCTGGCGGGCGGTGCCGTCGCCGGTGAAGTAGGTGATTTTGCCGTTGTCGGCAATGTACTGTACCTTGGTGCCGTCAAAGCCGTTGGCCTTGGCGCTGCCGTTGACATAGGTGATCTCGGAGTTGTCCGCCACATCCGCATAGCCCTGCTCTGCCAGCAGGCGGCGGAAGGCTTGGGTGATGTTGGTTTCATCATAGAGCCCCACGCCTTGCAGGGGCTGCACGGCGGTATTCTTGCGCGCGAACTCGGCGGCAATATCCTCCAGAGTCTGCACCTTTTCCGCATTCTCGGACCAGAGGCACAGCGTGAAGGTCTTGGTCTTCGTGGCAGCGCCGCTTTGGAGAGTGGCGGTGAGGGTCACCGTGACCTTATCCGCCGCAGGCGCGGTGAGCGCGCCGGTGGCGGTGTTCACCAGAGCGTTATCCGCCGTCCATGTGAGGGAAACGATCTTCTCTCCACTGCCCTCCACGGGAACGGTGACGCTCGCGGGCAGGGTCAGGCAGGCGGTATAGGTCTGCGCGGTCTCCTCTTCCTCCTCCGGGTCGCCGCTCACCGGGGTAAGGCCGCGGAGCTGATAGACGCCGGTGGCATCGGCCTTCAGACGGTCTGCATTCTCGGCATCGAGCCCCAGTTCCTTATAGAAGTGCTTTTGCAGGGCGTTCAGGAAGTAGTCGTGCAGGTTCGTGACCGCTTCGCCGGGCGCTTCGATGCCGTATTTCTCACAGAGGTCGGCCTTATCGTTATAGTCCGTAAGGTCATAGAGTCCCAGCACAGTCTCGGCGTACCAGTCGGCCTTGGCTTTCTTGGCGGCGTCGGCGGCGCTCATGCCGCGAAGTTCCAAGGCGTTGGCGGCGGCGGCAGCGGCCTTGAGGTCGGCATTGTCCACGGGGGTGCCGCCCTGCCAGGGCAGCACCGGGAAGCCGCCGTTGCTGTTGCCGCTGTCAAGGTGCATCCCCATCTCCGCCGCAAATTCCGGGGTGCGCATATAGTCCGCGGTGCGGGCAGTCATACCGCTGGTGGTGCCATCCGCCGCGGCCTGTGGTGCGACGGTGTCCAGATAAGCGCAGTTGGTGATGGTGGCGCCGGAGTTCACCTTGCCTACCACCGCACCGAAGCTGCTTTCCGGACCGGTGACAGCACCTACAGTGTAGCAGTCTTTCATAACAGCATTACTGCGCGCACAGCCGACAAGTCCGCCAAATCCGCCAGCGCTAACACTCTTTGCGTTAGTGTGGACGTTCCCCGCAAAATAGCAGTTCTCTACGGTACCGTAAGTATAACCCACGATACCTCCCGCGCCATTTTGCACCGCATACCGGGAGTACTTGAACAGAATATCCGCTGTGCTCACACAGCCACTAATGACATTGCCTGCCACACCATGACCAACAATACCGCCAACACCAAAGATCGTGTCATTGCCGCCTTTGATGTAACCACTGACGAGGCAGTTTTCAATCCGGCCTTCACTCTTATCCGCAATACCTCCGACATTACTTGTACCGTCAATGGCGCAATCCACACACAAACTCTTGACAGTTCCATTGGCGCTCAAATAATAGACTAATCCGCCAGTTCCTGCCAAACCACTAACGGTGTGACTATCGCCGTCCAACGTGCCGGCAAACTTATTACTGTCGGTGCCGATGGCCGTCCAAGTCTTGCCGTTGAGGTTGATGTTGGCGGTGAGCTTGCCGCTGATGGTCGTGCCGCCCTTGTTGACCGCATCGGCAAACCACGCCAGCTTCGCGGCGGTATCGATCAGGTAGACACCGCTCTTGTCCTGCGTGGGCGCGGTCTTGGTCGTGCCGTCCCAGCCCGCACCGGCATAGGTCAGTGTTACCGTGATGGTGTCGTTTTTGGCAGCGGTAAAGCTGCCGCTGACCGTGATATAGTCCGCCTTGGTGACGGTATAGGCATAGGTCTCGCCGAGGTAGACGATGTATGCGCCGTTCTCGTCTGCTGCGATCGGGCCGCCCACGGGGTGGGTCAGCGTAACAGACGCATCCGCCGGATCAGCTACAAACTTCACCTGGTACGCCGTCAGGGCAGTGAGGGCCACATCCTTGGACACGTCCCCGCCTTCAACCTTGATGGTTCCTGTCTTAGTCTCATAGCCGTACTTGCTGACGGTATAGGTGTAGGTACCCGCGGCAACGGTGTATGCGCCGTTTTTGCCGGTGATCTCCGCGCCGCTACGGTCCTTCAGCACCACCGTTGCACCGTCGGGAGTTTTAAGGGTGAGGGTATAGAACGGAACTGTTGCAAAATTCTTCAGGGCTGCGTAATAGTAACTGGTATAACCATCATAACTAATGGTCAGCACATCACCCTGCGTAAGCTCCACTGAAAAATCTTTCCAAGAAGTTTCTCTGTCAGCACGCTTGACTTGTGTACTGTTCTTCTTTATGGTGAAATAATAGTATTCATCCGGCTCATCATAATCCCAGTCGCCTTCCACATACCCTGCCGCATTGGCGATATAGCTGAACGACAGCTTCACATTCTTTGTAGCTGTGAGAGCCAGTGTGGTCGTTTCTGTGGTCTTGAGATAGGAGTCCTTGCCAGCACCCTCTATGGTAAATTTCCCCTTGTCACCGCTGACGGTGATACCCTGGCAATTGGCAAAGAAATCCTCAAATATCGCCTTTTTTGCCAGCGTCACTGTGATATTCACCTTATCGCCATTCACAGAGAATATACCGCCGGCATTATCGCAGCCATCGCAGGCAACTGTATAAGCGTAGCTGCCATTGGACAGACTGCAGCCTGTACCATCACCGGTATATACCGCCTTACCGTTGGTTTTGACGGTCACTGTCGGATCCGCCGTGATCCCTGCGGGGCGCGAGATATCAAACGCCACGGAATAGGCCGCAGATTTGGTCAGCGGCACCGTCTTTGCCACATCTGCAGCAACATTGATCGTTTCCGTAACAGTGTCATACCCATAAGCCGACACCGTGTAGGTATACTCACCTGCAGAAACGATGTATACACCATTCGTACCTTTAAGTTCTGCGCCTGTGCTGTCCTTCAGTGCAACGACCGCATCAGCCTCTTCAGGCTCCGCTGTCAACTTCACCTCATACAGGGACGAAACTGTGAAATCCTTGAGCTTGACATAGTAATCACCTGAGACATACGTCTTTATAAGATTCAGTCTCAGCGTATCGCCCTTTTTCAGATCAATGGTGAAGTCCTTCCACTGAGTACTCCCCCATGACCGCATCTCTGGATTATAGCTGTTGTTTTTTACGATCGTAAGAGCTGCGTAAGAAGAATCATAATTGCAGCCCCAATACTTAAAGCTAAGCGTCACATTGGCCTTTGCCTTCAGCGTAATCGTAGATGTACTGCTTGTATTTCCTTGAACCGGATTGCTGGAGCGCAGGCAAAGGCCGTCGCTGTCGGTCATGTCCACCACATAAGGATAGGTGGCATCATTCGTCACCTCAACACTGTTAACAATACCAGCGAAGAAGTCATCAAACTCAGGCTTCTTAATGACCTCGATCTCAATGGAATCCGTTTTTTCCTTGTAGGTCACAGTCACCGTCTGCTTTCCCGGCGCGGTGTTGTCAAATCCCGCCACCGTGAAACCCTTGGTGATGACCTCGCTACTGTTATCGTCATAGGTAACTGTAACACTGAGCTCCAGTTCATCGCCGGTATAGCACGTCGTTTTAGCCGACTTTACGGAAATAGACACGACGTTCTTTTCCACCACTGGCTCCGGGTCCTTCAGCGTAGGATAGCCACCCTCATTGTACCGGAATGCGCTGCCAAGGGTGGCGGCAAAATCGGCGGACTGCATTTCGTCAGCGGTTTTGAAGTCGGAATTGCTATCAGCATTAACGCCACTAACCACAAATGCTTGGGCAGAGCCCTCCAAAGCATAGCAATTCTTGACCTCAACCGGCTTTTTAGCGTAACCTGTTCCAACTATTGCGCTTCCGTTGGTGCCGCTGTAAACGATATTGCCCACATTATAGCAATTCTCTAAAATCGGCGTATCTGTTGTTGATGAATATCCTCTCGCACCTCTTCCGAGAATACCGCCGATGGTGGAACCTGTTACCGCACCGGAATTATAGCAGTTTTTGATAAAATGGGCGTTCTCCAAAGTGCCGCAGATGCCGCCAATATTGCGCGTCCCGCTGATATTTCCCTCATTTGCACAAGCGGATATGGTCAACGCATAATCGTCTTCTGTGCAACCTCCCAAAATACCACCGACAACCTTATTCCCTTTGATAGCTGCCTCATTCTTGCAGTTTGAGATTGTAATTGCGCCCAATTCAGTGTCAGCAACGCCTGCGATACCACCCACATTGTTTACTTTGCCGGAAATACTGCCTGCGGTGATCACATTCTTCACCACGGCGCCGCCCGCCAGTTTGCTGAACAGGCCGACATTGGCTGTGGAAGCGGTGATATTCAGCGTCACGGTGTGGCCGTTGCCGTCAAAGGTGCCGGAAAAGTCGGCAAAATCGTTGGCATAGGGCGCCGTGACGGTGATATCCGCCGTCAATTGATAATTGCCGCTGGGCTCCATCGCGGCAAACTCCTCCGCGGTGCCGATATCCTGCACCGCGCCTGCCGCCGCCAGCATCGGCGCCGCGCCGCCGCTGCGGGTCATCTGGGGCGCAGGCGTTTCCACAGCAGGCTCCTGCTGCTCCTGCGTCTCCTCATTCCCGGCAGGGACGGTGTTCTCCGTGTCCACCGGAGCTATCTGTTCCTGCTGGGTCTGCTGCTCCTGATCCGCGGCCAGCGTGTCGGCCAACACGGAGGTGGGCAGCATGCTGACGACCATCACGACGGTCAGCAGCCAGCTTATGACTCTCTTCCTCATATCTCTTTCTCCTTTATGTAAATTTTTTGTCGACGTGAGGGGGTGGGCGGGGATGCGGCAACATCCCCGCCCCACTTATGGAAAAGCACGCGGCCAATGGCCGCCTCAGCTTGACAAAGGGGACTCGTCTGCACAGTTTCACGGTCAGATGGAAAGCGCACGGCGCCTCAGCTTGACAGTCGAGTTTTCCGCACCGCTTCGCTGCATACGGCAGCACTGCAGCCTGGCAAGGGAAATGTTTTTCATGCAGGGCATGAAAAACGGGACAGAGTGCACTCTGTCCCGCAAAAATGAAACGCTGCCCGGCGCAAAGCCGGACAGCGAACGCAATAGATACGACCCCTGCACCACGGAAAGACGTCGCCGCCCCCGCCGCCCGCCCAAAAGGGCCGGCCGCGAAAAAGGCGGCGCAAAAAACACCGACCTCCCATTCAGGAGGTCAGCGTGGTACATCTACATGGTGGTACAAGATTCCCGCACACGGAGAGCGCGCCCGCTGCAACTTTGTCCTACACAATGCAATTCTCCTGGCTCGCGCCGCGGGGGACAGACATCCCTCCTCGTTTGCAGCCTACCTTCTCATGGGCTTACCCACAATGGCGGACTTTCGTCCCGGCGGCTCTCGCCGCTTCGGTGCATCCTTGCGCTCACAGTACCGGTCGTGCGGGGTTTGGCTACCCCTTTCCTTCTATGCCGACGCCTGGCCCGTGGTGGGCTGTACGGCCGCCGGCGACATTGGATCAACAGACTGTTTATTTACTTGTCAGCGACATTATATTACAGGAATTGGCCGTTGTCAACCCTCCTCCCTACCCCAATGCCACGTCCAGGATCATCATTACGGTAAAGCCCGCGGCAAAGGCCAGCGCCCCCGGGCCGGGGTCGCCGCGCGTGGGCAGCAGCTCGGCGGCCACCACATAGAGCATGGCCCCGGCGGCAAAGCCCAGCAGCCAGGGCAGTGCCGGAACGATGAGCGCCGCCGCCAGCACCGTCACGCCGGCGGCCAGGGGCTCCACCGCGCCGGAGAGCACGCCGCCCAGAAAGGCTCTTCCCTTCCCCGCACCGGCGGTACGCAGGGGCAGGGCCACAATGGCACCCTCCGGCACATTCTGGATGGCGATGGCCAGCGCCAGCGTAAACGCCGCGGCGGGCGCGGCGGCTCCTGCCGCCACACATCCGGCATAGGCCGCACCCACCGCCATCCCCTCCGGGATGTTGTGCAGCGTCACCGCCAGAAGGGTCATGGTGGTGGAACGGTCGGTAACAGCCTCCGGCAGCAGTCGCTCCAGCAGCCGCAGGAACAGCACCCCCAGCCAGAAACCGCCCGCCGCCGGAAGGAAAGACCAGCGGCCCATGTCCGCCCAGTCGATAGCGGGCAGCAGCAGGCTCCACACCGAGGCGGCGGTCATCACCCCGGCGGCGAAGCCCTCCAGCACGCGGCGCAGAACGGCGGAGGGCGCTCTCCGCAGGCAGAATACGCACGCCGCACCCAGCGACGTGCCCCAGAAGGGGAGCAATATCCCCTGAAGGACAGATGATTGCATAGACACTCCCTTTTCCGTATCCGTAGTATGCGGAGCCGGGCGGCTCCGTACAGTCTATCCTACGCAGCGGGAAACGAAAGGTGAAAAGACAAGGGCCCCCGCCGAAGTGGGGGCCTTTGGGAAAATACAAAGTCATTCAAAATGCTAAGATAAGGCGGGAGCGCCCGAAGGGTGCTCCCACTGCGCGGCTTATTGCTTTATGTGAGATGCAGCTTCACTGTACCGGCAGCTCCACCGCAATAGTAGTGCCCTCATCTGAACTCTCCTCTACCCGGACGCAGCCGCCGTGGAGATCGGCGATCTCCCACACCAGCGAAAGTCCCAGCCCCACGCCGCCGTACTCCCGGCTGCGGGACTTGTCCACCCGGAAGAAGGGCTGGAAGATGCTCCGCTGAAATTCCTCCGGAATGCCGCGGCCGGTGTCGGAAACGCGGAGCAAGAGCTTTTCCGGCTCCTGTGTGACAGAAACCCGCACCGAGCCGCCCTGCCGGTTGTACTTGACGGCGTTCTCCGTCAGGTTGAAGATCAGCCGATAGATCAGCGCGTCGCTGCCGGTCATAACGCCGTCGCCCTCCGCTTTTAGCGTGACACCGCGCTTTTCTGCCAGCGGGGCGAGGTCTGTGAAGATCTCCTCGATCATTGGGATAAGCTGAATCTGCTCGTTCCGCGCCACCTGCTGCAAATTGCTCATTTCCAGCAGCGTTTTGGTCATCTGCGTCAGTCTCTCCGTCTGCTCCCGCAAAAGCATGAGAAACTCCGCCGTCTCCGGCAGCACATCGGTGTGCTCTGCGGAAAACAGCTCCAGCTGTGCCTGCATCAGCGCAAGCGGCGTGCGCAGCTCGTGGGCGGCATTGCCGGTAAACTGCCGCTGGGCGGTAAAGGCGTTGTTCAACCGCTCCAGCATCTGGTTGAAGGAGTGGCTGAGCTGCCGGAATTCCGGCAGCACGTCCTCATCGATCCTCACATCCGCTAGATTGTTCAGCTGCACCTTCTCTACCTGAGAGGCGAAGCTGTGCAGGGGCTTGAGGGCTCGCCCGCTGACGAAATAGGCCAAAATGCCGCTGAGCAGTGTCACTGTAGCCGTGATATACCAGTTGGTGGTGCGGAAGCGTCCCTGCGCCCCATCGACAACGATGGTCAGCTCCTCGCTGGGCGCTATGAGCTGCGGGTCAAAGCTTGCCGCGCCGCCCTCATTCAGGATCACCGTGCCGCCGCCCTGTAAGCTGTCTGCAATGGTGTCCATATAGTACACACCGGAGGAACAGAGCAGCAGATTCATGGCCACGCAGGTGATGCCGATGAGCAGGACGGACATCAGTGTGATGCGCCACTGCAGGGAAAGCCGCTTCATTCTTCGTCCCCTCCCATCAGATAGCCCTCGCCGATGCGGTTGCGGACAGGGTCGTAGCCCAACGCGGTGCGCAGCTTCTTCCGCAGGGCGGAGATGTGGACGCGGATGGAGTTGCTGAAGCTGTCCACGCTGTTGTCCCAGACGTGATCCATCAGCTCCTCCTGACTCACCGGCCGGCCCTGATGCGCCATCAGGTATTCCAGGATCCCCGTCTCCTTGCGGGTCAGTGTCAGGGGCTGCCCGTTGGCGGAAACTGCCCGCGCACGGGCATCAAAGGTGAGCTGCCCGCAGCGCAGCACCACATCCTGCTGGGTAAACTGCCTCAGGGTCAGGCTGCGGATGCGCGCCTCCAGCTCCGCCAGATGGAAGGGCTTCGCCAGATAGTCATTGGCGCCGGCATCCAGGCCCGTCACCTTATCCTCCACCTCGCCGCGAGCCGAGAGGATCAGCACAGGCGTCTCTCTGTCGGTCTGCCGCAGGGTGCGCAGCACCGTCATTCCGTCCTTTTTCGGCAGGTTCAGATCCAGCAGCACCAGATCGTACCGCTCCGTTTCCAGCAGCTCCAGCGCCTTCTCGCCGTCGTAGCAGCAATCCACGCTGTAGGCCGACCGCCGCAGGCTGCGGGCGACGGTGTCGCACAGGGCGCGCTCGTCCTCTACAATCAAAAGGTGCATAGTCGCCTCCTTAATGAACAGGTTGTCTCCTATTATAGCAGAGCCGGATAAGATTTGTGTTAAATTTCTGTTCTTAACAGAGATTTTAACCCGCCTGCGCTATGATAGGCCACAGAAACAGGAAAGGGTGATCAAAATGAGTCACAGGAAGAAGGCAGCAGCGCAGGTCACGCTGCTGCTGGCGGGAGCCGCCATGCTGTGCTTCGGCGTCTGGCGGGGCGAGGCCGCCACGGTGCTGAGCAAAGCGATCAAATTATGTTTGGAGTGTGTGGGCATTGGATAAGAAGAATACTTCGGGCGCGTCCCATCTTTTGGCCCGTTTTCGGGGCTGGATACAGGCAGGGGCGGCCTTATTGACCAACCTGCACCTGCCGAACTTTCTCAAGGGCGGCTTGTATCAGGGCGCGGGCAAGACCGTCTGCGTGCCGGGGCTGAACTGCTACTCCTGCCCGGCGGCCTCCGGCGCCTGTCCCATCGGGGCGTTTCAGGCGGTGGTGGGGTCCTCCAAGTTCAGCTTCTCCTATTATATCACAGGCTTTCTCATTCTGCTGGGCGTGCTGCTGGGGCGCTTCATCTGCGGCTTCCTGTGTCCCTTCGGCTGGTTTCAGGAGCTGCTGCATAAGATCCCCACGAAGAAGCTCTCAACAAAAAAGCTCAAGCCCCTGACGTACCTCAAGTACGCCGTGCTGTTGGTGATGGTCTTCCTGCTGCCGGCGTTTCTCGTCAACGACGTAGGCATGGGTGACCCCTTCTTCTGTAAGTATCTCTGCCCCCAGGGCGTACTGGAGGGGGCCATCCCACTGTCCCTTGCCAATTCCGGCATCCGGGCGGCGCTGGGCAGCCTGTTTACCTGGAAATTCAGCATCCTGCTGGCAGTGATCGTGCTGAGTATCGTATTTTACCGGCCCTTCTGCAAGTGGCTGTGCCCGCTGGGTGCGTTTTACGCGCTGTTTAACAGGGTGTCCCTGTTCCAGATGAAGGTGGATGGGAACAAATGCGTCTCCTGCGGAAAATGCGCCAAGGCCTGCAAAATGGATGTGGACGTGACAAAAACGCCCAACCATACTGAGTGCATCCGCTGTGGGATGTGCATCCGCGCCTGTCCCACCAACGCCGTCAGTTTCCGCTACGGCTTTGGAGACGGCAAAAAAGAACCTGTAGAACCTGCAAATACATTAAAAACGGAGGAAACAAAATGAACGTAAAGAAAATCATCACACTGCTGCTGGCGCTGGTGCTGGCCGCCGGTATGGTCGCCTGTGGCACAAAGCCCGCAGAGGACACAGACGGCAATGATGGCGGCGAGGAGGCAAAAGCGCTGTATGAGCAGCTGATGGCACAGGAAAATGCCATTCTGTCGGAAAACACAGCTCTTTGGGAAAAGGTCTTTATGGCAGCCGATAAGGGCATGGCCATGATAGAGGACGGCGGCAACTACGGCGATTTTCTGCTCAAGACCATCGAGAATGCCAAGGATCAGTTCACCGAGGAGGAGCTGACGCTGCTCACCGGCGAGGCCACCAAGATCAAGGATATTGAGAACCAGCGGGCGGAGTTGGAGACGAAGTATCCCTGGCTGTCAGAGACGCCTGATAGTGATGACAATACGAGCGTCCCGGCGGGCAGCGATATGACCACGCCGCCTGACGATGGCAGTATGCAGAAGTTTCCCGCCTTTGAGGGCAAGGATCTGGACGGTAACACGGTGAAGAGCAGCGAGCTGTTCGCCAAAAACGCCGTCACCGTTGTGAATTTTTGGTTTACCACCTGCAACCCCTGCGTAGGGGAGCTTGCCGAGCTGGACGCGCTGAACAAGGAGCTTGCGGAGAAGGGCGGTGCCCTCATCGGCGTCAACACCTTCACGCTGGACGGCAACGAGACGGCCATTTCCGAGGCCAAGGATGTGCTTGCCAAGAAGGGCGCGACCTATCAGAACGTGTATTTTGCTTCCGATGGAGAGGCGGGAAAGTTCACCACCAATATCTTTGCCTATCCCACCACCTATGTGGTTGACAGGAACGGCAACATCGTGGGCGACCCCATCGTGGGTGCTATTACGGAAAAGAAGCAGGCGGAGGCACTGCAAGCCCAAATCGACAAGGCGCTCGCCGCCGATATGGGCTGACAAACGGAGGTTTCCCCGCAAGGAGGGCTACGCGCCATAAGGCGGCGGACAGGTAATGTCCGCCGCCTTATGGCTATTTTAGATGAGGTGTTTGCAGCTTGATCTCAAAGGAACTGCATATCGGTCAATCAGCCATTCTTGCGCTTGATGACCAGCGCGGTTCCGGTCAGCGACAGCAGGGCGCTTACGCCGTACAGCGCCACACCGGCGTCAAAGGTCTTGGGAGAGGCGATCGCCGGCTCTGGTGTATTCGGCTTCTCCCGCCGGATCGGGGTGGTGCTATATGTGTAGATGTTCTCGAAGGTCATCTTGTCTACCGGATCGCCCTGAACATCATCGTACGGATGAATCTCAAAAGGCAGCGGCGTTCCGTTCTGATCCTCTCTGGGGTCAAAGTTAACATACCACCTGGCAGTGGAGTACATGCAGCCGCTATCGCCGCCGTCCACCTCATGGACAGAAATACCCTCACTGATATATTTCTGAACCTGGTATTCCGGGCCGCCGGCAGGCATAGGCTATGGCGATTGCCGTACATACGAAGACCGTTGGCAGCAGATGCTTGGTGGTTCCTTTCAAGAGACAAGGCCCTCGCTTTCTTCAGGCTATGCCCGCAGACATGCCTTAATATATAGCACAAAACGCCGCCCGCCGCAATTCTTTCCTGCCGGACGGGAAAGGACGCGGAGGGGCGCTCCTGAGAGCGCCCTCCCGCAGCAGGCCCGTCAATATGTTCTTTATGGCGGCGGGAGGCTCGCTCCTTAAGCGAGAGGCGGGGCATCATGACGCAGAGGTGAACTCATAGTTCACCCTTTTCCTTCCGCTCCATAAGCCAGACCGTCATATCCCACAAAGTCTCCTCCATTGGGCGCGGCTGATACGCGAAGCATTCCGATGCGGCGGCATGGCTGAATTGCCCGTTTGAGGCGAGGACGGCAACGGAATAGGGTGTGAAAAACAGCGGCTTTCGATCCTTCAGGCTTCGGCGTTCGTAGTATGGGGCTGCCAACTTTGCAAGACTCAATGGCAGACAGATGGGGTGATACTTCAGCTTTGCGGCCTTTCCGACAAGCTGAAGCATCTTGCGAATTGTAATATAATGGCCGGACAGAATGTAGCCCTTGCCGGGCTCTCCGCTTTCGGAGCAGGCCAGAATACCTTTTGCAACATCCCGTACATCCACAAAGTCATACCCGCCGCGAACAGCAAAGGGCAACTTCCCGGCCAGAAAAGACTTTGCCATTGAAGTGAAACTCCCTCCCTGTATGTCGCCTGGGCCGATGATGCCGGAGGGAAAGACAATGCTGGCATTCAGCCCACGCTCTGCCGCGTCGAAGACCAGTTCGGTTGCGGCCGCCTTGCTCTTTGCGTAATCGCCGTCTACAAGACCCGGGGAGAAGTCACAGCTTTCCGTGATAACGCAGCCCTCTGGTTTTTCTTTAAGGGTCTGGTCTTCGGTCTCGTGCGCCTCGTTCAGCACGAAATTGTGTATGAAGCGGAAATCGGCC
>ENA-UEQL01000498-UEQL01000498.1-human-gut-metagenome-genome-assembly--contig:-NODE-498-length-27488-cov-18.573894_pt1 | contig 27488 bp, 25 predicted proteins | sample MGYA00242905_ERZ507926 | MGnify/ENA primary metagenome ERZ507926 (study PRJEB26167, sample SAMN06115531) | human gut metagenome | host: Homo sapiens | place: China:Henan | collected 2015-09-09...
GCATCCGAGGCTGAGTATTGAGTCTGCTCTTTCAAATACCCGTGAATAGACAATAACTTACTGTATCTTTGCTGATTATTATATTCAATAGCATCTAAAGATAAGCAGGGGTCTATAAAACCTAATTGACTGATCAAGCTGAATGACGGACGTTCTACATGGGCGGCTACAAATAGAGCATCCACCTTACGTGCTTGAGCGGCTATTTGGTTTACGCTTTGATCCAAGGCGGAGAGCAAAAGATAGGGTACTTCTCCTAGAATCTCATTCTCCGCATTCACCCAAACTTGATCGCCAAAACGTTCCGGATCATTTGGAATCGGAGGGAGATGCTCTTCTAAATATCGTTGGAATCGCTTACGGGATTCATCGGTCGGGAAATAAACCAGACAATGCGCTTCCTCACGGGGCGTAACTTCTACGCCCGCAAAGACCCTCAGTCCGAATCTCTCGCCAAGGGATTGAATCTCCGGGCATTGTAAGGTCGTATTATGGTCCGTAATGGCAATAGCATCCAAACCTTTCGCTAAGGAACGACGCACGATCTCCGATGGACTCATTTCCAGACTGCCACATGGCGACAGGCAAGTATGGATATGTAAATCAGCTAAATACTGTTTCATCCATTCTCATTCTGTAATAAGCGGTAAATCATACCGGAAGCCTCGAACGCGGAGCGTGTAGTTCCTAAAAGAGGGACAGCCTCTTCCCTACCTTTTTGTAAGGTCTCATCATCCGGAGAGGTTCCGTTCACGATCAATACAGCGGAGGCGTCTTTTAAAGTAGCCACGGCCAGTATATTCTGATGGGTTTGCATGGTAATCCATAGCATACCCTCCTCGATATGTCCCATGACATCACTTAATAAATCGCTCGTATAGCCTCCGGTTATCTCTGTATCAAGGCCCTCTTCTCCACAAAATACAGTAAGATTCAACATCTTCACTAAATCACAAACCTTCATATTTAGCTCCTTTCTTATAACAATCCTTATTTAAACGATCTTTCCCCCATGTCTTCTCAACGATACGGAAGGCATGCTCTTGGTCTAGTTTACCGTGCTTCTCCATATTACGTTGCATAAATACGCAATCACTGAATTGAGCCTCGTGGCGTACGATATCCTCGGCCAAGCTTTGACAGTTCGGGCTGCCGCAAGCGCCACAATCGATTCCCGGTAGGTAGCACATCAATTTCCGCACTTGCTCCATTTTCTTCAGCATCTCATCGATCGTTCCATCGTACAACCGTTTGGGATTCGGTTGCACCGGACGGATCGTAATATGCTGCCTCAAATAGGATAAAGCCTCGAAATTATCGGCGGCGTATATCATCGGTACTTTATCCCGGTTCATGGATCGCTTCATGATACGCTCGGCCGTGAGGAAACGGTTCGCTACGGCTAATACACCTCCGGCACAGCTACGGTCGCAAGCCCTCAGTTCCAGAAAGTCTACGTTACGTACCTCGCTGATCTTCGCTGCCACTGCCTCGCCTCCAACAGGACACGCTGATGGCGGCATCTCACCTTTGGCGATGGCCGCTGCCAGTCCGTCACATCCCGGATAACCACATCCACCGCAGTTATTTCCCGGAAGGAGCTCTCTTACTGCTATTTCTTTCTCATCTACTTCTACCTTAAATTTCTCTCCTGCGACACCCAGAAGGATACCTATCACAATACCTACGCCTGCGACGACTGCCACAGCTATCAATATTCCTGTCATATCCGCACCCTCCTTATATCAATCCTGAGAAACCGAAGAACGCGATCGCCATAAGACCTGATGTGATGAGAACTATAGGGGTTCCCTTGAACGCCTCAGGTATAGGGCTGTGCTCAAGTCTCTCTCTGATTCCTGCAAGTATCACTATGGCTATAGTAAATCCGACTGCAGAGCCACATCCGTTGATGGTACTCTCAAGTATACCGTAACCGCTCTGTACATTTGAGAGAGCGATACCAAGCACGGCACAGTTGGTCGTAATCAGTGGAAGGTAAACTCCAAGTGATTCATACAATGACTTGACCTTCTTCTTGAGGAACATCTCAACAAACTGTACAAGTGCTTCGATCACAAGGATGAACACTATGGTGTTGAGGTACTCAAGTCCGAATCTTCTCAGTATGCCGTAATACACAACGCTGGTGACAAATGAAAATAGAAACTTCACGGAAGTTTTTGGACTGCACGATTATCGCATACTCATTTCTGAGAAATGGATACAATTACTGTCTTGCAAATGTTTTTAGGAAAATGGAAATCGCATACAAGAATGGCACAGTCTTCAGAGAAATTCCGATGAAAGAAGAGTATGGCTTGTCCATGCTTCTTGCATCGGGTTTTCTCCAAGGCTGTGCAGCCAAGCATGAAAGTGGTCGTTGAGGTTTACATCAATGACTTCTTTCTTGCGGTGGAGTATGCAAACAAAATGGTACGGCAAATCAAGGAATGGTGTTTCTTTTGATCGGTTAGCCTGCAACCGACAAAAAGAAGCACTTTTCCTCATGCCGTACTACTGAGACGTGAAAGGGTGGCGTGCCACTGTTTCATGTCGTTTGGATTGTGCGATAAAAATGGGACTGCGAGTTGTGGCTATAAAAGTTGCATTCAGTACTGATAGCTTAAAGTTGTTTAGACTGACACTCTGACATTATAAAATTTCCCAAATAAAATAGGCATGATGTTTGTATTTGATATTAATGAATTTTGAATGATACGACTCAGCCAACAGTCCCGGCTAAGCCGCATGGATTAAAAGGGACTTAAACGTAAGCGACAATGGCATTAACGTATAAAACATTAAGTTTGAAAAAGTTCCTTTTTATTTTTCTATCATGTTTACTTTTCCAACAGCTGACAGCTCAGACCATTGTAAAATTTGACCATGGTAATAACATTATATATAAAAACTTACAAGGAAAAACTATTGTAAAGAATAAAAAATATACAATAGCATTTACTGATACGATTTCATCTATCGGCTTTGTCGGCACGAGAAAAGGTGAAATAGTTTGTATTAATAATGCAGGTAAAGAACTATTTGAAGTATATAAGATTGACAATGGTCCAGATTATGTCAGTGATGGCTTGTTCAGAATTGTAGGAAAAAATAGCAAAATAGGTTTTGCTGATACAAGTGTTAAATCTGTATCGCGCGAGGCGCCATCAATTTATGCAATCCAGCAAGGTTCGGCATATTTGAAAGTTGGTGACGTAGGTGATTCTGTTCTTACATGTAGAGGTTTGCTCAATCAAAAAGGCTATTCCTGCAATTTGACAAGCGAAACTTATGATTCAGTTCTGAAGAGTGTTGTCGCAAAATTCCAAAAAGATTTCGGATTGACCAGCGACGGATTGTTGGGACAGTCAAGTTTAGCTGTCTTACAGGACAATGTGAGTGATACAGAATGGCTAGTTGACGGTGTTGTGAATATTACAGCAGGAAAATTGGCTCGTATGGGTTTCGGTAAGGAAGTTTTAAAACCAGCCAATGTTACGGCTCTGAATGAGGTATGTAACCGTTACCACATTACTTCTAAGACCAAAGTCAGACACTTTCTGGCCCAAGGTTTTGTTGAAACGGACAAAGGAAGAACCTTTACTGAGTACATTTATGTGCCAGGAAAGACCAAAAGTGAATATGATAAGAAGTACCAACGATATGCACCATACTGTGGTGGAGGCTTTATGCAATTGACTTGGAAGGACAATTACACTGCATTCTACAATTACATGAAAGATACGCTGAAGGTTACTGATGAGGAGATAAAATCTCCAGCGGAATATGCCACTCAGCATGTTGCTAAGAATTATACCTTTGAGAGTGCAGGTTGGTATTGGGATGTGTTCAAAGATATTAATACCAAAATATCTCAATGGGCTTCTTTATCAGCAGACGCAACTGTTACAAAGGTTACGCAAGAGATTAATGGTGGGACAAATGGCTTGCAAGCAAGAAAGGATGCATATGCAAATTCAAAGAAGATATTTAAATAGACAAAATGGAGGTGTGCCAAACTTGGCACACCTCTTGTTACTATTCATTATAATATTGGTTATACCAATATCGTGTATATCATGCCAACAAAATAAGCGTGTTGTACCAATAAGTAAGCATAATGACAGGATTCATGCCAAGATTCCTAACGATACATCATTGATTCATAGCGATACATCATTGGAGGGAAAAATATTCCATATAGATAATACTGTGACAATAGACAGTATAACTCATTTGCCTGACACCAATAAAATCTTCGTTTTTAGAGATGGAAAAAAAATTCAGACTATCATATATAAATATAATTGGGAAGAATATGGCTCTCCTACCATAGGACGAGATTCAATAGGCAAAATTGATTTTGTGGATGTTGATTTTGATGGAAACAAAGACCTTTTAATCTACAAAGGAGGTTTTGGAAATCAAGGGGCCGATATTTATGATTGTTTCCTATGGAATGACAACAAACATCAATTTAAAATTGCCCCTTCGTTTTCTTATATATTGAATCCCTCAATAGATAATAGACAGAAATGTATATATTCTTTCTCCAGAGAAAATGCTTCTTCTTACGTTAATGTGAAATATAAATTTCAAAATGGGGAGTTTCGTGCTATTTCAACTTTGAAGGAGAAGGTTGATAATGGCAAAATGGTGTATATATTAGAAACTTCACAAAATGGTGTTTTGCACAAAAAAATATTGCGGTCTGCAGATTTGGGAGAATGGAAGGAAAAGATATTGACAAAGTAAGGGTGTTGCCACTTATTCGTATAGTCATAATAATGTTGTTCACTAATATGTGATGAGCGATATTATTATGACTACGATAATAACAGGGATGAGAAATTTTATAGAGAAACATATTGGAGGTACACTACTTTCATGCCGTTTGAATTGTGCAATAAAAATGGAACTGCGAGTTGTGGCTATAAAAGTCAGCCGTTGTCAGCACGGCAAACAAAGAAAAGTCCTTGGCAGTATAGTCTTGAAGTATTTCAAGGCATACCGCCAAGGATTTTTCTTGCCGTGCCATAGTCGGAGGAAGTTAGTCTGAGGTACGAGGACTGTCTTTCTGCGACGACGGCTGACTTTTATACAAAACACACGAAAGGATGAGAATATACAAACGAAATAGACCATTCAAAAAACAGGAACCATTGCCACATAAGTTTGAATGGATTGAAATGGATATAGCAAAGAATAGAGAAGAATATGGTTTAATGAAAACAGATTTATCCAAGCAAAAAATCGAGGATAAAAAATCTTAAAACATTCTTTATCCCCGATTAAATATCGTACCTTTGCAACCGAAAGAGTTCTTTGGATGGTTATGCAAATCACAGCAGGATGCCACATTCTGTTTATTTCTAATTCGTAACCTCTTCTTTTTACGAGATAAAAACTTATCTCATTCTCAATCACTTATAAAAAATACGTACTTTCACCCTGTGAAAGTAAAGGTTTGACACTGCGAAACATCAACAAAAGTCATCCGCGTCGGTCGATACGAGCATCCGCATCGGTCGTTACGAGCATCCGCGCCGACCGTTACGAGCATCCGCGTCGGTCGATACGGATGACAAAAGTAGGGAGTATGAAGAGGAAAAGAGATGGGGTGAAAAGGGAAAAGAAGAGCGTGAAGCGGAAGAAAGAGGGGTGCAAGCGTGGGGAAAGAGGGGTGCGTGGGTATGGCAGGGATGCCATAGCCTCCTAATACTACCCTCCTAATACTATGTATAAATAACTGAACTTTCGCAAGTTCAATAAATAACAAGGTGGAAAGATATATTTTTAGGTAGAACGATGGCTACACGGATAAAAATCAGTACTTTTGTAGCAGAATAAAAGCAAGACGAATATATTGGTCTAATACAGAATAAGAACAGAACAAATATACCCGTCAACTATAAAAGCAAAACTCAATAGATATAAAAGCAGAACTCAATAGAAATGAATCTTCCACAAGACTTCGAACAATCAATACGCCCACTATTCGGCGACGACCTCTACAACCGTTTGGCGGAAGCACTTGATGCCGACGACACGCCGACAAGCGTGAGGCTCAATCCGTTCAAACAGAACGGGGGCGACGTGGCTGACGAGCTGAAGGACTGCTGCGTGCCGTGGTGCCCGACGACAGGACGCTACCTGAAGAGCAGACCGAACTTCACGTTCGACCCTCTGCTGCACGCCGGAACCTACTACGTGCAGGAGGCTTCGTCGATGTTCGTCGACCATGTGGTGCGCCACCTCATACACGAACCCGTGCGTATGCTCGACCTCTGCGCTGCCCCAGGCGGCAAGTCGACGGCACTGCGTGCGGCACTACCCGAAGGGTCGCTGCTTTTCTCTAACGAACCGATGCGCACACGAGCGCAGATTCTGAGCGAGAACCTGCAGAAGTTCGGTCACGAGGACGTGGTCGTAACCAACAACTACCCACGCGACTACCGCAAGGCGCACATACAGTTCGACGCTATTCTTGCCGATGTGCCTTGCTCGGGCGAGGGAATGTTCCGCAAGGACGAGGGCGCACGCGAGGAGTGGAGCCTGCAGAACGTAGAGAACTGCTGGCGACTGCAGCGCGAGATAATCAGCGACATATGGGGCTGCCTACGCCCTGGCGGTCTGCTCGTCTACTCTACCTGCACATTCAACGCGCATGAGGACGAGGAGAACGTGGCATGGATAGCCGAGGAATTGGGTGCCGACTTCGTGGACGTGCCTGTAGATCCGGACTGGCACATAACACGTGCGCTGACGGGCGATGCTCCTGTGTATCGTTTCCTGCCGGGCGTGAGCAGAGGCGAGGGATTGTTCCTTGCCGTGCTGCGCAAGCATGGCGAGGCGGAGGGTTGTCTGTCTGCGACGGGCAGTGCCGACCGGAAGGCGGAGAAGCCGAAGAAGGAAAAGCGCCGCGGCAACAAGAGCGCAAAGGCGGGCGCAAAGCAGCCGGGCAACGTAGCCGTGCCGCTCAATGCGCCGGAGAGCTACGTGGTGAGACGCCGCACGGATGCGCTGTTCGCCGTTCCGGAACGCTGGGCTGACACGTACGACGCTGCCGACGCGGAGCTGAAGATAATGCACGCCGGTGTGTGTCTCGGCACGGAGAAGGGCAAGGACATCATCCCCGACCAGTCGCTCGCCCTCTCAAGACAACTCGCCGACGACGCCTATCCGCGCGTAGAACTGGGCTACGCCGACGCCATCAACTATCTGCGCAAGGAGGCAGTAACGCTGCCCGAGGACACACCGCACGGCTTCGTTCTGCTCACATACCGCGGCAGACCCATAGGTTTCGAGAAGAACATAGGCAACCGCGCCAACAATCTGTATCCGCAGGAGTGGCGAATCAAAAGCAGTCATGTGCCGGCGGAAGAATTAATAATTAAAAATTAAGAATTAATAATTTCATGCAACAATATCTCAACCTCCTAAACCGCATCCTCACCGAGGGTGCGACCAAGACCGACCGCACGGGCACGGGCACGATGAGCGTGTTCGGCAACCAGATGCGGTTCGACATGGCAAACGGTTTTCCGCTGCTCACTACGAAGAAGCTACACCTCAAGTCGATAATCTACGAACTGCTGTGGTTCTTGCGCGGCGACACCAACGTGCGCTATCTGCAGGAGCACGGTGTGCGCATTTGGAACGAATGGGCAGACGAGAACGGTGACCTCGGACCCGTCTATGGTCATCAGTGGCGCTCATGGCCCGACTACAAGGGCGGCACCATCGACCAGATACAGAACGTGCTCGACCAACTGCGCAACCACCCCGACTCACGCCGCATGATCGTATCGGCATGGAACCCGGCTGAGGTGGACGATATGGCACTGCCTCCGTGCCACTGCCTGTTCCAGTTCTACGTGGCAGACGGCAAACTCTCGCTGCAGCTCTACCAACGCTCGGCTGACACCTTCCTTGGCGTGCCGTTCAACATAGCGTCGTACGCTCTGCTGCTGCAGATGATGGCACAGGTGACGGGCTTCGAAGTGGGAGAATTCATACACACAACGGGCGACACTCACCTCTATCTCAACCACCTCGACCAGGCACGGCTGCAGCTCACACGCACACCGCGACCGCTGCCGCGCATGAAGATAAACCCAGACGTGAAGGACCTCTTCTCGTTCCGCTACGAAGACTTCGAACTGGAGGGCTACGACCCGTGGCCACACATCGCAGCCACTGTAAGCGTGTAGTGAATGTTGAATTTTGAATTTTGAGTTTTGAATTGTCGGCTGCGCCGATTAGGAGTTATTCAATTTTGAGTTTTGAATTCGCAGCGCATAATTCAAAATTCATAACTCAAAACTCAATTAATAATTAATAATTACCAATTAATAATTATCAAAATGATAACAATTATTGCCGCCGTTGCCGCCAATCGCGCCATCGGTTTCGAGAATAAGCTACTCTATTGGTTGCCCAACGACCTGAAGCGCTTCAAGACACTCACCACGGGCCACACCATCATCATGGGACGCCGCACATTCGAGTCGCTCCCCAAGGGCGCACTGCCCAACCGCCGCAACGTGGTGCTCAGTCGCACAGCCACCGAGTTAGAAGGTTGCGACTGCTATACATCGCTCCAAGAAGCACTCGCTCACTGCGCCAAGGACGAGGACATATATATAATAGGTGGCGCAAGCGTCTACGAGCAGGCACTCCCCATAGCCGACCGACTCTGCCTTACCGAGATTCACGACACGCCCGCAAACGCCGATGCCTTCTTCCCCGAGTACGACGGATGGAAGGAAACGGCACGCGAGGAACACACTACGGACGAAAAGCATCACCAAGCATATGCCTTCGTCGACTATGTAAGAGAATAACAATCACTTCTTTACAAGATAGCAAGAGGTCTGTAAAAGGACACAACGAAAAAACTCGTTGCACATCCTTATCGGGATATGCAACGAGTTTTTTCGTTATTCTTCCATTTGTTTTGCAGTATGTGTTATTCGCCCTCTTCAAACACTTCTTCTGCATCATCTTTGTCCTCAACAGGCAGTTCGCTGATTGGCAACTGTCGGTCGATGATAGCATTGAACGAGATAATCGTCTCGGAGCGTGAGAGTCCGAGCGGCTGCAACTTATCGTGGATGACGTTAAGCAAATGGTGGTTGTTGCGAGCATATAGCTTTATGAACATATCGAAGCCACCCGTAGTATAATGACATTCCACCACCTCAGGTATCTTCTTCAACTCCTCAACCACATCGTCGAACGTAGCAGGGTTCTGCAGATAGAGTCCGATGTAAGCGCACGTCTCGTAACCAAGCATCTCTGGGTCGATGATAAACTGCGACCCTTTGAGCACACCGAGATTGGTGAGCTTCTGTATGCGCTGATGAATAGCTGCACCACTCACGTTGCACAAGCGTGCTACTTCAAGAAATGGTATGCGAGCGTCTTTAGCTATCAACTTTAATATCTTCTTATCTAAAGAGTCTAAATTATAATGTGCCATTCTAATTACAGTTTATATTGTTGTGCAAAGATAGTGCTAATAAATTTATTCTGCAACATTTTTACATTAAAAACTCACTAATTGTAAGTTTTAAGTAATTGTTACCAACGTTCCGTTAATCATTTCTTCTGCTCTGCCGAGTAGCTCATGCGTCGCACATCAGCCTTGCGCAACGCCAACTTCACCTCACTGATTAGTGCCATCGGCGTACTGCGGTCAGCCTTTACGGATACTATCTGTTGCTCCTGATCCTCATCCGACATTGCCTTACGTTCGGCACTTACATATGCCGTCACCTCATCGGGCGTAGCATACTTGTCGTTGAGCTGAATAGTCACCCCCTTGTACGACGGAATTCCCCCTGTCGTAGTCTCCGACGGCGTGCCTATATACACATACGATACGGCACTCTTCTTCGTGAGGCGCGTCAGCTCTGTGCCCTGCGGCACACGGAAGCGCACCTTCAGCGTCACCTGTCGCATATGCGTTACGACCATGAAGAAGAACAGCACGGTGAAGATAAGGTCGGGCAGCGACGACGTGTTCAGCGTCGGCACGCTGCGGTCAATGCGTTGGCGTATCATTCTGCGGTTCCTCCTTTCTTCGTATCGGCTTGCGATATGGGCTCAGCAGTATTGTAAGTTTCTGATAAATGCTGCGGATATATATCGCGCACCTTCTTGCGCTCTTCCTCAGTGCAGCTGGCATAGTCGCGGTGGAAGCGGCGCTTAGCCTCAGCATTGCGCACCTCAGCATAAGCCGCCACTATTTCGTTCTCAAGATTGAAGTAAGTGTTATAGTCGGAAGCAGGGTCAGCATCCACAATTATCAGATGCTGTGCTCCACGCAAGCGCACGAAGTCGGCTATACGCCTACGTACATCAGTAGCAGCGATTGGCTCATCGTTGAGTATCACTTTGTTCTGCGCCGTGATGCGAAATGCGAGCGTGTTCTCCTTCGCCACATCCTTCGTCCTGTCCGTCTGCTCTTCCTTGTCGAGCGGTGGCAGTTGGCGCACAAGTCCGCGGTCCACATCCATCGACGAGGTGACGAGGAAGAATGTGAGCAGCATGAAAGAAATGTCGGCTGTGGATGTCGTGTTAAGCGACGGTACCGAGTGTTTTCTGCGTTTTATCAGCATCTTGTGATAATGTTTTATAAGCCGAACTAAGCCTTTTTAAGCCTCTTTAAGCCGTGGGTATAACAGGTGGTATTTAAGCCTTTCTAAGCCTCTTTAAGCATTCTAAGCCCTCCCCGACGGGGAGGGTTGGGAGGGGCTTTTACCTAATGTAGCGTGTGGCTCCAAACACAACTGCGCCCACAGCCACAACGATGAGCAGCAGCGATGTGCCGATGAACATGCCGGCAGTGCGCAACCAGAAGGTGTCGGTGAAGCGTTCGCCGTTCACCAGGAGCGCATCGGTGCTCGAGAAAGCGTAGGTGAGCACAAGCAGCAATGCCGTACCGATGATGACCGCCACAGAGATGCGGCGCGCCGGCACATTGTTCACCACTACATTCTCGCCTTTATTCTTGCGCATACCATTGACAGCACCGAAGACAGCTAAGCCGAACGTGGAGAACGTCAGCACAATCATGAACCATATCAGCGCATCAGTAAGCAGTGGCGCGCTATAGTCGGGATTATCGTCGTACGGCATGTCGTAGCCGATAATCCAGAAGAGTGCGAACAGCACCACTATCACACCTATTAATATATAGAATATGCGGCTCGACAGCTGCATCGCCGTCAAATGGCGCAAGTTTATATTTACTTTCATTGTTGTTTGTTGTTTATACCTAATAGGCCGAACTAAGCCTTACTAAGGGAGCGTTTAAGCAGAACTAAGCCTTCTTAGGCCTTTCTAAGCCTTACTATAATTTGCTGAGAAATCTCACCACATCACCATCTCAACTTCTCAACACATCACCATCTCAACATCTCAACATCCTTTCTTATACTTCAGCAACGCATCGAGCAGCGTGATAGCACTCTCCTCCATTTGCGCTGTGAGGTGGTCTACCTTAGAGAGCACATAGTTGTAGAACAGCTGCAGGATGAGTGCCACGATGATACCAAAGATAGTGGTGATGAGCGCCACCTTCATGCCCGCAGCCACGATTGTAGGGTTGATGTCGCCCGCAATCTGGATCTGCTCGAACGCCATCACCATACCAATCACCGTGCCCAAGAAGCCGAGCGATGGTGCCATAGCGATGAAGAGCGTAATCCACGAGCAGCCCTTCTCCAGATTAGCCGCCTGCACAGTGCCGTAGGCAGCCACCGAACGTTCGATGTCCTCAATAGACGTGTCGACGCGCAGCAGGCCCTGGTAACAGATAGATGCCACTGGTCCGCGCGTGTTGCGGCACTGCGTCTTGGCACCCTCAATGTCGCCAGCCTCAATCTTAGCATCAATCTCGCGCATGAACTTCTTGGCATTTATCTCCGACAGACTGAGGTAGATAATGCGTTCTATGCAGAACGCCAAACCCAGCACAAGAGCCAAGGCAACGAGCGACATGAACGACGCATTACCCTCAATGAACTTGTTCTTCAGCACATTTTTCAAGCCTCCACCCGAGTTCTCCACGCCCTCAGCAATCTCCACTGGCACAACGGCAGCCGAATCGGCAGCCACCTGAGCAGTAGGCACAGCAGCCTCAGCCACCACCTGAGCAGTATCAATAGGCGCAGCATACGCTGCAGCACTCAACATAGTGAACAACATCAATGCAGTGATGCACAACGCGGTAAGGGGATGGCATCTAACAAATATTCTCATAGTTCTTGTAATTTTACTTATCAACTGCAAGCAAAACCTCACTTACAGCATTAATATCGGTGCAAAAGTAGTTATTATTTTTCGATTGGCGCAGTATTTAGCATATTTTATGTAACTTTGCAGAAAATAGCACTTGCATATTTTGCAGGAGATAAGAATAGAAAACAATATAAAAACATGACAATAAGAAATCTGTCTTTAGCCCTCATAACGCTGATGGGCATCGCGCTGCCTGCCAATGCGCAGTATGCCTGGCAGGAGTACGATGAGCGCGTGCCGTCGAAGCAGCGACTTGACAACAACATAGGCTACAAGGTGGAGATGCAATCTTCGTTCTCTAAGGACAAGACTCCGCTCTGGCTCAACGCCAACAAGCACGGCCTAAGCTCGCTCGACGAGTTCAACGGCTACGTGCGCGGCGCCGTGATACGCCCTCTCTCCACCGACTCGGCACGCCGCTGGGCGATAGGCTACGGTGTGGACGTGGCAGTGCCGGTGAACTACACGTCGAACGTCGTAGTGCAGCAGGCTTTCGCCGAAGCGCGATGGCTGCACGGCGTGCTCTCCGTGGGCGCCAAGGAGTACCCTATGGAGCTGAAGAGCCAGACGCTGAGCAGCGGTTCGCAAACATTAGGCATCAACGCCCGACCAGTGCCACAGGTGCGCATCGCCCTGCCCGAATACTGGACCATCCCCTGGACAAAGCGCTGGCTTCACCTTAAGGGACACATCGCCTACGGCATGATGACCGACGACAGCTGGCAGCACGACTTCACGAACAAGCAACAGAAATACGCCGACCACGTGCTCTACCACTCCAAGGCAGGCTATCTGAAGATAGGCAACGAAGACTCGTTCTTCCCGCTCAGCCTCGAACTGGGACTGGAGATGGCATGCGAGTTCGGCGGCAAGCCATATCGTCTCGACGGCCACGGCAACATGCAGCGCATACCTACCGGCACGGGCGTAAAGGACTTCTGGCATGCCTTCATACCGGGCGGCAGCGACGCTACAGACGGAGTCTACACCAACCGCGCCGGCAACCAGCTGGGCAGTTGGGTGGCGCGTCTGAACTTCGACACCGAACTGTGGCGCTTCTCGGTATACGCCGACCATTTCTTCGAAGACCACAGCCAGATGTTCCTGCTCGACTACAACGGCTACGGCGAGGGCGAACAGTGGAACACATGGCAGAAGCGCCGCTACTTCATGTACAGTCTGAAGGACATGATGCTCGGCGCCGAGCTCGACCTGAAGTACGGCAGATGGCTGCGCAGCCTCGTCTTCGAGTATATCTACACGAAGTATCAGAGCGGACCATACAACCACGACCGCACCGAGAACATCAGCGACCACATCGCAGGCATGGACGACTACTACAACCACAGCATCTACACCGGCTGGCAGCACTGGGGACAGGTGATAGGCAACCCGCTCTACCGATCGCCGATATACAACACCGACAACAGCATCGACGTGCGCAACAACCGCTTCTATGCCCTGCACCTCGGCGTGGAAGGCTCGCCTACGGAGCGCCTCGACTACCGCGTACTCACCACCTATCAGAAGGGCTGGGGCACATACAACAATCCGTTCACCAAGGCGTACAAGAACCTTAGCTTCCTCGTCGAAGCGAAGTACAAGTTCAACCACGAATGGACGGTGCGCGGCGGCTACGCGATGGACTTCGGCAGCGAGAAGATGTACGGACACAACGCCGGATTCCAGCTCACCGTGACAAAGAGCGGACTGCTCACAAAGAAGAAGTAAAACAAATCTCACCCCATCACCATCTCACCACCTCAACATCTCACCCCATCACCATCACCATCTCAACATCTCAACATCTCAACACCCCACCACCCCATCAACATCTCACCATCACAACACCACAACACCACACAAATGACAGCAAAACGATTATTCAAAACAATATTGGCTGCGTTCGCCCTCGTCGCCCTCGCCTCCTGCGAGATAGAGACCAGCGACAACGGCGACTTCGACGGCTTCTGGCACTTAGAACGCGTAGACACACTGGCTACGGGCGGCACAACCGACCTCTCGAAGAAGCGCGTGTTCTGGGGCGTGCAGTACAAGCTCATCAGCGTGTACGACATTGACAAAGAAGGCACCTTCGGATACTATCTACGCTTCACACAAACAAAAGACAAGATAGTAACAAAGTCGCCGTACAAGAACAACTGGCACCAGGACAATGGCGACGACGGCGGCGACCACCCTATCGACGACCCGACGCTGCTGGCTCCATACGGCATAAACAACCTTGAGGAGGAGTTCGTAAAGGAGAAGCTAAACGGCGGACAGATGATACTGCGCTCGAAGACGCTGCGCTTGAAGTTCAAGCGCTTCTAAACGCTCCGTAGCGGAGGTCTCCGGCCTCCGCAGCACCCAACCGACGCATTGTTCTGCCGGAATCATCGACGCATTATTACGTAGGAATCATATCGCTTGCTGCGGAGGCCGGAGACCTCCGCTACGGGTAAGGCCATAGACAAACGGGAAAAGGCCATAACAAACGAAAAAAGCCATAGATTTAGAAGTTCTAAACCTATGGCTTTTTTCGTATATATCAGTCGATATGCTGCAAAGCAGCTAAGCTTTTCCTCTTTCAGTCCTCACGCTATCCGACCGTTCGCGTTCGCCGCCCGATCGGATTCCGTTCGCCGCCCGATCAGATTCCGTTCGCCGCCCGATCAGATTCCGTCCGCAGAACGATGACTTTTGCTAAGCTTTTGCGGTGCCAACCGCTGCGTCCAATGCCTCGTACACAGAGTTGTTACTCTTGAATTCGGGCACAATCTCCTTCATCTTCTTCACGGTGAGCATGTCATCGTACTGCTTGCTCACCTCAATAAGTTCCTCAATGTCGCGCTCCACCTCGCTGTAGTCGTACTCGCGTACGTTGGCGATGCGAATCTTCTCGTGGAACGACGGCTTGGTCGACTCCTTGTCGTTGAGCACCTCCTCGTAGAGTTTCTCGCCGGCACGCAGACCCGTGTACTTTATCTCGACGTTCTTCGCACCGCTCAGGTTTATCATGCGCTGCGCAAGGTCGGCAATCTTCACGGGGTTGCCCATATCGAAGACGAATATCTCGCCGCCGTTGCCCTTCACACCAGCTTCGAGCACCAGCTCGCACGCCTCGGGTATGAGCATGAAGTAGCGTATGATGTTCGGGTCGGTCACGGTGACCGGTCCGCCTGCCTTAATCTGCTGCTTGAAGAGCGGAATGACCGAACCGTTTGAGCCAAGCACATTGCCGAAACGCGTGGTGACGAACTGGGTGCAGCCCTCCACCTTTCCGCTTCGCACGGCGTTGTTAAGGCTCTGCACGTACATCTCGCAGATGCGCTTCGAGCATCCCATTACGTTGGTGGGGTTTACCGCCTTGTCCGTGGAAATCATCACAAACTTTTTCACGCCGTACTTCACAGCCATGTCGGCAAGCACCTTCGTGCCGTAGATGTTGTTCTCAACGCTCTCCGTCGGATTGTTCTCCATCATCGGCACATGCTTGTATGCAGCGGCATGGAATACGTAGTCAGGACGGAAACGGCAGAAGATGTTCTCCATGCGCAGCTGTCCGGTGATAGACGTAACGATGGTTTCCGCCTTGATGTGCGGATAGCGCTTCGCCATCATCAGGCGTATGTCGTGCTGCGGTGTCTCGGCACTGTCGATGAGCACCAGTTCGCGCGGATTGAACTGGCAGAGTTGCTTCACAATCTCGCTACCAATACTGCCCGCCGAACCCGTCACAAGGATACACTTGCCATGCAGCGTGTCGGCTACGCTCTTAAGATCGATGCTTATTTCGTCACGCGGCAGCAGATCTTCGATGCTCACCTCCTTCAGCGTGGCATCGGGCGCAGCCGGGTTCCACTCCTCATTAGTACGCGGCATAAAAATATGCACACCATTAGCAATGAGCAAATCCTGCAAAGTTTTGTCATTACGAAACACCCCCACAGAACTCTGCGAAACAAGCAGGCATTCCATTTTCTTCTGATGTATGAGTCGCTCTACATCATCATAGCTGTAAACATGCAAGCCCATAAGCACTTTATGGCGAACCTCATTACCGTTAGACATAAAGCCGAAAAGGCGCATACGCAGCGACTTGTCATTGCGCACGAGCTTAGCCAGTCCCATGCCACACTCGTCAACGCCAAAAATGATTGCAGGACGAGCGTTAAACGTGTCGATTGACACGTCGTAAACCGTCTTCACCAACACACGCACTGCCCACAGAAGCAGCACGCAGATAATCGAAGCCAACGCTATCTCGCGTCCGCCTACGTACACATTCTGGAAATAGTTGAACTGCAGCAAAAAAAAATGTCCCAAGTATGAAAGCACACAACCTATGAGCGAAGCAAAGCCCACACGCTGCAGATCGACAAACGAGGAGTAGCGCAGAATGCCGTCGTATGTATGGAACATCTTGAAGCCTACAGCGTAGAATATGCCATAAATAGCACACATTGAGCACAACTGCCACAATACGCTAAGTGTTTTTGCTCCACCATAAGTCTGCTGATAGACCAGCAGGAACGAGAAGAAGACAATGGCACAATCGAACAGGAAGACGCACCAGTAAGGCAGCGACTTCTTGTTGAAGTACCAGTTTATGAGTTTATGAAAAAATTGCATCTCTATCTTGATTGATAAATACACCTAATAATACTAATGCAGAATAGCACGTTTTATTACGTCTACGATATACGTAACATCCTCATCAGAAACGCATGGACCGCTCGGAAGACATAGTCCGCACTTGAAGAGCGATTCGCTTACGCCATTCGCGTAACACGGACAATCGCTGTATACAGGCTGTCTATGCATCGGTTTCCATAACGGACGTGCTTCTACATTAGCCTTATCGAGAGCTATACGCATAGCCTCCACATTGCGGTTAGGCTCAAGCTTTGTATGGGCTGACTTTGCCGCGTGTGTTACACCTGCAGCACCACCTACCGCACCGCTCACAACTTCCGCATAAACATCTTCTTCACCCTCTACATGTAGATGTTCGTCAAGTAGGATAGTGCAAAGCCAGAAGTTGGAATTGATGTCAGACGTAGCATTATCATGCACAGTGATACCCTCAACATCGGCAAACAACTGCTTGTACAACTCATGCACATGGCGATGATGAGCAATATGCTCGCTTACGACAGTCATCTGTCCGCGTCCGATACCTGCACAAACATTGCTCAATCGATAGTTGTAGCCTATATGCTCGTGCTGATAATAAGGATATGACTCACGAGCCTGTGTAGCAAGGAACATTATTTCGTTCCACGCCTTGTCGTCAGGACAGATTAGAGCACCACCACCACTCGTTGTTATCATTTTGTTGCCATTGAAACTAAGCACGCCGTATCTACCGAATGTGCCACAGATTTGCCCCTTATAGGACGATCCAAACCCTTCTGCTGCATCCTCAATGACGGGGATATTCCACTTATCAGCTACAGCAAGCAATTCGGAAATCTTTGCCGGCATACCATACAGATACACGACAATGATGGCTTTGGGCTTACGTCCGGTCTTAGCCACACGATCAGCGATAGCCTCATCCAACAATTGCGGATCCATATTCCAAGTATCACGCTCGCTGTCCACAAAGACAGGTGTCGCACCAAGATACTTAACAGGATTACTTGAAGCACAGAACGTAAAAGACTGTACCATCACCTCGTCGCCTGCACCTACTCCGCAAGCTATCAAAGACAGATGAACCGCTGACGTTCCCGAACTTAAAGCAACAACACGCTTTTCTTCGCCTACAAACTCTTCAAGGTCTTTCTCAAAGCCGTTTACATTCGGTCCCAATGGCACAACCCAATTAGTGTCGAAAGCTTCTTTTATATAATCCATCTCCTTGCCACTCATGTGGGCAAGGCATAAATATACTCGTTTTCTTTCCATACTCAATTAAAATCTAAATTATCTCATTATTGTATTCTATCCGCTTTCCAAGAACTGTTGCGATAATCATCTTGATATCAGCCACGAAACTGTAATGATCAAGATAATAAAGGTTTATACGCACCTTGTCAGGATAGATGACCTTATCATTAAACTCCTGTGGATTGGCTTGAGCAGCAAGCAGAACCTCCTCATCACGATATTTCAAGCTTGCTGGACCAGTTATGCCTGGACGCAACTGTAACACACGTCGGTCGTCTCCTTCAAGTTTGTCTGCATATCCAGGCACGTCAGGACGCGGACCAACAAAACTCATATCCCCAATGAACACATTCCACAACTCAGGAAGTTCATCGAGCTTGTATCTACGTAGTTTGGCACCAAGCGGAGTGATTCGGCTTTCGCCTGCCACCGATACAGTGGAGCCACTATGATGTGCGCTCATGGAGCGAAACTTATACATGGTAAATAGTCTTCCACCTTTGCCGACACGCTTCTGAGTGAAAACAGCCGGTCCGTCAGGCATTTTTATGCGGATAAGTATCCATACCACGAAGAGTATTGGACTCAAAACAACGAGTCCGACAAACGCCATAATGCGATCGAAAAGATATTTTGCTATCATTATTTACCTTGTATTTTCAATCCTACAACTTTGAATATCCCCATCAACGACCCCCAACCATACGAAAGATGCAGCGTAAGGAACGACATGAGTAGATAGAATACATTAAGCCTCTTGGTCTTCCATATAGTAAAGCTTACACCTCCCAAAGTCACCAGGTATGCACCCAAAGACATCAACGACAACACTCCAAACCATAAATTAAGGGGCATCAGCACTATTGGCAATAATAGCGATAGTACAAATGCTAACGGAATAAAATGTCGAACAGACAAAGAGCTGAAATACTTTGTATAATATACTGTCAGTATATTCCATTTACCATTGCCATAATTATTCTTTGCCAATGCCTTGAACGTCTCACGTGCTAAATACGTGCACGAAATATCAGGGATTATGAAGATATGTCCGCCACCACGCTTAATGCGCTTGTTCAGTTCTATATCTTGATTACGCACAAGACGCTTGTCGTAGAATCCGTATTTCTGAAACACCTCACGACGCCAACATCCGAAAGGCACTGTATCAACCTCGCATGCTGAAGTCACTCCTGTTCTAAACGACGAATTACCAACACCAAATCTGTTGCTCAAAACCTCACGTATAGCAAGAGTCTTGGGAGTTTTATTGAGTACGTCGGTATTGAGGACACAACCGATGTTGTCAGCATTAAGCTGGTACAAACGGGTGACAAGCGTAGAGAAATAGTTGAATGGATACAGGGCATGTGCGTCCAAGCGTATGATGACTTCCCCCTTAGCCTCCTTTATGCCGACGTTCATCGCACATGGAGCCGTGCGCTCCGGATTGTCAAGAAGACGAAGGAAGGGATACTTGGCTATGTATTGCGAAATTACCTGACGCGTCCTGTCCCGACTCATTCCGTCTACCAGTAGCACCTCCATGTCGTCATGACTGAAGTCCTGCTGCAGAACCGAATCGAGAAACGGGACGATGTATTTCTCTTCGTTATATATAGGACAGATAACAGACAGTTTCATGCTTTTAATCAAACTGCTTATAATGATTAATTATTTTATAATCTGCCGTCTATGATATCGCGCGACAATACGCCCTTAACGTCATAAAGCACGCTATTATTAGCACGGATAGCAGAGAAATCAATGTCGCGAAACTCATTATGAGCAACGGCAAGGATTACAGCGTCATACTTCTCATCAGGAAGTTGCGTCTTGATGCTGATACCATATTCGTGCTCAACTCTTTCGGCGTTAGCCCACGGGTCGTATACGTCGATGTTGTGGGTGTATTCGCTAAGGGTATGATATATATCCACCACCTTGGTGTTGCGGATATCGGGACAGTTCTCCTTGAAAGTAATGCCGAGGATGAGTATCTTGGCGTCCTTGACGAGGATGCCTTTCTTGTTCATGCACTTGATAACCTGATTGGCAACATAGTCGCCCATGCCGTCATTCAGTCGGCGTGCTGCAAACATCACACGCGGAAGAACGCCATACACTTGAGCTTTCTGAATGAGATAATAAGGGTCGACGCTGATACAGTGTCCGCCCACCAGACCCGGCTTGAGCTTAATGAAGTTCCATTTGGAAGCCGCAGCCTCAATGACGTCGTTGGTGTCGATGCCCATAGCATTGAATATCTTTGCCAGCTCGTTCATAAAGGCGATATTGACATCGCGCTGCGAATTTTCAATTATCTTCGAAGCTTCAGCAACGCGGATGCTCGGTGCTTTATGCGTACCATTGATGAGCACTGAGTTATAGACGCTATCTACGATATCAGCCACTTCGGGCGTAGAACCAGAGGTCACCTTCTTTATCTTCTCCACAGTGTGAAGCTTGTCACCCGGATTGATACGCTCGGGACTGTAGCCTGCAAAGAAGTCCTCGTTATACTTCAGTCCGCTCACACGCTCCACTACAGGCAGACACTCTTCCTCTGTAACACCAGGATAAACGGTCGACTCGTACACGACGATGTCGCCCTTCTTGATAACCTTGCCCACGGTCTCGCTGGCACCCCAAAGCGGCTTGAGGTCGGGGTGATTGTTATTGTCAACGGGTGTTGGCACGGCCACAACGTAGAAATTGCAGTCGCGTATATCGTCAAGATTGGTGGAACAAACGAAGTTATGGTTATGTATAGCGTCGCCAAGCAATTCATCAGACACTTCCAGTGTGGAATCATGACCCTGCATAAGCTCGTCTACACGATGCTGGTTCATGTCGAAACCAACAGTCGGATACTTTGTTGAGAAAAGACGAGCTAACGGCAAGCCCACATATCCAAGTCCGATAACAGCAATTTTTATTTCCATTTACATTATATATTTAAAAATTCGTACAAAGTTAACATATTTATTTGAAATGGAGGACCATTTATAACAAAACAATAGCAATAGATATGGCTAAGCCAATTCTGCAGCTATTATCTTGATGACAAATGGGGGAAGATAAGCCTGTGCCGAATGTATACAGTTGAGTTTCATTGGAACAAGGCTATCTTGGCATTTATAAATGTCAAGGATTATCTCAGCAAGGCGATTAACGTCATGCGTAGGGAAGACAAAACCATTCTTTCCATCAGTAATGATGTTGGCATTGTCGTGCCAATCGCTCGCTACGACGGGCAGACCTGCAGCGAAAGCGTCGATGACAGTGCCGGCGAGTCCTTCGCCAGGATAGTACGTTGGGAAGAGCAACGCGGTGTATTCTTTCAGAGTGTATACGCTTTTGTCGAACGCTACCTTTCCGCAATATTTCACAAAGTTTGGAATCTTGGTTTGAAGAGTGTCAAACCAAGCGCGGTCAGTTTCTTCCACATTACCATAGAGGTCAAGCGTAGCGATGGTGCTGCCAGCCTTCTCGTTAGCAAGACTCACGGCTTGCACTGCATCGTCAATGCCTTTCGTTGGTGTGATACGCGAGAATATACAAAAACGCATAGGACGTAGATTACAGCCCGCGAGTTCGTCGGCAGACAGAATGTGCAGCGGCTTGCAGTTGGGCATCACCTTAACGCAATGCAAGCCCAATGCGGCAAGCGCAGTCTTCATGTTCTGTGTCTCGGGGTATATCATGTGCAGACGCTTGGCGAAAGGCAGCAGCCAGCGGTTGCGCTGCAGCAGTTCGGCGAGCCATCCGCCTATCACTACATAATGAATGCGGCGACGGAACAGCAGGTTATATATCACGACAAGCGGCAGAATCACCTTTATGCCGTTCTGCGCGGGCAAGATAATCACATTGCGGCTGCGTACCACGCAACCGAACAATTGGAAAAGAAGGCGCAGTACAACGCTCTTGCCGCCGGCTGTGTCGATGCGCTTTATCTCTGACGCCCCGTATAACGACTCGAGTTCGTCGGCTACGATGCGCGTCTTGATGGTCTGCCCGTTATAACTGTTGTTCTTTATATCAAAATTTCCAATGATGCTTATCTTTCTCATATTCGCTTGTTTTAGGTTAACAGTTGTTACTTTCCGAAGAAATTTGATAGATGCTCACGCAAAAGATAGTATGCCTTCATTATCACAAAGCGTGTGAATGACATGTGCGTCAGTGAGACTGTGGAGAGATGCTGCTCGCGGGTCTTCGCCATCAGTTCGCTTATCATGCCCAACTGATTCATCAGACTGCGGGTTTTCTTTGCTCCGACTACATTGTGCTCGTGCTGACGGTATAGCATAAGCGGCTCGGGTTCGGCAACGACGAAGCCCTTGTTCCACAGAACGGCGATGGCGAACCATGCATCGTGCATCACTATCTTCTCAGAATAAGGGAAACAGACCGCCTTTGCCTCACGGTTGAGCATCATCGTGCAGCCCGGCATGTTGTTGTAGAACAGATGATAGTACTTGTCGTTGAAGACAGACATGGGATAGTGGCGGAACTTCCAGTAAGACTCGGCGAAGACGTTAAGCTTGGCATCCACCAGCTTCAGGTTGGTGCAGGCGATGACCGGACTGCCGCTATGCTCAGCCTCGGCTTCTTGCATGCGCTTCAGCGTCAACTCCACTTTCTTAGGGAGCCACACATCGTCGTGGTCACAGAACATATAATAGTCTGCTTCCACATTGCGCAGCATCCACATGAACGACTCCTTCGCTCCTAGGTTGCCGCTGGAGGATATGTTAATGATGCGTGGGTCAGTGTCGGCGAGTCGCTTGATGAGAGCCACCGTCGCATCGGTAGAAGCATCGTCGCGTATGTATAGTTTCCAGTCGGTGTAGGTCTGCGCAATGATAGAGTCTACCTGCTCCTCCAGATAGTTCATACCGTTGTATGTAGAGAGTAGTATTGCTAATTTCATCGTGTTTTGTTAATGTTTCTGTGTCTCAATAAGTGAGTTTATTATGGCAGTCTTTTTCTTGCGCCAGCGTGCTTCGCGCAAGAGGTATGCCGCCACGGGCAACTGGCGTGCGAGACGTGCCGGCAATAGTTTCTGGAGCAGTAGCGTTAGACGTATCTGCAATTTCAGCAGACGGCTGTGGTATGGGCATCGCTTACTCACGCTGTCGGCGAGCGCTTCGGCGAGCGAGCGGTTGATGCCCTTACCAGTCATGCCCGAGTTGTAGATGCGCAACATACCGTCGTAGAGTGAACGGTCGTAGCGCTTGCCTCCGATGCGGCGCACCGTGTCGTACATGCGGCTGTTGGCACGCACATGGCTGTCTACGTGCGCCTGTGTGTTTATCTTCTTTGAAATAGAAGACGTAGTGATGATGCGGTAGCCGTAGTCTTGCGGAGCCTCTGCATAGTCGTAGCGCAGTCCGGCGGCGATGGCTGATATGTTGAAGTCGGCATCCTGCAAAGACAGCAGGTTGACATCCCACGTGAGGTTATGGCAGCGCAGCGACTCGGTGCGGTAGATATTGTTCCAGACGATGAACGGCAGTCGGCGACTGGCGAACAGCGCCACATCGTCCTCCGCCACGCGGAAGCCGAAGGCGTAAGGATGCGGCTCGGCGATGAATCGATCGTCTACAAACACGCCCGAAGGGAACACGAGGAAGTCGAGGTCGGGGCGCTTCTGCAGCATCTCCACCCGCTGTCGCAGGCAATAGGGTGCTATATAGTCGTCGGAATCGAAGACGATGACGAACTCTCCACGCGCCATCTCCAAACCTATGTTGCGGCAGGTCTGCGCACCCTTCGGCTGTTGGCTGCGCCTTACTACGCGTATGCGGCTGTCGACTGCAGCGTAGCTTTCGAGCATCTGCAGCGTATCTTCGCCCGAGCCATCGTCTACAGCGAGAAGTTCCCACGCGTTGAAGTCGTTGGCGAGTATGCTGTCAATCATCGTACGTACTTCGTCACGATGATTGAACACGGGCATTATTATGGAGAGAGATGTTCTGAGCGATTCCATTATAGACTTTTAAGTATTGCGAATTATATAATATAAACGCCCGATACAGAACTATATTGTATCGGACGTTATAATAATACTATTTTATTGATCTTGCATCAATGTTTACGAAGCAATTTGTTTCGTACAAGAGAGTTCACGTAGTGGCGCTCATTCTTGCGCAATCCGATGGTGTAAAGCAATATGACGAAATAAGCATAAGCCACAACCACGCTTAGCATCTGACCCATTATCTGTTTCAAATACAGCGTCGGGAGGAAGAGAAGCGTTATCAGGAGCACAGGAACGTACGAATAGCGCACAAGAGCCCACACGTCAAACTTCGTGATGCGGATAATGATGAAAGGACGCACCAGAAAGACCATGAACGAGAAGGCTATGTAGACATAGAAAAGATATTCAGGCGGCATGCCCCGGCGCATCGCCAAGTATCCTACGACAATCGAACTTACAAGCAACGTGTTGACAATGATCTGATAGAGCTTTATCTTTCCTGTGGCAAACACGAAGTCGTTGACGCCTGCATTGATGGAGAATATCAGAATGTCGACAATGAGCAGATGGGTGAACGTTATTGCATACGGCGGCACTTCCTTCAGCCACAAACCGAAAATCACTTCAGGCGCAAGGATGAAGGGAATGGAGACGAAGAACATCGAGAGATAAGTGGCTTTGGAAGCCAGACAGACAAGGGATGTGCAACGGTCGAGATTGCCTGCTGCATAGTTCTTCACAATCTGCGGCGAGATGGGTTTTTGTGCATTGTTGGCAAAGTTCTGCAATATAGAACTAACAGAATTGGCTACTGCAAGTCCGGCGTTCATCGTGGTGCTGAAGAACATGTTGATAATGAGCGCACCACCCTGAGCCTTGCCGATTGTGGCTATGGCTCCGATGCCTATACCTATGGAGAAATTAAGCACATCATAGTATTTGCGCCACTGGCGCACAAAGACAAAACGCGTGATGGCTGCAAACTGCCTGCGGCAATAGGCAAAGAACACCACCGTAGGGAAGGCGGTCATGAATGCCATTACGCAGGTATAGATGATGAGCTTATGCTCGAAATGGTCAATAAGAAGATAAGTGAAGAATAACTTAAAAAGACTCATTGCCACATCCGTTAAACAGAAAACAAAGAAGCGCTCACGCGCAATGAGCAGTCCATTATAGGGCACACCTATGAATGACATTGCAGCCGCAATGATAGACACATTGAAAATGGTATGCACCGTGTGCATGTCACCGTCGTACGTCACATGATGCACTATGTACCAATGCCCCAAAGGCAGAGCGACAACTATAGTGAGCAGTGCTATGAGCATATGTATCACAAGGTTCACATTGAACTGACGGCAAACCTCCTCCTGGTCGTTCTTGCCGATGGCAATGGCGATGAAACGGTTGGAGGTGGTCACCATAATTGTGTTGATGATGCTTATGAAGGTGATGATGCAGGCAATGACCGAGTATAATCCGTAGTCGCTTATACCCAATGCCTGCAGACTGAAACGCGTATAGAGCAGTCCGCTAACGGATATAATGGCGAGGCGGATGTAAAGTATCAGCGAGTTTACCGCTATCGATTTGTTTGTATTTTCTTGCATTCTTAAGTAATTATTGTACACACTCTCATTCTGCCATCAAAGTACACTTATCCGCATCATCATAAACATAATGGGAATAGTAAAGCAATGCGAGAGGATATAACATAAAGTAATAAGGGTACATCTCAAAAAGAGACATAATCCAAAGGCAAGCAACAGAAAGCAATAACAACTGTATGTTTTTTTCCTTCAGATACGGCAGAACGTTCTTGAAAACCTTACCACATATAATTATATATATACTCAGCAATATCACTCCACCATGAATAAGTATGGCAAGAATGAAGTTGTGAGGACCGATAGCGAACGAAGACATATTTGACTTGTACCAATCGGCATCGGCAAAGCCCCACCCCCAAATAGGCGATTCTTCTATAATCTTTAAGGCACTCTCCCACATGTGTGTACGATACGTAAATGTAAGATCTTTCTTTAACACGTCCTCAACAAGATATGCCACAAGTTCATTGTTCTCAAGACCACGCCCATTGAACACCACAAATACCTGAAAGAGTAGGAAAACTGCAAATAAGCCACATATTGCAGATAGTCGTAACTTAGATGTTGGTAACAGACAGCAAACAAGGAAAACAACAATCATAGAAAGCGAGGTCATCGAACCGACCATCAACAAAGATACTATAATTACCACAGCCATTATGATGAAGTTGAAGAGCCATATACGCGAATAGCGTATGCACATCAGGTTGGCTGCCAATGCCACTATCATACGACAACCCATTTGGTTATAGTTGTCGCCAAGCAGATAGCCAATACCGTCCTTATGGTCTTCTACAAGCCAAAGCAACGGGTGAGTAACGAGATGAAAAAGGTTGAGCCACATACACACCGTAAATGCTATGGTGAAACACTTCAAAATCATATTCATACGATGGCGATAATAACGCATGAGAAGCAGTAAGAGACCTATAGCAATACTATTATAAATATCGTTTTTTATATCGTTGACATTAACTAATGTCATTGCGAAAAGAAACAACAAGAAAAGAAAATGCATAAAGCCATAACGAGATATCTCCTTATCATGCATCACTAACGCCAACATAAACAAGAAACTCACAATAACCATTGCAAGCACCGCATACGACAACAGTTGCATCTCCAAAGCAGACAGCGAGAGTGTCGTGTTTATCACAAGAAAGAATATCATGACAGCAGGCAGGAACGTCATATCATGCAGATTGACGCGAGCAGAAATCTTATCGAAATACAGTGGTATTCGTTTGAACGTGAACAACGACATTATGGTTCTTCCTTTTATAAATAAATGGGAAGGCGACGATGCGCCTCCCCTTATGTTTATGCTTTTGTAAAGAGCTGCTTGCGCGCAAGCCACAAGGCTGTGACGAATGTGGCAAGGAAGCACATACCAAGTATGAAGATGATGCGCTTCGGACCGGCTGGCTTCACAGGCACTGTGGCACACTGTAGCGTTGTGAACGCCGGAGTTTTCTCCTGAAGCTTGGCGCGCATGGCTTCAAGCTGTGTGCGCATGGCGCTGTAGGTGTTGAACTTCAGCTGCATCTCGTTCTCCAGTTCGTCGCGCTTCGAGAGAAACGACTGCAATGTCACGTCCTGGTTGGCATCGCAGTATGCGCTATATATCTGCGCGCAGTATTCGTACTCCTTCTTCGACTTTACTGCAAGTTTCT
>ENA-UEQL01000499-UEQL01000499.1-human-gut-metagenome-genome-assembly--contig:-NODE-499-length-27481-cov-5.286710_pt1 | contig 27481 bp, 28 predicted proteins | sample MGYA00242905_ERZ507926 | MGnify/ENA primary metagenome ERZ507926 (study PRJEB26167, sample SAMN06115531) | human gut metagenome | host: Homo sapiens | place: China:Henan | collected 2015-09-09 | study...
TCGTTCTCCTGCGCAATGGTAAAGCCGTTGGCGCGGAACATCTGTTCCAGCGCGCCGGTCTCATTCAGGTTGACCTTACAGCCAAGGGTATAAAAACAAACTCGCATGAGGGGATATCCTTTCGACAAAAAACATTGGTGGCGTAATCGTACAGATAATAGACCAGCGGCATCAGCCCCAGGATGGCAATATCCTTGGTGGGCTTCGCCAAAAGCTGCGCGGCGGCATCGGAAACATACCGGATAAACAGATAGAACACCAGCGCCGTCACCGCGGTGCGCACCGCATAGTAGACCCATTTTTCATCGGTAAGGCTGACCGCCACCAGCCCCACCCATTTGCTCACCTGGCAGCACAGGTAGGCCGTCAGCACCGAAAGGGCGCAGTGCGCCATCCGGTATTTATAGTACAGGTGCAAAAAAATGACCAGCGGCAGGTGGATGATCAGGGGGTAGATCCTCTGGGTGCCGGTCGCCCCCCACAGCAGGTTGCTGATGATGCACAGCACCCCCGATGCGGCGGAAAACCACAGCAGCGTCAGCACGTTGCGGCGGTCCATGCGGATGCCCAGAAAGGCAGCCGAAATATACACGCCGAACAGCAGCGTGGTGGCATTATGCAGGATATACAGCACGTTTTCCGGCATCGGTTCCTCCCCTTTTCCTATTCCTCACGGAACATCTGCGCAAAGTACGCCTCCTGAAAGGCCTTTGCATAGCCCCGGGCAATGGGCACGCAGCGCCCGGAACGCATTATGATCTCGGTACTGTTGAAGTGGTCCACATTCGGCAGGTAAACCAGGTAGCTGCGGTGGCACTTGAAAAACCCGTCTTCACTCACCAGCTTATCCTCCAGGGAATGCAGCGGCTCGGGGGTATCCACCTCCCGCCCCGTCCGCAGGTGGAATACCACCCGCTTATTCTGCGCCTCGGCATATTCCACATCCCCGAAGTACAGTTTCTGGAACCCGAAGGAGGTTTTCAGCACCATGTTTTTCGGCTCGGCGCACAGCATCTGGCAGCAGGCGTCCAGCGCCTCCCGCAGACGGTCGTAGCTCACCGGCTTCAAAAGATAATCCTGCGCCCTGACCTCATAGGACTCCAGCGCGAATTCCGGCGAGGAGGTCAAAAAGATGAGCTTCACCGCCGTATCCTGCGCCCGCAGCTCCCGGGCGGTATCCATCCCGTTCAGCAGCGGCATCACAATATCCAAAATGACGATATCCATATGGGAGGCGGCATTTCGGGCGATCAGATCATCCCCGTTATTGAAGGGCAGCAGCTCCACCTCCACCCTGCTGTAATCCGCCCAAAGACGAACCATATGCATCAAAAGCTGCAGGTATTCCTTATCATCATCACACAGCCCAATCCGAAGCATCTCGTCACCTCCCGTTATTATCAGTTCTATTCTATTTTATTACTGCCCGTTTTGCAACCGTTCTCTTTTACATTTCACGCCGAAAAACGAACATTTCACGCCTTTTCTGTGCTCTTTTTCCGTTTCATGCTACAATGTATTCGATAATTACCTGCAAAACCGCCCGAGCGAATGGATGGAGGGACCCGATCGTGAAGAAAAAACTCTTGTGTCTGCTGCTGGCGTTGCTGCTGGTGCTGCCCCTTGCGGCGTGCGGGGATGACCCCGATGCCCCCGACCGTCACCTTGATATCGATGTGGAAAGCGGCACCTGGAGCATCTACTGGTACCTTTGCGGCAGCGACCTTGAAACCAACTACGGCTGCGCCACGCAGGACCTCATGGAGCTGATGGAGGTCACCCTGCCGGAAAACGTCCGTGTGGTCATCCAGACCGGCGGCGCCAAGGAATGGCAGAACAATGTGGTCAATGCCGATATCCTGCAGCGGTATGTCTATGACAGCACCGGGCTCACCCTGGTGGATGAGCTGCCCCCCGCCAGCATGGGCGATACCGCCACCCTTACCGATTTCCTGCATTTCTGCAAGACTTATTATCCCGCCGAACACACCGCCGTCCTGTTCTGGAACCACGGCGGCGGCTCGGTCAACGGGGCGGCCTTTGATGAACGCTACTACCTTGACTCCCTCACGCTGGATGAAATGCGCACCGCCTTCGGGCGGGTGTGGCCGGGCGATGAAAACAATCCTCCCCTGGAGCTGGTGGGCTTTGATACCTGCCTGATGGCCACCGTGGATGTGGTGGATACCTTTGTCGGAACGGCACGCTATCTCGTGGCCTCCGAGGAGGTGGAGCCGGGCAACGGCTGGAACTACACCGGCTGGGCGGGCGCCCTTGCGGAGGACCCCACTATGGACGGCGCCGCACTGGGGCGGATCATCTGCGATACCTACTACGCCGGCTGTGAGGCGGTGGGTACCCAGAATAAGGCCACCCTTTCCCTCACCGACCTGACCCGCTGCGGCCCGCTGCTGGAGGCTTATGAGGCCTTTGGCGCCGAAGCGCTGGCAGAGGCCTGCGAGGACCCCTCCTTCTTCTCCCGGTTTGCCCGTATCGCCGCGCAAAGCGAAAACTACGGCGGCAACACCCGTGAGCAGGGCTACACCAATATGGTGGACCTGGGCCACATGGCCCGCCAGAGCACCGGCCTGCTGCAAACCGCCGGCGACGTGCTGACTGCGCTGGAGGACTGCGTGCTGTACCGGGTGAACGGCCCCTACCGTGCCGAAGCCACCGGGCTTTCCTGCTACTATTCCTATAATGGCGACCTTGATGACCTTTCCGGCTATGCCGCCGTGGGCGCGGGGGAAGCCTTCAAGCACTTCTATTCCTACGAGCTGACCGGGGAGCTGGACCATGCCGGGATGCAGTACATCGCCGACCTGAACTACCACGAGCTGCCCGACGTCCCGAACCTGATGACCACCGAATGGGACGGCCTGCCGCTGCAGGTGGATGAGAACGGCGTATCCTCCCTCACGCTGGGGCCGGAGGCCGACAGCGTCCTTGCGGGCATCGGCTTTTCGCTTTACTTCCTCGATGACAGCAGCGACATCATGCTGCTTCTGGGCACCGATAACGACATGAACGCCGACTGGGAAAACGGCATCTTTACCGATAATTTCCGGGGCGTATGGGGCAGCATCGACGGGCACCTTGTCTATATGGAGCTGTGCTATGAGAGCGCGGACTACAACCTCTACTCCATCCCCATCCTGCTGGGTGAAGACCCCTACAACCTGCAGGTCGCCTATGATTTCAACACCGAGGAATGGAGCATCCTCGGCGCCCGCCCCGGCATCGGGGAGTCGGGTATGTCCGATAAGGAGCTGCGCCTGCTGCAGCCGGGGGATGTGGTGACCACCGTGTGGTACTACTCCACCATTTCCGGCGATGACGGCACCGAGGCCTACACTGCGGAGGAATTCACCGTCACCGCGCAGACCTCATTCTACGAGGTCCCGCTGCCCAACGGCCGCTACGGCATGGTATTTGAAATGCGGGACGCCATGGACCACTACGCCTACACCGAGCCGGTATTCTTCCTGTGCGATGGCGGCGAGATTTCCACCCTGCTGTACAACTGACACCGTTATAGACCGCACTCCGCGGTTTATATAAAAGAAAAATTTTTTGGAGGAACCAAACCATGAACAAGAAACTGCTTGCTATCCTGTTGGCTGCTGTAATGCTGCTGGCGCTGGCCGCCTGCGGCGATGAGCCCGCCCCCACCCCCGATCCCGATCCCAACCCCGTGGAGACCCCCGAAGGCGGCGATGAGCCCCAGAGCGTCCTGACCATGTTCACCTTTATGGATGCCACTCCCGAACTCGCCGACACTTCCTGGTCCTTTATCGGCGGCTGCGTTGATGGCAAAATGATGACCGAGGATCAGGTCGCTGCTACCTTGAGCCAGCTGGACGACTACTATATGTTCTACTTCAATGATGAGTCCACCGTCACCCTGTACGAGGGCGCCGATACCGCTACCACCGGCACCTATTCCGCCGCTAACGAAACCACCGTTAAGATCGAGGTCGGCGGCGTGACCTATGCTGCTGTCTTTGCCGAAGGCGAGAACGGCCCCATCATGGTCGCCCTGCTCAATTCCACCGGCACCAACGCCTTGATCTTCGAGATGGTCGTTGAGGGCTGATCCCCAAAAACCGCATAAAAATTCGGGCAGGAGGCAGATGCTTCCTGTCCGTCTTTTTTCTGTGCCGCCCATGCCGCCCCGATCCCGGGCGCCCCATCCGCTTTTCAGGGTCGCCCTACGCTTCGCTCCGGGCAACCCTTTCCCGCTGCGGGGCGCCCTGCCGTCAGCGTCCCTCCCGTTCGGCCTGCCTGCGGGAAAATTCACACCCGCAGTAGGGCTGGCGGTACAGGCCGTATTCTTTTGAAAGTGCGATCGACCGCTGATACCCGCCCTTTTTCTTAAAGTCGGAGGGCAGATATTCCACCCCGTACTGCGCCGCCGTCTCCGCCCCGATGGCATTAAGCAGCGGGGCGTTTTTGTGCGGGCTTACCGTCAGCGTGGTGGCAAAGTGCAAAAACCCGTTTGCCCGGGCATAGGCCGCCGTCCGCCCCAGCCGCAGCCGGAAGCAGCGCTCACAGCGGCTGCCCCCCTCGGGGGCGTCCTCCAGCCCGGCCGCCGCCCGCAGGAATTCCTCCGGGGAAATATCATCCTCCACCACCGTCACATCCCCGCAAAAGGGCGCCTCGGCACACAGCCGGCGCAGCTCCGCCAGCCGCTTTTGGTACTCCGCCGGGTCGGTGATATTGGGATTGGAGAAAAACAGCGTAATGGTAAAATACCGGGTCAGGTACTCCAGCACATAGCTGGAGCAGGGGGCGCAGCAGGCGTGCAGCAGCAGCGGGGGGCGGCCCTCCCCGCACAGCCGTGCAATCGCACGTTCGGTCTCCTGTTGGAAATTCACCTTTTCCATCCCGTTTCCCCCTTTCATTTCCCCTATTATGCCACACCCGCCGCCAAAAGAAAAGAGGGAGCGCCGCAGCGTCCCTCTTTCCGGTTATTCTTTGTGGCAGGAGCCCGACATGGCACAGTGGGCACAGTTGCAGCCACAGCTGGATTTTCCTTTTTTCTTGTCCTTTACCAGCTTCCGGATGATGAGTACAACAACGAGAAGCAATACGGCCGAGATCAGAATCGTACCGATATTTTCCGTGATCCATGCTAGCATAAGTCCGACTCCTTTCTGTTATGTCTATGGTCTAAAGTGATTTTGCGAATTACTTCTCTACCTTGGTGGTCAGCTTGGTGGCCTCCTTATAGGGGCGTACCAGCATGTAGATGATAGCAGCGAGTACGATGACCGCAGCGATCACACCAATGATATTGGCATTGCCGGTGAACAGCCCGCCGAACTGATTGATCATCAGGGCTACCGCATAGGCAAACCCGCATTGATACCCGATGGCAAACCAGGTCCACTTGGGGCTGTTCATCTCACGCTTGATGGCACCGATGGCCGCAAAGCAGGGGGCGCACAGCAGGTTGAATACCAAAAAGCTGTACCCGGTAATGCCGCTAAAGGCTGCCGCCAGCGCCTGATAAACCGTCCCGCTGCCGCCGCTGTACAGTACGCCCAGCGTTCCGACGATATTCTCCTTCGCAACCAGCCCGGTGATGGAGGCAACGGTCGCCTGCCAGTTGCCCCAGCCGAGGGGCGCAAAGATCCAGGCGATGGCGCCGCCGATTCTTGCCAGAATGGAAAGGCTGATCTGATCCTCCTCCAGCATGGCGAACTGCCCGTCCACCCAACCGAAGCGGGAGGTGAACCATACAAAGATGGTGGAAAGCAGGATGATGGTACCGGCCTTTTTGATGAAGGACCAGCCGCGCTCCCACATGGAACGCAGGACATTCCCTACGGTGGGCCAGTGGTAGGCGGGCAGCTCCATCACAAAGGGGGCGGGGTCGCCCGCAAACATCCGGGTCTTTTTCAGCATGATGCCGGAAATGATGATGGCCGCCATGCCGATGAAATAAGCGGAGGTGGAAACCCATGCGCTGCCGCCGAACAAAGCACCTGCGATCATCCCGATGAAGGGCACCTTGGCGCCGCAGGGGATGAAGGTGGTGGTCATAATGGTCATCCGGCGGTCCCGTTCATTTTCGATGGTACGGGAGGCCATAATGCCGGGGATGCCGCAGCCGGTGCCGATCAGCATGGGGATAAAGGATTTACCGGAAAGCCCGAATTTACGGAAGATGCGGTCCAGCACAAAGGCGATGCGTGCCATATAGCCGCAGGCCTCCAAAAATGCCAGCATCAGGAACAGCACCAGCATCTGCGGCACAAAGCCCAGCACCGCACCGACGCCCGCCACTATGCCGTCCAAAACCAAGCCGGAGAGCCAGTCGGCGGTACCGGCCTTCTCCAGGGCATTCCCCACTAAAACAGGGACGCCGGGTACCCATATGCCGTAATCAGCGGGGTCGGGCTCATCGCCGATCCTCTCGATGGTCGCCTTGGCCTTTTCGTAGTCTACCATGGTCGCCTTTTTGGTGGTGATCGCCAGCGTTTCCTCATTTTCCACCTCATAGGTAAAGGTGCCATCTGCGGCCAGAGAGCCATTTTCTTCGATGTAGGCATCATAGCCGTCCACGATCAGCGAAGCATCGCCGTATTCCTCGGCCAGCTTCCCGTATCCGCCGTCGATGCCCAGCAGGTGCCAGCCATCGCCGAACAGCCCGTCATTGGCCCAGTCGGTCGCGGGGGCGCCCACGCCCACCATGGCCACCCAGTAAACGATAAACATCACTGCGGCAAAGATGGGCAGTCCCAGCCACCGGTTGGTCACAATGCGGTCGATGCGGTCGGAGGTGGAAAGGCCGCCGTGGTTCTTTTTCTTGTAGCACGCCTTGATGACCTCGCCGATGTACACATATCTTTCATTGGTGATGATGGACTCGGCATCGTCGTCCAGCTCGGCCTCCACCGCCTTGATATCATTTTCAATGTGCTCCAGCACGCCCTTATCAATATTGAGCGCCGCCAGCACCTTATCATCCCGTTCAAAAATCTTGATGGCGTACCACCGCTGCTGTTCCTCCGGCATATCATGCACGGCCGCCTCCTCGATATGCGCCAGTGCGTGCTCCACGCTGCCGGAGAAGGTGTGCTGCGGGACGGTTTTGCCGTTGCGGGCGGCGTCCACGGCAGCCTCTGCGGCGGCCATAATGCCGGTTCCCTTCAGCGCGGAGATCTCCACCACCCTGCAGCCCAGCTGCCGGGAAAGCTCCTCCACGTTGATCTTATCGCCGTTTTTCTTCACGATGTCCATCATATTGATGGCCACCACCACCGGGATCCCCAGCTCGGTCAGTTGGGTGGTGAGGTACAGGTTGCGCTCCAGGTTGGTGCCGTCCACGATATTGAGGATGGCATCGGGGCGCTCGCCCAGCAGGTAGTTCCGGGCCACCACCTCCTCCAAAGTATAAGGAGAAAGGGAATAGATGCCGGGCAGGTCGGTGATGATCACACCCTCGTGCTTTTTCAGCCGGCCTTCCTTCTTTTCCACCGTTACGCCGGGCCAGTTGCCCACAAACTGGTTGGAGCCGGTCAGTGCGTTAAAAAGCGTCGTTTTGCCGCTATTGGGGTTGCCGGCCAGTGCTATTCTGATATTCATGCGTTCTCGCCTCTCTTTCTGTCTTTTGGTTAGTATTCACTAACCGTATGCCGTTAAAAATGCGGGGGGCCGCCCCGCCGGGATCATTCCACCTCTATCTGTCCGGCATCCGCCTTCCGCAGGGAAAGCTCATACCCGCGCACCGTCACCTCAATGGGGTCGCCCAGCGGCGCCACCTTGCGGATATACACCTCCACGCCCTTGGTGAGCCCCATATCCATTATGCGCCGCTTGATGGCGCCTTCTCCATGGATCTTGACCACCCGGACCGTCTCACCGATCTTTGCCTCTTTCAGATTTTTCATCCTCGAACCCTCCTTCTTATTGGTCTGTTTTGCTTTCTTTCTGTACAAAATGGCCCCTGCTCCTCCGCCACGGCGGGCACCCCTCCGCTTAACTCGTGCTGACCCTGCGTTTCACTCCGGGCAGCCCTCGCCGCTGCGGTGCACCCGCCTTCCCCCACCGGGTCTGCCGACCCGCCGGGCTCATCGGGCAGCCTCACCGGGGCGCTGCCGTTATACCATTATCTTTACCGCCATCTCCTTGCTGATGGCCACCCGGGTGTCCTTCACATTGACGATCACATTGCCGCCCAGCGTGCTGACCACCGTCACCCCGCCGCCGGCCACAAACCCCAGGTTCTCCAGGTGCCGCTTCACTTCCGGGCTCCCGCCGATCCGCTTGATGATATTTTCCTCGCCTACCTCGGCCAAACTCAAAGGCATCATGCGCTCCTCCGCTTCTCTGCCGGGTGCCGCCCGGTTGATTGATTCGCAGTTAGTCCCTGCTAACTACGCCTATCATAGTCATCTTCCACCCCGTTGTCAATGCATTTTCCCCCGCAAATTCCGCCGTTTTCGCATTTTCGTCAGTCCTGCCCATTTAGTTAGCCAATGCTAACTTTATTCTTGTGCAGATTGCCCCCTTCCTGCCCCCATCTCCCGCTTGCACTTTGCCGCCAAAGCGTGTAAACTATACCCGTAAAGTCTTATTAAGGAGTAAGCCATGCTTGAATTACAGCACATCAGCTACGAAACCGAAGAAAACCGTGAAATTCTGCACGATATCAATCTGACCATCGCTGACCGTTTTGTCGCCATCACCGGGCCAAACGGCGGCGGCAAGTCCACTCTGGCCAAAATCATCGCCGGCATTTACACCCCCACCGCAGGCCGCCTGCTGCTGGACGGCGAGGACATCACCGGCCTTTCCGTCACCGAGCGTGCCCGCCGGGGCATCAGCTACGCCTTTCAGCAGCCGGTGCGCTTTAAGGGGCTGCGGGTCGGCGACCTGATGAACCTGGCCGCCGGCAAAAACGCCAATATCGCCGAGGTCTGCGCCTACCTCAGCGAGGTTGGACTCTGTGCGCGGGACTACATCGACCGGGAGCTGGACGCCAGCCTTTCCGGCGGGGAATTAAAGCGCATCGAGATCGCCATGATTTTAGCACGGGGCACCGCCCTTTCGGTCTTTGATGAGCCCGAGGCCGGCATCGACCTGTGGAGCTTCCAGAACCTCATCCGGGTCTTTGAAAAGATGTACGAAAAGACCCGGGGCAGCATCCTCATCATCAGCCACCAGGAGCGCATCCTCAATATCGCCGATACCATCGTCCTCCTGAAGGACGGTCGGCTGGCGGAATGCGGCCCCCGTGCGGAGGTCCTGCCCCGCCTGCTGCGCAATATCGATACCGCCCCGCCGGTTTGCAGCATGCTTTCCGATACCGTAAAGGAGGTGCGCCCCAATGATCGATGACATTCAAAAAAGACTGCTGAAGGAGGTCGCCGACCTCGACAGCCTGCCCGTCGGCGCCTATAATATCCGCGCCAACGGCGCTGCGGCGGGCCGCCATACCACCGCCAATATCGATATCGTCACCAAGACCGACCGCCCCGGCATCGATATCATCATCGCCCCCGGCACCAAAAATGAAAGCGTCCACATTCCGGTGGTCGTCAGCCAAACGGGGCTCAAGGACCTTGTCTACAATGATTTTTACATCGGGGAAAATGCCGATGTTGTCATCATTGCAGGCTGCGGGATCCACTGCGCCGGTGCGGAAGAGACCTCCCACGACGGCATCCACACCTTCCATGTGGGCAAAAACGCCCGTCTGCGCTATGTGGAAAAGCACTACGGCGAGGGCGAGGGGCGCGGCAAGCGGGTGATGAACCCCACCACCGTCGTGCATCTGGCGGAGGGCGCTGCCATGGAGATGGAGACCACCCAGATCTCCGGCATTGATGATACCATCCGCAAAACAAGCGGCACGCTGGCCGCCCATGCCACCCTCACCGTCCGTGAAAAGATCATGACCACCGGCGATCAGCACGCCGTCACCGATTTTACCATCGACTTAAACGGCGAAAATTGCAGCACCGATGTCGTCAGCCGCAGCGTCGCCCGTGATGAAAGTAAGCAGGAATTCTACAGCCACATCAACGGCAACAATGCCTGCGCCGGCCACAGCGAATGTGACGCCATCATCATGGATCGGGCCTGTGTCATCGCCACCCCGGCGCTTGTCGCCAACCACGTCGATGCCGCCCTCATCCACGAAGCCGCCATCGGCAAGATCGCCGGGGAGCAGCTCATCAAGCTCATGACCCTCGGCCTGACCGCCGAGGAGGCCGAGCATGAGATCGTCAACGGATTTTTGAAATAATTTTAAGGAGGCCATCCGCCATGAATGTCACCGAGCGTTTTCTTCAGTATGTCAGCTACGGCACCAACAGCGATGAAAAAAGCGACGGCTGCCCCTCCACCCCGGGACAGCTTGCGCTGGGCGCCGCCCTTGCAAAGGAATTAAAGGCCATCGGCCTTACCGATGTCGAGCAGGATGCCGACGGCTATGTGTACGGCTATCTCCCCGGCGAAGGCGAAGCCCTCGGGCTTCTTGCCCACATGGATACCAGCCCTGCCGTTCCCGGCGACCACATCAAGCCCCGCATCGTCACCTACACCGGCGGCGTGCTGGAGCTGGGCGCCTCTGCCCTCTCCCCCGCCGATTACCCCTTTCTGGAGGACTACATCGGGCAGCAGCTCATCGTCACCGACGGCACCACCCTGCTGGGCGCCGATGACAAGGCCGGCGTTGCGGAGATCGTCACCCTGTGCGAAATGCTCATCGCCCACCCGGAAGTAAAGCACCGCCCCATCGCCGTCTGCTTCACCCCCGATGAGGAGATCGGCCGGGGCACCGACCGTTTCCGTATGGAACGCTTCCCCGCAAAGGAGGCCTATACCGTCGATGGCGGCGAGCTGGGCGAGATCGAATACGAAAACTTCAATGCCGCTTCGGCGACCGTCACCGTCCACGGGCTCAATATCCACCCCGGCAGCGCCAAAAATAAGATGAAAAGCGCCGCCCTGCTGCTGGCCGAGTTCATCGGGCTGCTGCCCGCCGCCGAAACCCCCGCCCACACCGAGGGCTACGAGGGCTTTTTCCACCTGTGTGAAATGTCGGGCGATGAGTCCTCCGCCGAGGCCGCCTATATCATCCGGGACCACGACCGGGAAAAGTTCGAGGCACGCAAAACGCTGATGACGCAGACCGCCGAATACATGAACCAAAAATACGGCCCCGGCACCTTCACCCTGCAAATGACCGACAGCTACTATAATATGAAGGAAAAGCTCACCGGCCATATGCACCTCATCCGCAATGCCGAAGCCGCCATGCAAAAGGCCGGCGTCACCCCGCAGATCGTCGCCATCCGCGGCGGCACCGACGGCGCCCGCCTCTCCTATGACGGCCTGCCCTGCCCCAATCTCTCCACCGGCGGCCTCAATTTCCACTCCATCCACGAATTCATCCCCATCCCCGCCATGGAAAAAATGGTGGAGGTGCTGCGCCACCTCGTCACCCTGTAACCCCGCAAAAAAGCTCCCCCTACCCATTTCGGGCAGGGGGCTTTTTCATGTCAGCTTATTTTTCATCACGCTCAACCACGCGCCGGAAAGGTTCTGCGGGGTAAAGGCCACCGGGTCCACCGCCACATAGGGCGCCGGCTCCATCCCCAGGAAATAGTGGGCACAGGCATAGGCCATCAGCCGCCCGATCTCATAGCCATTGGGCACCACCACGCCGATGACGTTGCTGTGGTCGTCCAGCTGGTCTATGACCTCCTTGCTCACTCCCTGCGTCACCACCTTGATATCCGTCCTGCCCAGCAGCCGCAAAACGCCCAGTACCGCCTCGGCCATCCGGCTCTGGCTGATATACAGCGCCTCGATCTGCGGCAGCTCCCGCAGCAGGTCGCTCATCATGGTATAGGCCTGCGTTTCCTCGGTATAGTACACCACCTTATCCAGCGTGATCAGCGGGAATTCCTCCTCCAGAATACTGATGGCGCTGCGGTCACGGTGCCTCGCCGGCTGGGAGTCCCCGCCGTAGCACAGATACGCCGCATGGGTCAGCCCGTTGGCGGTCATGTATTTGCCCAGCAGCCAGCTGGCCTGCTTGCCGCTTTCCACCATGTTCCCGGCAATGCAGCAATCGTACTGGTTGGCGGTAAAGCCCGCCGGGATGCAGGAGGAAAAGATCACCCGTGTTTTGCGGGGCAGGTTCTTCTTAAAGGGCGCCACATTACACTCATCCAAATTGGGGATGCAGATGACCGCATCGGGCTTGGCCGCCGCAAAGCTGTGCAGCTGCAGCTCCTGAATCTCATAGCTGCCGTGGGCGTCTGTCTTTTGCACCAGATGGATGCCCAGCGTATTCAGGCCGTCCCGCAGCCCCTCCAGCTTGGAATGGCTCACCGGCGTGGTCTCCATATAGGTGGAAACACACACCTTGTAGTCGCCGGCCCGCACCTTTTGGATGTCCGCCTCGGAAAGCTCCAGCGAAAGCTGACTGGCGCCGGGGCGGTCAAACTGGTCAAAGACCAGCGCCTTGGTGCTGTCCCCGGTGATGAACTCCGGCGAGATGCTGAAAAACCGCTGCCCGCCGTCCCCTTTTATTATTTTGATGATATCCTGCACCACCTCGATGATCCTCATATCGATACGGGTGCGGTTAAAAAACAGGTACTTGGTCAGGAAGATATCCCCGATGGCCAAAAGGGAGATATCCTGCGGCATGGTGACGCCCTGGTGCTGCAGGTAATCCACCACGTGCATCGTCGCCATCATTTCGGTGGTAATGATGCCGGTGATGCCCCGGCTGTGCATATCGCCCAGCACCCGGTCCAGGTTTTCCAGCGCCAGCGTGCGGAACAGATAGGTTTCTATCTCCACCAAATTGGCGTCGGGGAAGGTCATATTGTTTTTGCGGTAGAACAGCTTGCAGGTCTCCAGCACCAGCCGGTTGGTATAGGGGTTTTCCTTGGGGGTGATGACCAGAATATTGCGGTGCCCCAGCGAAACCATATGCCGCAGCGCCGCCACCATCGCCGCCTGGTAGTCAAAGTTGATATGATAGCAGCGGGGGTACACCTTCGGGTCGTGGTTCAGGAAGATGATCGGCGCATCCACCGTATCATGGTGACGGTTCTGCGCCAGCCGCACGGTGTAGTCCAGGATGATATAATCCAGCCCGTACCGCTTCTGGTAGGTCTTCAGCTCCTGCAGCGTCAGCTCGGTCTTTACCAGGATGGACACCACCTCGATCTCGCCGGGGCCCACCACCCGGTGGGAAAGCTCCTCCCGGCTGTGGATATCCCCGCAGCAGTGCAGGGCGTCTATCAGGTCCTCGGCAAAGCTGCACCGGTAGTTGCGCAGCAGAAAGCCCACCGTTATTTTCCGTCCCTCCTGCCGGGGAACGCCCAGCTCCTCCATCGCCCGTTCCACCCGGCTTTTCAGCTCATCGCTCACATACCGCGTCCGGTTCATCACATGGGAAACCGTCGCCACCGAGGTCCCCGCCCGTTCTGCAATCTCCTGAATGGTCGCCATTCCGTCCTCCTTTTTGTCAAAATATCATTCTTCTTTTTGTGCAATTTTCCGTTTTCCTGCGGTTCCTCCGCCGCCCGATGTGAAAATTTACGTAAAACGGAAAAATCATTCCTGTTTTTTACATCGTTTTGGTTTTGTTAATAAAATGTCATTGTTCAAAACCGTCAAATTGTTTCTTCTTTTTTGACATTTTTGTTAGATTCAGCAGCATTTTTGCATTGATTTGGATGTATGACATCTCATTTGCGTAAATCATACACTTTTTCGCCCGGAAAATCAATGTTTCCGGCCCTTTTTTTCGCAAAAATCACCTTTTCGTCATTTGACACCCCCGCCGGTTGACGGTAACATAAAACCGTAATGTGTGGCCGCACAAAATAATTGAGGAGTGTGAATTTATGAAATTAGAAAAAGAAGGTTTGGTCGTAACCCCATTGACCGAACAGAAAACCGGGCTGTGGGATATGGCGTTCATCTGGTTCTGTGCCAATGTCGCCGTACCCCGTCTGATGATCGGCGGCTCTCTGGCGGAGCTGGGCTTCGGCAAAATGATGCTTACCCTGCTGGTCGGCAATATCGTAGTGTTCCTGCCGCTGCTGGCACTGGGCGTTATCGGCTATAATGTCCGCATCCCCACCATGGCTGCCACCCGCATGACCTTCGGTGTCCGGGGCTCCTATCTGCCCTCCGTCGCCAATGGTATTCAGCTGCTGGGCTGGGGCGCCAATGTTACCGTCATCTGCGGTTCCTCCATCAACAGCATCGTCAAGGCCATGACCGGCTTCGAAAATCTCACCCTGTGGATCATCGTCACCGGCCTTGTCCAGCTTATCATCACTGCCTACGGCGTGCGCTCCATCACCTGGCTGCAGCGTGTTTCCGTTCCGCTTCTGGCTATCCTCACCGTTGTTTCCGCTGTTCTCATCATCAAGAATAACGGCTGGAGCAGCATCACCCACTACACCCCCGTTGCCGCCATGGGCCTGCTGGCCGGTCTGGATATCGTCGCCGGTAATGCCTTTGCATGGGGCCCCATGGTCTGCGATTACACCCGTTATGCCAAGAGCAAGTCTTCCTCCAGCTGGGGCACCCTCATCGGTTCTCTGGCCGGTGCTGCGGGCTTCATGTTTGTCGGTGCCATCTCCTTTATGACCACCGGCAACGCCAACCCCGTTGATATGCTGCTCTCTCTGGGACTGGGCATCCCCGCGCTGCTCATCATCGTCCTGTCCTCCGTTACCACCAACGTTATGAACCTCTACTCCGCCTCCATTTCCTTCGTCAATGTCTGGCCCAAGTCCAAGCCCTGGCAGATCATCGGCATCGGCGGCGTCGTTATGACCGGTATCGCTCTTATCCCCAATCTCATCGGTCACTTCATCACCTTCCTCACCATCGTCGGCTCCATCTTCGTCCCGCTTATCGCCATCATGCTGGTGGATTATTTCCTCATCAAAAAGCAGAAGGTGGACCCCGAAGAGATGCTGGTCGAGGACAGCCGTTCCAAGTACTGGTTCCGCGGCGGCTTCAATTGGAAGGCCATCATCGTTTGGCTGGCCGGTGCCGCCATGTATAATGCCCTGTACTTCTTCTGGCCGGTTCTCGGCTCCTGCGTACCCACCTTCATCGTTATCGGCCTTGTGTACTATCTCGTAGCCGATAAGAAATAATCCCCGGAAAGGCGGTAAGCAATTATGAGCTCTATTCTCATTAAAAATGCCAGGCTCCGCGGTCACGAGGAGCTGTGCGACCTCTACATTAAGGACGGCGTATTCGCCGAGATCGCGCCGGGGCTCTCCTACCCCGCCGATGAGACCATCGATGTTGCCGGCAAGCTGGTCTCCGCCCCCTTCTGTGATGCCCACCTGCACCTGGATGCGGTATTGAGCGTCGGCAAGCCCCGCTACAATATGAGCGGCACCCTCATCGAGGGCATCAATATCTGGGGCGAGCGGATGCAGGGTCTCACCAAGGAGACCATCAAGAAAAACGCCCGCGACGTCATCAAGTGGGAAGTCGCCAACGGCTCCATGTTCCTGCGCACCCACGCCGATGCCACCGAGCCGACCGGCACGGTGGTGGAGGCCCTGCTGGAGGTCCGTGAGGAGATGAAGGACCTGGTTGACCTTCAGATCGTTGCCTTCCCGCAGGAATGCATCTTTACGGCGCCGGGCCACACCGACCTGATGGAAAACGCCCTGAAGCTGGGCTGCGACGTGGTGGGCGGCCTGCCCTACATGGAATACAGCCCGGAGGACGGTCTGCGTGATGTCAAGTATGTCTTTGACCTGGCGGAAAAATACGGCGCTCTCATCGATATCCACTGCGATGAAAACACCGATGACCAGTCCCGTTATGTGGAAGCCATGGCGCGGGAGACCATTGTCCGCGGGATGCAGGGCCGGGTAACGGCCAGCCATACCACCGCCATGCACAATTACAATAACGACTTTGCCTTCAAGCTCATGGGCTTTTTGAAGAAGGCGCAGATGAACATGGTCACCAATCCCTTCGCCAACAGCTGCCTGCAAAACCGCACCGACGGCTATCCCCGTCACCGCGGTCACACCCGTGTGGATGAGCTTCTGGCAAACGGCATCAATGTCTGCATCGGCAGCGATGACATCATGGACCCGTGGTATCCCATGGGCAAGGGCTCCCCGCTGGCGGGCGCCGCCCTGCTGATGAACTATGCCCAGCTCAGCGGCTATCCGCAGGTTGCCCAGCTCATCGATATGATCACCTGCAACAGCGCCCGGACCATGTGCCTTACCGGCTACGGCCTGGAGGTCGGCAATCCCGCCAACCTCATCGTGCTGGATGCCGAAAGTGAATTCGACGCCATCCGCCTGCAAAGCGAATGTCTGTATGTCATCCGCCGGGGCCGTGTCGTCTGCCGCACCATGCCCGCCCGCCGCACGCTGGAATTTGAAGGCCGGCAAGAAAACATCGACTTCCGTCTCACCGCGGAAAATCTATAAGCAAAGGAAGGCAATTTATCATGGCAATGAACAACAAAAACGATGCCCGCAGCAAAAAGATCGTCTTCTGCTCCAGCTGCCTGCTCAACACCAACAACAAGGTTCTGGACCTCGCCCGTTACGGCGGCTTCAGCAAGGAATTCATCGATATCCTTGCCAAGTACGACCTGGGCGTGCAGCAGATGGACTGCCCCGAAACGCTGTATCTGGGCATCCAGCGCTGGCAGCACACCAAAAACCTGTACGATAACGTCGGCTTCCGCCGTCACTGCCGTCAGGTAGCGGAAAAGGAAGTAGACTATATGTATTCCTACATGCAGATGGACTACGCTACCGTAGCGGTGCTGTGCTGTGACGGTTCCCCCACCTGCGGCTGCGGCATCACCAGCTGGAATGAAAGCTGGGGCGGCCCTCCCGAGGCTCCGCTGGATTACAGCGATGCCGTCATCGATGGTGTCGGCGTCTTCGTAGAGGAGCTGCAAAAGGCCATCGAGGCACGCGGCCTTCCCATGCCTCCGTTCTACGGTCTGGGTCTGGATGACGCCTCCCAGCCCTTCGATCAGATCATCGCTAACTTTGATGCCTTCCTTGCCAAGCGCATGGAGGAGCTCGAAAAGTAATTCCCATTCCCTCGCACCATCGGGCCAGCCGGGTCTTGTCTCCCCCGGCCGGCCCCTTTTTTATTCGCCCTTCCTCCCCCTACATTGACATTCCCCTCTTGTGAGAGTATACTATTCTTCAGTTGTCTTTTTTGTGCAAAAATACTTTATCGGAGGTCCCTATGCCCGCCCAATCCATCCCGCAGGAAAACAAAATGGGTACGATGCCGGTCAAAAAGCTCATCTTCAATATGGCGCTGCCGCTCATCATCTCCATGCTCATTCAGGCGCTGTATAATATTGTAGACAGCATCTTTGTCTCCCGCATCAGCGAAGACGCCTTCACCGCCGTTTCGCTGGTCTTCCCCATCCAGAACCTCATGATCGCCTTTGCCACCGGCACCGGCGTAGGCATGAACGCCCTGCTTTCCCGCCGTCTGGGCGAAAAAAACCGCGAGGGCGCCGAGGCCGTCGCCAATGTCGGCCTGCTGCTGGCTATCTGCAGCGGCGTGGTGTTTGCGCTGTTCGGGCTGTTCGGTACCGGGCTGTTCTTCTCGATGCAAAAGGGCATCTCCCCCGTCATTGCGGAATACGGCTCCCAGTATCTCTCCATCGTCTGCATCGGTTCGGTCGGCATCTTTGTGGAAATCACCTCCGAGCGGATGCTTCAGGGCACCGGCCAGACCCTCATCACCATGTATATCCAGGGGGTCGGCGCCATCCTCAATATCATCCTTGACCCCATCCTGATCTTCGGCCTGCTGGGCCTGCCCGCCATGGGCGTGCGGGGTGCCGCCTACGCCACCATCATCGGGCAGCTTGTTGCGGCGGCGCTGGGCGTCATCCTCAATCAAAAGCACAATTCCGATATCCGCATCGACCTTAAAAAAATGCGGTTCGATCTCCCCCTCATCGGGGAAATTTACGCCATCGGCTTTCCGTCCATCCTCATGACCGCCATCGGCTCGGTCACCACCTACCTCATGAACCAGATCCTGCTGGTTTTCAGCACCACCGCAGCGGCAGTTTACGGTGCGCTTTTCAAGCTCAACAGCTTTGTATTCATGCCCATTTTCGGCCTGAATAACGCCGTTGTGCCCATTGTCGCCTACAATTACGGCGCGCAGAACCGCGGCCGCATCCGGCAGGCCACCCGCACCTCGATGATCACCGCCGTTACCATCATGCTGCTGGGCTGGGCGGCGTTCTTCTTCCTACCCACGCAGCTTCTCTCCCTCTTTGATGCCTCCGCCGCCATGATCGCCATCGGCATCCCGGCGTTCCGCATCACCTCCTTCACCTTCCCGCTGGCCGCCATCAGCATCGTAGCCAGCAGCGTGTTCCAGGCACTCGGGAAAAGCATTTACAGTATGCTGGTCTCGCTCGGGCGTCAGCTGATCATCCTCATCCCGGTGGCGTATCTTTTTTCGCTCACCGGCGTGCTGGAGGACGTTTGGCTCGCCTTCCCCATCGCGGAGGTCGCCTGCCTTGTTTCCTCCCTGTTGTTCCTCAAAAAGATCTTCCGCCAGCTGGATTCCTTCCCGCAGTGATCCCCACGCCCCGCTTGATCTCCCATCAAGAGGGGCATTTTTGCGCCCATAGCAGCGGCCCCCCGCCCCAGTCGTGCTGACCCACCGTTGCGGCGGGCGCAGCCTCCGCTTACCTCGTGCTGACCCACCGTTACGGCGGGCGCAGCCTCCGCTTGACTCGTACTGACCCACCGTTACGGCGGGCGCAGCCTCCGCTTGACTCGTGCTGACCCTCCGCTCCACTCCGGGCACCCCTCGCCGCTCCGGCGCGCCCCCCTTCCCCCGCCAACTCTCCCGACCCGCCGGGGATTCCGCCGCCCCGCCCCGCTCGCCCGCCCCGGCTCAAGCGAACTTTTCTCCCCCTCTTTGTGAATTTTCTCCTTTTTGTCGCAAATTTTTCTCATTTTCCTGTGTTCATTTGTTAGTATTTCAGTCTTGACATTATCACGCTAAAGCGATAAAATTGCACCATCAAAGATCGATCCGCCCCAAGGACGGAGGAAAGGAGTCCCGGCATGATGATGGTTTTTGCTGCTGCCCGTAACCGTAATTTCGCTTCTGCATCCTGTGCCGAGGCTTCTTCTGCCTGCTCTGCATCTGCCGCTATCGTCATTATGGGCGCCATGATTATGGCGTCCATTTTTGTTATCATTATTAGCCTGCTGGGCGCCATTCGACTGTCCGCGCTGATTATGATCCCGATGATATCGGTCGTTTTGGGGATGAATTCGCAATAGTTGTTACCCATTTCATTTTCGGTACAACAAGCGGTTCTGCCAAACGGCAGGGCCGCTTTTTTGTATAGATTCAGTAAAAAGTAAAGGAGTAAAACAAGATGAAAAAGCTTTTTAGTATGATGATGGCCGTTCTCATGGTTCTGGCCATGGCTGCCTGCGGCAGCGAACCCTCCGCCAACGGCGGCAATGATTCCCCCGAAGCCACCACCGTTAAAATCGGCGGTATCGGCCCCATGACCGGCCCCTACGCCAACTACGGCCTCTCCGAAAAGTACGGCGCCGAGCTCGCCGTCAAGGAGATCAACGAAGCAGGCGGCATCGCCGGCAAGCAGGTCGAGCTCAACTATCAGGACTCCCAGGGCGATAGCGAAAGCGCTGTCAACGCCTACGGCAAGCTGATGGACTGGGGCATGAATGTCTCTCTCGGCTGCGTCCTCTCCGGTGAAAACGCCTCCGTTGTCGCCGCCGCCCGGGATGACGACGTCATGCTGCTCACCCCCTCCGGCTCCGCCGATAAGTGCATCGAGGGCAACAGCCGCGCCTTCCGTATCTGCTTCTACGATTCCTATCAGGGCGCCGCTGCCGCCCAGTACATCAAGGATAACAACATGGTAGATACCGTCGGCATCCTGTACCAGAGCGATAACGACTACTCGGTCGGCCTTTACAATGCCTTTGTCGCCAAGTGCGGCGAGCTGGGCATCAACATCGCCGAGACCCAGACCTTCACCGCCTCCACCAGCACCGATTTCTCCACGCAGGTCAATGCGCTGGTCTCCTCCGGCGTCAAGCTGGTATTCATCCCCTTCTATGCGGAGGAAGCCTCTACCTTCCTCACCCAGGCCCGCGGTAAGTTCGCCGACGGCGTTTACTTCTTCGGTGCCGATGGTCTGGACGGCATCCTCGGCAAGGTCGCACAGGACCCCACCATCGCCAATAACGTGCTGATGCTCACCCCCTTCTCCGCCGATAACCCCGCCGAGAATGTACAGAGCTTCGTTGCGAAGTACAAGGAAGCCTACGGCGCCACCCCCGACCAGTTCGCTGCCGATGCCTATGATGCCGTCTATGTCATCAAGGCTGCCGTAGAAAAGGCCGGCTCCACCTCCGGTGACGCACTGGCCGCCGCCATGACCTCCCTCACCGTTGAGGGCGTGACCGGCACCATGACCTGGGGCAGCGACGGCAACACCAATAAGCCCGCCAGCGCCATCCTCTACTATGACGGCATCGGCACCCTCTTCGACCACCAGGATTAACCCTCGCTTTTCTCTCCCCTCCTCATTTATAAGGACCCGGCCCCCCGCCGGCTTCTGCCGGTCCGGGGTGCCCGGGCCGCAGGCCGCCCCGGCTTCGCCGGGGCCCACGGACTTCGTCCGTGGCGGCGGGCTTCGCCCGCCGGGCCTGCGGCCCTCCCCTCCCCCTTTGCTAACCCCCCCCCCAAATCCCACACAAAGGATCGAGCTTACCATGACACACTTCATTCAGACTATCATCAGCGGGTTGAGCCTCGGCAGCATCTTCGCCCTGATCGCGCTGGGTTATACCATGGTATACGGCATCGCCAAAATGCTGAATTTCGCCCACGGCGATATCATCATGATCGGCGCCTATACCGGCATCATTACCGTAGCGCAGATGGGCCTGCCGCCCCTTTTTGCCGTGCTGTTCAGTATTCTGCTCTGCGCCCTGCTGGGTGTCCTCATCGAATTCCTGGCCTATAAGCCGCTGCGTCAGGCGCCGCCGCTCAGCGTGCTCATCACCGCCATCGGCGTCAGCTACTTTTTGCAGAACCTCGCGCTGCTGCTGTTCGGTTCCCAGCAAATGGCCTATCCCACCCTCATCCGGCTGGGGCAGGTCAGCGTGGGCGGCGTCACCATCGATGGCATCACCATCCTCACCCTGCTGGTCACGGCGCTCATCATGGTGGTGCTGTCCTTCTTCATCAATCACACCCGGCTGGGCAAGGCCATGCGTGCCGTCAGCGAGGATAAAGCCGCCGCTTCCCTCATGGGCATCAGCGTCAACCGCACCATCGCCCTCACCTTTGCCATCGGGTCGGCGCTGGCGGCCGTCGCCAGCATCTTCTACGGGATGTCCTACGTCTACATCAAGCCCACCACCGGCGCCATGCCCGGCATCAAGGCCTTTACCGCCGCCGTTTTCGGCGGGATCGGCTCGGTGCCCGGCGCCATGCTGGGCGGCATCCTCCTGGGGCTCATCGAGCAGCTCTCCAAAACCTATATCTCCACCCTTTGGGCCGATGCCATCGTTTTCGGCGTCCTTGTGGTGGTACTGGTCGTCAAGCCCACCGGACTTCTGGGCAAAAAAATGAATGAGAAGGTGTAAGAAGATGAAACAGAAAAAAACTAAATTTTCCGGCGATCTTCTGACCTTCCTGCTGGTCGCGGCGGTCTATGCCGTGGTCGCCTATCTGCTGTACGGCGGCAGCCTTACCCGCCAGTTCTCCAATATGCTCATCCCCATCTCGGTCTACATCGTGCTGGCGGTCTCGCTCAATCTCGTCGTCGGCCTTTTGGGGGAATTGTCCCTCGGCCACGCCGGGTTCATGTCGGTGGGGCTGTTCTCCGGGTGTCTTTTGTCCATTGCGCTGGTAGATATCCTCCCCACGCCGGTGCGTCTGCCCCTTTCCATGCTGGCGGGCGGCCTGGTCGCGGCGCTGTTCGGGCTTGCGGTGGGGCTGCCGGCCCTGCGGCTCAAGGGCGACTATTTAGCCATCGTCACCCTTGCCTGCGGCGAGATCATCAAAAACATCATCACCAACCTGAAATTCACCGGCGGCGCCCTGGGGCTCAATACCAATCCCATCTATTCCAATGCCAAAAAGCTGCTGCCCTATGCCATCGTGCTGGTGCTGCTCACCGTTCTGGTCATGATGAACCTCAAGCGCTCCAAGCAGGGGCGGGCGATCATGGCCATCCGGGATAACCGCATCGCTGCGGAGTCGGTCGGTATCGATGTCACCCGCTACAAGCTGACCGTCTTTACCATTGCCGCCTTCTTTGCGGGGGCGGCGGGCACGCTGTACGGCCACTTCTTCGCCAATGTCAAGGCCGCCTCCTTCGATTACAATATGTCCATCGAGATCCTTGTCATCGTGGTGCTGGGCGGCATGGGCAGCATCCCCGGCTCGGTCATCGCCGCTATCGTGCTTACCGCCCTGCCGGAGGCCATGCGGGAATTTGCCGACTACCGGATGCTCCTGTATGCCATCGTGCTCATCATCGTCATGCTGGCCACCAATAACCCCACCATGAAGGATTTTCTCCGCCGCACCTCCCCGGCTGCGCTGCTGCGCCGTGCGGCAAAAAAGAAAACCCCATCCCTGCAAAAGGAGGAAGCGTAAATGTCTGTCAAGACCCATCAAAAGACCAAGCTCGTTCCGGTCAACCGCAGTGTTGCCCTCCTCCCGGAGCGTGACGCCCATGTCAGCCCCATTCTGGAATGCATCGATCTCGGCGTGACCTTCGGCGGGCTCAAGGCGGTGGATAACTTCGATATCACCATCGGCCGCACCGAAATCGCGGGGCTCATCGGGCCCAACGGCGCCGGCAAAACCACCATCTTCAATCTGCTCACCAAGGTCTATCAGCCCACCCACGGCACCATCCTGCTGGACGGCAAGGATATCCACGGCATGACCACCACGCAGGTCAACCGGGCCGGCATCGCCCGCACCTTTCAGAATATCCGGCTGTTCACCGACCTGACGGTGGAGGAGAATATCACCGTCGCCATGAATAACCAAATAAAGTACAACATGGCCGAGGGCATCTTCCGTCTGCCCTCCTTCTGGAAGGGCGAGCGTATTGCGCACGAGCGTGCCATGGAGCTTTTGTCCTTCTTCCACATGGAACAGTTTGCCGATGCCAAGGCGGGCAGCCTGCCCTACGGGGCGCAGCGGCGGCTGGAGATTTTGCGGGCGCTGGCTACCAACCCCTGCCTGCTGCTGCTGGATGAGCCCGCCGCGGGCATGAACCCCTCCGAAACAGCCGAGCTGATGGAAAACATTCGCACCATCCGCGATACCTTCAAGATCGCCGTGCTGCTCATCGAGCACGATATGCGCCTTGTCATGAACATCTGCGAGGGCATTGCGGTGCTGTCCTTCGGGCGCATCATCGCCAAGGGCTCCCCGGAGGATATCCAGTCCGATCCCAAGGTCATCGAGGCCTATCTCGGCCGCAAAAAGGAGGCGTAACCATGGCAGAAATGCTGAAATCAAGCGGGTTTTCCGCCTGCTGCGGCCATCTTCCCGCCGTCGGGGGCGCCGAACTTCATTCCACCGTTATTAAGGCCGTTCCCGGCCGCGAAAAGGAGGCGTAACCATGGCAGAAATGCTGAAATCAAGCGGGTTTTCCGCCTGCTGCGGCCATCTTCCCTCCGTCGGGGGCGCCGGTCATCATTCCACCGTTATTAAGGCCGTTCCCGGCCGCAAAAAGGAGGCGTAACCATGGCAGAAATGCTGAAAGTCAGTGATCTTCACGTCTACTACGGCAGCATCCACGCCGTCAAGGGCGTTTCCTTCGAGGTGCACGAGGGCGAGGTCGTTACCCTTATCGGGGCGAACGGCGCCGGAAAATCCACCGTTTTGAATACCGTTTCGGGGCTTTTGCACCCCCGTTCCGGCTCGGTCGTTTTCCACGGCAAGGATCTGCACGGGGTTCCCGCCCATAAACTGGTAGGCATGGGTCTGGCGCAGGTCCCGGAGGGTCGGCACGTCTTTTTGCAGATGACGGTGCAGGAAAACCTGGAAATGGGGGCGTTTTCGCAGCCCCTTTCCGGCATCGAAGCGGACCTGGAAAGCGTTTATCAGCGGTTTCCCCGCCTGCAGGAGCGCCGCAAACAGATCGCAGGCACCCTTTCCGGCGGCGAGCAGCAGATGCTGGCCATGGGCCGCGCCCTGATGAGCCACCCCAAGCTGCTGATGCTGGATGAGCCTTCCATGGGGCTGGCGCCCATTCTGGTGGAGCAGATCTTCGGGATCATCCGGGAGCTGCACGCTGCGGGCACTACCATCCTGCTGGTGGAGCAGAATGCGCAGGCCGCACTGGAGGTCGCCGACCGTGCCTATGTGCTGGAAACCGGCCGCATCGTTCTCTCCGGCACCGGCGCCGAGCTGATGGCCAGTGACCGTGTGCAAAAGGCCTACCTTGGGGGGTAAAAAATCCCTCACTCACTTTTTATCTTTGCCATATTATGGTGATTTTGTCTATCGTAAAGCTTTCTCTTTTATCTCCTTGATAAAAATATTCCCGGGGGGCGGGTCGCTCCTCGGGAATGTTTTTTGCTCGGTTTTGCAGATTTTGGGGATGGTTTTTCGCAAAAATGAACGCAAATCCATCAGTGCTGCTTATGGTTCTGCATTTTGCCATAAGCGATGCTTATTTCTAATACAAGTAGTATTATTCTATTCTATTATATCTTTTTGTATCGCAGCACGGCGAACTCGGCGGGGGTGGTGAGTGTGGTTTTGGTGAGCAGCTTTTGCTGGTCGGCCGCCCCGGTTTTGTAGTAGTAGGGGGTCATCATGAACAGGCTCTCGATCTCCTCCTGCCCGTGCAGCGTGATTTGGTACCGCAGCTCCCGGCACTCCTCCAGCCGAAAGCCCGGCAGGTCGTAGGGCTTCACCTCGTTGCGGTAGGGCTTTTCGTAGATGGCCTGCTTCAGGCCGTAGAGGTGGTTTTCCAGCGGAATGACCATGAGAAAGCTGCCGCCCGGGCGCAGCACCCGCAAAAATTCCTCGCCGCAGTAGGGGGCAAAGACCGAAAGCAGCAGGTCTACGCTGCCGTCGCCCACCGGGAGATGGAAACAGCTGGCAACGGCATATTCGCTTTGGCGGTCGCGCTTGGCGGCCTCCTGCAGCGCCTCCTTGGAGATATCGATGCCTGCGACATGGGGGCAAAGGCCCTGCTGCCGCAGCAGCTCGGCCAGGGCGGCGGTGTAGTAGCCCTCGCCACAGCCGGCATCCAGCACCACCATATTTTCGCTTGCGGCGGCCAGCCCCTGCCGGAGCAGTTCCTGCCGCATGGGGGCGTAGTGGCCCTTTTGCAGGAAGGTGCTGCGGGCTTTTACCATGCGTTTATCGTCGCCGTGGTGCTTTTGCCCGCTTTGGCGGCTTAACAGCAGGTTGACATAGCCGCTTTTGGCCAGGTCGAAGCTGTGGCCGGCCGGGCAAGCCAGCCGGTGCGGTTCGCGGGCCAGCGGCCCGCCGCAGTTGGGACAGCGGAAGATGGTCATACCGGGTTCTCCTTTTCGGGTTTTAGCGGGGGGCGGGGTACGGCGGCGGAGCCGCGGGGCGAAGCCCCGCTCCCGCGCCCGGAGGGCGCGGGGCCCCCGGCCCCGGTGAGGCCGGGGGCGGCTCCGCCGCCGGATGGCCGGGGTGCCGCAAAGCCCCGACAGGATAGGGGGCCGCCCGCTTTTTCGGCAGGCAGCCCCTTGGTTTTTCAGCTTGGGTCAGGATAAAAAGAGTTCCTTGGCGTGCAGGCGGGCAAGGCTTCGCAGGATGGTCATTTCGGCGTTCTGACATTCCAGCACGCTGTGCTTCTGGCGCAGCTCCTCCTGCGCCTCGGCCAGCGCCCGGCGCTCACGCTCCTCATCGATCTCATCGGGGCGCAGCACGTCCTCCACCATGACCGATACGGTATTTTCACCCACCCGGGCAAAGCCCGCATCCACCACGGCGGTTTCCCATTCGCCATCCGGCTTTTGCAGCCGCAGCGTCCCCGGCACTATGCCGATGACCGCTGCCTCGTGGTGCGCCAGTATGCCCATGGAACCATCCTGGATGGGCAGCTGCACCTGGCTTGCCTCGCCTTCGTAAAACACCTTGGAAAACCCAATGACCTTCAAAGTAAAGCATTCCATTCGGACGGGTCTCCTTTCCTGCCGTTATACGCCGTTTTTGGCCTTCTCAATGACATCCTCGATGGTGCCGACATTGAAGAACGCCCACTCGGGGTATTCGTCCATTTCGCCGTTGATGATGGCCTTGAAGGAACGGATGGTATCCCGGACGGGGACATACTTGCCCGGCACGCCGGTGAAGTTTTCCGCCACGTGGAAGGGCTGGGAAAGGAACTTCTGGATCTTTCTGGCGCGGTAGATGGTCACCTTATCCTCGTCGGAAAGCTCCTCCATGCCCAGAATGGCGATGATATCCTGCAGCTCCTTGTACTTCTGCAAAATCTTCTGCACGGCTCTTGCCGTTTCGTAGTGCTCCTGCCCCACGATATCCGCCTCCAGAATACGGGAGGTGGACTCCAGCGGGTCTACCGCCGGGTAAATGCCCTGCTCCACGATCTTACGGGACAGCACGGTGGTGGCGTCCAGATGGGCGAAGGTGGTGGCGGGGGCGGGGTCGGTCAGGTCGTCGGCGGGGACATATACCGCCTGCACCGAGGTGATGGACCCGTCATGGGTGGAGGCGATGCGCTCCTGCAGTTCACCCAGCTCGGTGGCAAGGGTGGGCTGGTAGCCTACTGCGGAGGGCATCCGTCCCAGCAGGGCGGAAACCTCGCTGCCGGCCTGTACAAAGCGGAAAATGTTATCGATGAAGAGCAGCACGTCCTGATGCTCCACATCCCGGAAATATTCCGCCATGGTAAGGCCGGTAAGACCGACCCGCATACGGGCCCCGGGGGGCTCGTTCATCTGGCCGAATACCAGCGCTGTCTTTTGCAGAACGCCGCTTTCGCCCATTTCGGTCCACAGGTCGTTGCCCTCACGGGAACGCTCGCCGACGCCGGTAAAGATGGAATAGCCGCCGTGCTCGGTGGCCACGTTGGTGATCAGCTCCTGGATGAGTACCGTTTTGCCGACGCCTGCGCCGCCGAACAGACCGATCTTACCGCCCTTGGCATAGGGGGCCAGCAGATCGATGACCTTGATGCCGGTCTCCAAAATCTCCACGACGGGGCTTTGGTCGGCAAAGCCGGGCGGGTCACGGTGGATGCACCACTTTTCACCCTCCGGCAGCGGGTCGCCGTCATCGATGACGTCGCCGGTGACATTAAAGAGCCGGCCAAGTGTGCGGTCGCCCACCGGTACCCGGATGCCGCCGCCCTCGGCGATAACCTCCATCTCCCGGCAAAGACCCTCACTGGGGGAAATCATGATGCAGCGCA
>ENA-UEQL01000503-UEQL01000503.1-human-gut-metagenome-genome-assembly--contig:-NODE-503-length-27407-cov-17.728723_pt1 | contig 27407 bp, 17 predicted proteins | sample MGYA00242905_ERZ507926 | MGnify/ENA primary metagenome ERZ507926 (study PRJEB26167, sample SAMN06115531) | human gut metagenome | host: Homo sapiens | place: China:Henan | collected 2015-09-09...
AGGTCGTAATCGGAAGACAGGGCGAAATTGTCATCCGAGAGGTCATAGACGGAGTTTCCACCTACTGGGACATAACGGATATGGACGAAATAACCGTCACGAAATCGCCGAAGGTCTCTCAATTCATTCAATTTTACGATACTTCGTTTTTCTCGAAGCTGTTCTGCAAGCTTAACAGCTGGGGAAAAACCTTCAAGGAGGATTAAATATGTCGCGCAGCAAGCGTCAATCTAAAATTCTGGAAATTATCAGCTCAAAAGAAATCGAAACGCAGGACGAGCTGGTCAGCGAGCTGTCCAAATGCGGATTCAACGTCACGCAGGCGACAATAAGCCGCGATATAAAGGAGCTGGGTCTGATTAAAGCTACGTCCGACCAAGGCGTTTCGAGATACGTGACCGTCAAATCGGTGGATTACATAATTTCAAGCAAGCTGATAACTCTTTTCAGAGAGGCGGTCGTGTCCTTTACCACCGCGAGAAATCTGGTGATAGTCAAAACTCTGTCGGGTTGTTCCACCAATGTAGGTATGGTTATCGAGCAATTCAAGTATCCGGAAATGATTGGCTGCGTTTCGGGCTACGACACCATTCTTATGGTAGCTATGACCGACGAGGACGCGGAAACCCTCAAAACGAAACTTGAAGCTATTTTGGGTTGAAATGTTAAGAAATCTTTTTATAAAAAACATTGCTCTGATATCTTCGCAGAATATAGAGTTTGAAAACGGCTTGTGCGTGTTAAGCGGCGAAACTGGCGCGGGAAAATCGATAATAGTAGACGCGCTGTCCTTTGTTCTAGGAGAAAGAGCGGATAAAAACTTAATAAAATACGGCGAGGAGACCGCCTTTGTCGAAGCCGCTTTCGAGCTTGAACCCGATTCGAGAGCGTTGGCGGTTTTGGACGAAATGGGCTTTGAAAGAGACACCGCCTTGATATTGAGCCGTTCGTTGAACAGAAACGGAAAAAGCGAAAGCCGAATCAACGGCAGGCTTTGCGCTGCCGGTATGCTCAAAGGTCTGACGGCGCTGCTTGTTGATATTTTCGGTCAAAGCGAGCATTTAGGTCTGCTTAAACCCGAAAACCATCTGAAAATTATCGACGGCTATGCCCCTGCGGAAAACATAAGGGAAAAGCTCGCGTCTGCCTACGCGGAATACAAGGCAATGGAAAAAGAGCTGGAAAAATTCGGCGGAAGCGACGAGCAGAGGGAAAGGATTCTGGATATACTTTCATTTCAGATAAACGAAATAGAATCAGCAGGGCTTGACGAGGAAGAGGAAACGCGCCTTCTTGAAAAGAAAAAAAAGTTGCTTAATTTTGAAAAAATTTCTTCTGCCGTGGGCGGCGCGCTTGTCGCGCTGGACGGAGAGAACGGAGTTTTGGAACGCATTGCGGAGGCGGTGCAGTGCTTTGCGGGTATTTCGTCGCTGGGAGAGGACTTTGCCGCTGTTTCTGACAGACTTGACGCGTTGAGATACGAGGCGGAGGACATAGTTTCAACAATAGAGGATATGTCGTCGGACGACGAGTTTGACGAGACGCTTGATTCAATCGAGGAGAGGCTGGACAGGATAAAGAGCCTTAAAAAAAAATACGGAGCCACGTTTGCCGATATTTTTACCTTTTTGAAGAACGCAAAGGAGCAGTACGACACCCTTTCGGACTCCGCACGTATAACCGAAAAGCTGAACGCACGCAAAAGCGCGCTTAAAACAGAAATTTATTCTTTGTCGGACGGGCTTTCAAAGCACAGGAGACAGGCGGCGGAAAGGTTTGCGGAAGAAGTGGTCGGACAGCTGAGGGAGCTTGGCATGAAAACCACCTTTGCCGCGCAATTTGAAAAAGCGCCGTCGGAGGAGGAATTTTCGCCCAACGCGAACGGATTCGACCGAATGGAGTTTATGCTGTCCGCCAATGCGGGAGAGCCTTTGAAGCCCATGTCCAAGGTAGCTTCCGGCGGAGAAATGTCGCGTTTTATGCTGGCATTGAAAAACATAACGGCAGCTATCGAAAAAATTCCCACGATGGTCTTTGACGAAATAGATACGGGCATATCCGGAAACGTGGCGCAAATTGTGGCGAAAAAGCTGGCGCAGGCTTCCAAAAAGGAGCAATGTATTGTTATCACGCACCTGCCGCAGATTGCGGCAATGTCGGACGCGGGATATTTGATAGAAAAGCGCGAATTGAACGGCAGAACCGTTACCGAGGTTACGAGACTGGATACGGACGCCAAGGTCGACGAAATTTCAAGACTTATCGGCGGAGCCGAGATAGGAGCTTACGGCGGCTTGCACGCGCGTGAAATGATAGATTGGGCGGAAAATTTTAAAAAAGGTTTGCTTTGATTTGGAAATTTATAAATAAAATGTACGAAAAGCCTCAAACTAATTTTGAGGTTTTTTGTTATGAATAAAAAAATTGTAATGGTTTTCGTTGCCGTTTTGCTTTTTGCGGCGTGTTTCTGCCTTGTACTTGCCGGCAGCGAAGCTCCCGAGCCGGCGGCAGCTCGGTATGAAGCTTCGACGGACGACATATCGGAAAAGGTAAGTTCGTTATTCGTTGCGCCCAAGCGCAAAAAAATCGAAGAAAAAGTTTATGCAGGCGGTTATCCCGTAGGACTGAGCTTTGAAGGGGAGGGCGCCTTTATTATCGGTTTAAGCGACGTGATTACGGAAGACGGAGTAAAAACTCCCGCTCTTTCGGCAGGTCTCCAAATCGGAGACAAAATCATAGAGCTTGACGGCGTTATGATACCCAACACTACGAGAATGATGGAGGTTCTGGGAGCTAGCGACGGTCGTGAGCTTTCTCTGAAATATATCAGAGGCACAAAATTTTTCGAAACCAAAATCACGCCCGCGCTCGATATAGGCACAAAAACCTATAAACTGGGCTTGTGGTCAAAGGACAGCAGCAGCGGAGTGGGCACAATGACCTTTGTGCGCGCAAACGGCGCTTTTGCAAGTTTGGGACACCCTGTCACGGACAGCAAGACGGGCAGAATAGTGACAGTTACGGGCGGAACTGTTTACGGCTGCGAAATTATCGGCGTTGACAGAGGGATTAAGGGAACTGCCGGCTCTCTCAAAGGAAATATACTCACGGACAAAAAGCTGGGAGAAATTTACGAAAACAACAAATTCGGTGTATACGGAAAGCTGGACTCAACAGCGGGCGACAAATCCGATTTGTATCAAATAGCCTCCGCCGACGAGGTTCATCCGGGAAAAGCTACAATACTTTCTACCATAGGCACGGAACGAAAGGAATATAAAATCGAAATAGTAAAGGCTTACAGACAGAGTGCGATGGACGACCGCAGCATGGTAATCAAGGTGGACGACAAGGAGCTGATCGATGCGACGGGCGGCATTGTTCAAGGAATGAGCGGCAGTCCGATAATTCAGGACGGCAAGCTGGTCGGTGCGGTAACGCACGTCTTTGTCAACGACCCGACGCGGGGCTACGGCGTTTATGCGGAATGGATGTTTGAAAATACCGACAAAATAATACAAAAAAATTCATAAACTACGGGAGATGTTCATATTTTTTTATATGAACATTTCTTTGTTTCTGCGGGACGCGGGAGCGTCGGTCAGAGATATCTTCAAATCGAATAAGACCAAGATGCTCGTTTACGTTGCGATATTCGTTGCGGGTATGATACTTGGTTTTATTTTTTTCAACAGGATAGAACAGACGGAGTGGCTTTACGTGCATACGACGGATATAGTAATCGTCGTTGTTCAGTCAAACAATTTTTTTGCCGTCTGGTTTCAGAATTTTTGGAAATGCGCAAAACTTGTGCTTGTTTTGTTTTGTCTTAATTTGTTTTCCTTCGGCAGGCATTTTCATTTTTTGCTGATAATAATCAGAGGAATAGTGCTGGGCGTGGGAAGCGTCGTTTTGATTGCGGAATTCGGATTTATGGGCGGGGTTTATCTTGCGGTGGTATTTGTTACGCGCAGCGCCTTTATGTTTGCCTGTATTTTCGTCGGGAAATACATCTGCGTTTACGAAGGCGGGTGTTTAAATCGGGATTGGTGGCATACCGCGAAAAAATATTTGTTCATGCTTGTCATGTGTCTGGTTTTCTGTCTGGCGTCGGCGCTTGTCGTCTTTCTCGTGTTGAGACCGCTTTTCGCCGTAGGCTGAATACATAATTTCTTTTCACGGAGACATACTAAGGAAAAAAGGAGATGGGCATGAACAGAAAATTATTTTTTGCTATTTGTTGTTTTGCGATTCTTGCCTGCTTAGCCGTCGGACTTGGCGGAGCAACCGACGTAAGCACTGTCAATGCGGACGTCGTCAAGGGAATAAATTCCTCGTCGCTTCTTATGGATTACGCTAGCGGCTCGGTCATTCACGAGCTGAATGCGTCTCAAAGGCGTCCGATAGCAAGCATGGTAAAAATCATGACGTTGTTAAGAACCTATGAGAGCGTGGCTTCGGGCAAGGTTTCGCTTGAAGACGACGTAACGGTGTCGCAGCGTGCCGCGGATATGGGCGGCTCGCAGGCATTTTTGGACGCAGGCAGCGTGCACAAGCTGAAAAACCTGATTAAAACGATAATCGTCGCAAGCGCAAACGACAGCTGCGTTGCAGTCGCGGAGCATATAAGCGGCAGCGTGGAAAATTTTGTCGATTCCATGAACAAAAGAGCGGGAGAGCTTGGCTTGAAAGATACAAATTTCGTTAATTGTACGGGATTGCCCGCCACAAATCAGTATTCCTGCGCCAAGGACGTTGCCGTAATGATGAGAACGCTCATATCTACGGAGAGCAATTATTTTGAGTATTCTAAAATCTGGATGGAGGATTTCGTTCATCCCGGCGGAAGAGTGACGGGACTCACAAACACCAACAAGCTGATTAGATTTTATCAGGGGTGCGACGGAGGCAAAACGGGATACACCAACGAAGCCAAGCATTGCCTTTGCGCTACGGCAAAACGAGGCGACACAAGGCTGATTGCGGTTGTGGTGGGCGCACCCGACAGCAAAACAAGATTTAAGGAAACATCCGATTTGTTAAATTACGGTTTCGGAAATTATGAAAGTAAAGTTATGTTAAGCCGTGACGGCCTCGAAGATATGCAGATAAAAAGCGGCGTAAAAGAAACTCTCAAAATAGCTCCCGCCGAGCAGCTGGCTCTGTTCGGCAAAAAAGGCGAAACCAATGGAGAACTCGTAGTAGAGCTTGACAGCGTTAAAGCTCCCGTAAAAGCGGGAGACGCAGTCGGTCGCGCGCTGATAGTCGCGCCGGACGGAACCGTTCTTGCCAAGACGGATATTGTTGCGCTGGAAGATATTGAAAATCAGAGCTATTTCGATACTGTAAGAGATATTCTAAGACAGTGGTAAGGCAAAAATGAAAAAATAAAGGGAGGTTTAACGCCTCTCTTTATTTTATGTGCTTGTGGAACGGCGCTTATTGGTGTATAATACATTATTATGATATTTTACGGAGCAATTGACGCTGCGGCTGCGGCGGGCGGCGACGTTTGGGTGGGCGTGATTTTCGTGTTGGGCTTTGCGACAGCGCTGATTTTCGCGTTGTCGCTTCACGAAATGTCGCACGCGCTTGCGGCGAAGATAAACGGAGACCTTACTGCCGCCATGTACGGCAGATTGAGTCTTAATCCCATGAGACACTTTGACCCCGTGGGACTTGTTATGATGCTGCTTGTCGGCTTCGGCTGGGCGCGCCCAGTGCCCGTCGACCCGAGGAACTTCAAAAATTACAGAAAGGGCATGCTGGACGTTGCGCTTGCGGGAGTTATAACAAATCTCATAGTAGCCTTCGTATGCAGCTTTGTCCTCGCTTTGCTCGGAGACTGGATTTTCTCATACAGCGCGTCTGCCGCAGTGTATTATCTGAAATATTTTTTATTTTATTTATTGGGGTACAGCGTTTTGTTGAACATAAATTTCGCGCTGTTTAACATTTTGCCGCTGTTTCCTTTGGACGGGTTCAGAGTAATAGAAGCGTTTTCCAAAAGGGATAACGGTTTTTTACGCTTTATGCGTCGTTACAGCGGGACAATCCTGCTTGCGCTTATCCTTTTGGGCTTTGTTTCCGACAGCTTTTTCGGCATAGACCTGTCGCCCGTGACTCTTTATATCACACACGTGGGCGGATGGATAACTTCCGCGCTTAAATGGCTGTGGGGACTATTGGGACTTAATCTGCCGCTTTGAGGATACGTTTATGACGGAACAGACAGAACAGGCGGCTTTGTCCGCGCCTGTGAAAACAAACGAGCTTTCTTTGAATATTAAAAATTTCAACGGTCCGCTGGCTTCGCTGTGCACCTGGTCGCCTCGTGTCGTTTCGCAGCGCACCAGCGGCAGGCTGTCCGGCAGGAACGTCGGGAAGAACAGCCCCTCCCAGCCGTCCGGCACGTCCATGCGCGGCACGCTCGCGGTCTGCTCCTCCTTCGCGGGTTCCATGCCGACGTGCGCCATACCCGTTTCGGGGTTGATGGACAGCACCAATTGGAGGATTTGCTCGCGGAACGCCTCAGAATTCGCCAGCGCAATCGGGAACGCAATCCCGACCGCCACAATCAGACACGCCGCGACGCGCACCACGCGGTCAAGCATATGCAGGGCAGTCCGGCGCTTCTGCTGCTTCGCCTTGCGGTCGATTTTCGCCATTGCCCGCGCAAACGCCGCGTCCGCCAGCTTCTCTTCGTCCGCCGTCAGCGGCTGTTCGTCCTGCCAAAGTCCACTGCGAATGAGGGCGTCAATCTGCTCATCCGACACATGCTGATTCTTTTCGTTCATGCTGCTTCCTCCTCTCAAAACAGTTTCTCGCGCAGTCTGCCTCGCGCGCGGTGGAGATACTGCCGGATGCTGCCCGGCGACAAGCCCGTTTCGGCGGCGATTTCCGCGTCCGTGCGGTTTTCCAGCACTTTCAGGCGCAGCACCTGCTGCTCCTTCTCCGGCAATTCCGCGATTGCCCTGCGTACCGCCGCCATCGTCTCCCGCATCAGCACCTTCTCTTCCAGCGCCGCCGGGTCGGGATAAAGCAAAAGCGCCTCGTCCCCGTCGCGCAGGAACCGCCCGCGCTGCCGCTGCTTGCGCCGCAGTTCGTCCATCGCGGTGTTTCGCACAACTGCCAGCACATACGCGCGTTCCTGCTCTTCCGTCAGCGTGCGCAGCAGGTCGATTTTCTCCATCAGCGCCACGAGGCTGTCCGACACAATGTCCTCCACCGCCGCGCTGTCAGCGGCATAGCACTTCGCCAAGCGAATCATGCTGATGCGGTGGCGCTGATAGCACGCCGCGAGGAACTGCCGTTCGTCATCCGCCTGAGCCACCCGCATCCCGCCTTTCGGATGTTGTTTCTCTTGCATCTGCTTCCAGTATAGCATACGCATATCGGATTCCGCAAGATTCAGGCAAATTTTTTCCGAAAAAAAGGCAAATTTGTGCTTGACGAAACCTATAGGAATAGCGTATAATGCCGTCATTCTTCCTCCTGACTTTATCGGGAGGAAAGACACGAAAAGGAGGCGCTGGTTATGCGCATTGCCAAGTCCGTCGCTGAACTGATCGGCCGCACGCCGATGCTTGAACTCACTCACTTTGAGCAGACGCACTGTCTGAACGCGCATCTGCTGGCGAAGGTCGAATCCTTCAACCCCGGCGGCAGTGTGAAAGACCGCATTGCGCTGGGCATGGTGGAGGCCGCGGAAAAGGCGGGCAAGCTGCTCCCCGGCGGCACGATTATTGAGCCCACCAGCGGCAACACCGGCATCGGGCTGGCGATGGTCGCCGCCGCGCGCGGATATACCGCCATCATCGTCATGCCGGACAGCATGAGCGTCGAGCGCCGTCAGCTGATGCTGGCGTATGGCGCGAAGCTCGTCCTCACCCCCGGCAAGCTCGGCATGAAGGGCGCGGTTGACAAGGCGAATGAACTCGCCGCCGAAACCCCAAACGCGATTGTCGTCGGGCAGTTCGTCAACCCGGCGAACCCCGCCACCCACCGCGCCACGACTGGCCCGGAAATCTGGGCGGACACGGACGGTCAGGTGGACGTGCTCGTCGCGGGCATCGGCACGGGCGGCACGCTGACCGGCATCGGCAGCTACCTGCGTGAAAAGAACCCGGATGTGCGCATCGTCGCGGTAGAGCCGTTCTCCTCGCCCCTGCTGTCCAAGGGCGTTGCGGGCCCGCACGGCTTGATGGGCATCGGCGCGAATTTCGTGCCGGATGTGCTGAGCCGCGATTTGATTGACGAGATTATCACCGTCAAGGAAGACGACGCTTATCGCACGGGGCGCGAGCTGGCGGCGCACGAGGGTGTGCTGGCGGGCATCACGTCAGGCGCGGCGGTCTGGGCGGCATCGCAAGTGGCGGCGCGTCCGGAATTCGCGGGCAAGAACATCGTCGTCATCCTGCCCGACACAGGCGAGCGGTATCTATCCACGAAGATGTTCGCCATCAACGAGTGAATCTCCTGCCTTCCTGAAAAATTGCTTTCGGGAAGGTTTTTTTGCATTCAAATAAGTGGAAGCCGCCAAACCTCCGCATTATTTTCCCTCTCCGCTTTGCAGGATTTTCCCCCTTCCCCCGCGAATTCTATACTATCTCCTTATCATCAGGAAAGGCAGGTCATGTCGATGATCTCACGCTATATTTTCGGCACTCCCCTCCCCACCATGGCGGTCATCCGCGAAATTGCGCCGTCGGGCGGCGAAATTCCCCACTTCACCGTCACCAAAGCGGACGGCAGTGTCTCTTTCACTACCATACTGGGTGACGATGACCTCATCTTCGGGCTGGGCGAGAATGTCCGCGGCATCAACAAGCGCGGACATCTTTATCGCGCGTGGAACATGGACGATTTCAGCCACACGGAGAACAAGGGCGGCATTTATTCCAGCCACAATCTGCTGCTGTTCAGCGGCGAGCAAGGTGTTTTCGGCGCGTATTTCGACGATCCCGGTGCGGTCACGTTTGATTTGGGGTATTCTGACGGCGGCAAGGCGGTCATTACGTCCGAAAACGGCAATTTGTCGGTGTATCTGATTGAAAGCACCACGCTGACGGGGCTTGTGCGCGAGTTCCGCCACCTCATCGGACGCAGCTACATTCCGCCGAAGTGGGCGATGGGCTACATTCAGAGCCGCTGGGGATACGCAAGCGAAGACGATTTGGACTTCATCGTATCCGAACACCGCAAGCGGCACATCCCGCTGGACAACGTGTGCATGGACATCGACTATATGGAGGATTTCAAGGACTTCACCTGGAATCCGGTGCATTTCCCGGATTTGAAAGCCACCAATGCGCGCATGAAGGACGAGCATATCCACCTTGTACCGATTATTGACGCGGGCATCAAGCAGCTCACTGGCGACCCGATTTACGACGAGGGTGTGCAGAAGGATTACTTCGTCAAGAAGGCGGATGGCAGCCTGTTCGTGGGCGCGGTTTGGCCGGGGCGCGCGTGCTTCCCGGATTTCCTGCGCGAGGACGTGCGGCAATGGTTCGGCGCGAAGTACCATAAGCTGATGGATACGGGCATCGAGGGCTTCTGGAACGACATGAACGAACCGGCGCTGTTTTACAGCACGGACAGTCTGGAAAACGCGTTCGAGACGGCGGATAAGATGCGGCACGAGAATCTGGGCATTGACGGCGCGTTCAAATTGAAAGACGCGTTCGTCAACATTGCCAACAACGCCGAGGATTACCGCCGCTTCTACCACACGGTGGACGGTCAGCCCGTACGCCACGACAAAGTGCACAACCTCTACGGCGCGATGATGACAAAATCCGCCGCCGAAGGCTTCCGCAGCTACAATCCCGATCGGCGCTATCTGCTGTTCAGCCGCTCCTCCTTCATCGGTGCGCACCGCGACGGCGGCGTGTGGCAGGGTGACAACAGCAGCTGGTGGTCACATCTGCTGCTGAACCTGAAAATGATGCCGTCGCTGAACATGTGCGGCTTCCTGTACACGGGCGCGGACTTGGGCGGCTTCTCCTGCAACACGACGGAGGATCTGCTCCTGCGCTGGCTGGCGCTGGGCATCTTCACCCCGCTGATGCGCAATCACACTGCGCAGCACACGCGCGATCAGGAGATTTTCCGCTTCCGCAACTGGGAGGATATGCGCAATGTCGTGTCCGTCCGCTATGCGCTGCTCCCCTACCTGTACAGCCTGCTGGTCAAGTGCGCCTGCCGGGACGAGATGATGTTCCGCCCCCTGGCGTTCGATTATCCGCAGGACAAGACCGCCATCCGCGTGGAAGATCAGCTGATGCTGGGCGACGAGTGCATGATTGCCCCCGTGGTTGAGCAGAACGCGCGCGGCCGCCATGTTTATCTGCCGGAGGACATGCTGCTGGTGCGCTTCCGCTCCGGCGACGATTACACCGTGCAAACGATGCAGAAGGGGCATCACTGGCTGGATGTGCCAATGAACGAAGTGCCGCTGTTCATCCGCCGCGGGCATGTGATTCCGCTGTGCCGCAGCGCGGAATACGTCGATGCGCTGGACACGACAAAGCTGTCGCTGGTCGGCTGGCTGGAGGTCGGCTGTGCCATCACGCTGTACGAGGATGACGGCGAAAGCACGGATATCGACCTGAACGAGGGCTTGCAGCTCATCAACGTAAGCATCGACAAGGGCGTCGCGACGGCAAAATGCGCGGGCAAGACGATTGACGCGAGCAAAGTCGTCGTGTGGGAGAGATAACGATGAAGATTCTCAATTTCGGGTCGCTGAATCTGGATAACGTTTACCAAGTGCCGCACTTCCTGCAGGCGGGCGAGACAATGGCGGCGCTGTCCGAGGCGGTGCATCCCGGCGGGAAGGGGCTGAATCAGTCGCTGGCGCTGGCACGAGCGGGTGCGGAGGTGTATCATGCGGGCGTCGTCGGCAACGGCAGCGAGCTGCTGACAAATCTGCTGAAAGAAAACGGCGTGCATGATGACTACCTGCTGCACCGCGACTGCACGCAGGGCAGCACGATGATTCAGGTCAGCCCCAAGGGCGAAAACTGCATCCTGCTCTTCGGGCAGTCCAACCACGCCATCACGAAGGCGCAGGTGGAAGCGACGATTGCCGCGTTTGCCCCCGGCGATTATCTGGTGCTGCAGAACGAGGTGTCCTGTCTGCCGGAGATGGTGGAAGCAGGGGCGCGGCGCGGCTTGCATGTCGTCTTGAATCCATCGCCGTTTGACGATTCGCTGCGGTCGCTGGATTACAACCAAATTTGCTGGATTTTCATCAATGAGGTCGAAGGGCATCAGATGACGGGCGAAACCGCGCCGGACGCGATCCTGTCTGCCTTGCGGGCGAAGTACCCCGCGCTGTGCGTTGTGCTGACGCTTGGGAGTGCCGGGTCGATTTGCTGCACGCCGGAGAAAACGGTTCATCAGCCAATTTTCCGCGTTCAGGCGGTGGACACGACGGCGGCGGGCGACACGTTCACGGGGTACTTCCTCGCGGCGCTGACGCAAGGGCTGCCGCTGGAAACGTGCATGGCGCGGGCTGCAGCAGCATCGGCCATCAGCGTGACACGGCAGGGGGCGGCACCGTCGATTCCGAGGGCGGAGGAAGTGGATGCGATGCTGCGGGGATAATTCCTCCGTTGCAGAAAATCATATGTGAACAAAGGCGGGTGCGTGGAGATTAAATTTCTCCACGCACCCGTCCTTTATGCTGTCATTTCCGGGGAAAATTCAATTCGGAAATCGTATGGCTACAGATTCAGCAACACATTCACCCGGAACACGCCGTTTTCCGTCTCGACGGTCATCTGCCCGTGGTACTTTTTCGCGACTGTCTCCACGCTCAGCAGCCCTGTGCCGAAGCCGGGGTGGCTGGTGGACAGCAGCTTTCCTTCACGGCGGGAAAGCTGCCCATCATAGCGATTCTCGACAATCAGCCCCATCATGGCGGGCGACAGCATGTGGCAAATCACGCTGACGCGTCGCATTGCTTCGGGCAGGCGTTCGCTGGCGCGCAGGGCGTTCTCCAGCAGATTGCCCAGCACCATGCACAAATCCGCCTCGCGCATCGGCAGTTTCTCCGGCAAATTCAGCTGCCATGCAAGTGGGATGTTCTTCTGCGCCGCCGTCGCTGCGTAGTAGCCTGCAATTGCGTCCATCGCACCATTGGCGCAGAAGGTCGCGTGCGCGTCAACGAATTCGCTCTCATACTCCTTCAAATATGCGCGCAGCTCCTCCATTTTGCCGCTCTCCGTCAGCCCGGCAATAACGTGCAGGTGCTGCCGGAAATCGTGGCGGAGGCGGCGAGTTTGTGCCATGTACTCCCGCAATTGTGCATAGCGACGCGATTCCAATTCCAGCATCTGGTTTTCCTGAATCAGCGTCAGATTGCGCACGCTCTCCTGTGCCATGCGGTAAAACTGGTAGAGCAGCAGAAGCATCGCCATCATCGCCATCAGCAATGCCACAATGGAAACGCGCTGCATCCGGTTAACCAGCACCGTCGCCGGGTCTTGCGGCATGATGAAGATGATGAACGCGATGCAAATAGCGGGGATGGGGCTGACAACGCGCCACACGCGTTCCACCTGATATTCGCGCAGCAGCCATCTCAGCCACGGCACAGCCACCAGCGCGTAGACAATTGCCAGTAAACTTTCGATGCCGAAATTCAGCAGTACCGTGGACAGCAGGTAGATTGGCTGAACGTTCGTTACCTCGCGCCGCGCGTTCAGGCAGACGGACAGCATGAGTGCCACCGCCGCCACGGTGGCGGGGCTCAAAAAGAGAAGGATGCTTTGTGACACTGAAACATTTGGTTTCAATGCACGGCGGAAGAGCACGAACGCCAGCGCCATGAAGGGCAGCAGCAACGTGTTTGTTACCCAGCCCTGCCAGCAGCAGACAGCCGCGCCGCTCGCGCATGTCAGCAGGATGAACAGCATCGCCTGACACGCCGTTCGTTTGGGCGAAAGCAGCTGCTCCCAGACCGACATCAGCACCATGACCGCCGCCGGCAGCATAGACAAGAATTCCAGAAAGTAGCGGATGTACTGTGAAATTTCGATGGTCGTCTCCTCCCCTCCTGCGCGGATTTCGTCAGATTTCGCGCCGCATATGGCGGAACTGGTACTGCGTGAACGTTGCGAACAAGCGCCCCTTGTCTTTCTGGCGGACAGGGAACTGCGTGCCGTCGAGCATCTGGATGCAGTCATTCTCGAACCGCAGAACGGCGCTCATGTTGATGATGATGCCGCGGTTGCAGACCAAAAACCTTGGATCGGTGCAAAGCTCCTTTTCCACCTGCGCGAAGATTCCCGTTGCGCGGCATTCGCCCTCATCGCTCATGATGCGGACGAAGTGGTTCTGCGCCAGCGCGTAATACACCTTGCTGTACGGCAGACGCATGAGTTTGCGGGCGAAACGCACCTCGATTTCCGGTTCGGGGTGCTGCAGGATGCGCAGCATGTCATCCAGCAGCTGACGAATGCGCGCTTGCTCGAACGGTTTGAGCAGATAATCGAACGGATGCACCGGGAAAGATTGCCAGACGTACTCCTTCGAGGATGTGACGAAAACAATCGGCAGCGTCGGCGCCTGTTCGCGGAGTTTCCGTGCGGTGTCGATGCCGTTCGTGCCCTCCATGCAAATGTCGAGGAAGAGGGCATCCAGCTGCTCCGGGCTGATAGCGCTAAGCAGTGCGTCGCCGCTTTCGTAGCGGATGATGTTCGTCTGTCCCTCGGCGGTCAGCGCCTGTTGAAGGCGTTCGGCATCCTGCGGGAGATCATCGACGATGGCGATTCGCAGCAACATGCAAGGACTCCTTTCTATCTTGATGATACCACAGCGGCAGTTTTTTTGCATCCCCCATTGGCGCAGGAAAATGTGCGATTGAGGAAGAATTAGGGGGAATTGGGCTGTGTGCGGACAATATTATTTTGTCAGATGAGTGGTACTGGGCAGATGCGGGGTGAAGTATGTAGCGATCAGCAGACACAAAAAAATCTGCATCTACTTATTTTTCGGACGACAACACCGCTTCTTTTGCGCGGCAGTGTTTTTCCCGCTTTTCGCCCACCTGTTCACTATTTTTATGATTTTTCCACATCCGCCAACCGTCAATTCAATAAACCTTTACACGCAAGGGACTGCCGCACGGCAGTCCCTTCGTTTGCGTTTTGATACGAGATAATTCGCTGTGGGATAGTATTTTTATTTGCATACCTCATCAAAAAGATGTATCTTTGCACCACAATCTTTTACCATTAGGTATTGTGTGCTGGCTTGTGTGCAGCAATGCATCGGGGGAAATTTTATGGGACACCTCGGTGCATAAGATTACGGAACGGAAATAACACTATGTCATTTATAGCGAATATATTATCCCGATTTAGTAAAAAGGATATGATACCTACACCCGAACTTCAGAAACTAAAGGAGTTCGAGGTAATGATTCGCTCTCTATTGGGTGCGGACAAGTATATCGCACGCAAAGATTATTTATGGCTTCGTGATGAATACAAGGATGTTTTCACCACTTTTAGTAAACTGATTTCTACAGGGATGCTGCAGTCCTATTGTGAGACCAACCATGTAGAAAGAGCGCGTATCGAGCAATTTATTGAGCGGTATGGGTGTGTATCTGATTCCAATGGCGGAAAGATTTTTGCTACGCACAATCAGCACTTTATTGAGCGTCATTTGCAGAGCGATAGAGGTTATTTAGATTCGATACTCAAACCTATTGATTCTGCGATTTTGTTAGATGAGGAGCAGAGAAAAGTTGTATTGTCGGATGAGGATTATACCTTAGTAATAGCTGGTGCCGGTGCGGGAAAAACCACTACCGTAGCTGCAAAAGTACGATATTTGGTCGAGAAAAAGAAGATTAAGCCGACACAGATATTGGTGATTTCTTTTACTAATAAGGCAGTGGACGAACTGCGCCAAAAGATAAATAAAGCATTGGGTATTCCTTGCCCTGTAACAACCTTCCATAAAACGGGTTACGCTATCTTGAAAAGACAAGATGAGGATAGAAAAAGGGTGGTTGATTCGGGTTTTATGTATCATGTAATCAATAACTATCTGAAGGGCAATATATTGGAAAATCCGGAGTTGGTAGATAAGTTGGTCTTATTTTTTGGTAGTTATTTTGATGCACCTTATGAAGGGGAAGACCTAAATACCTTTTTCAACTATATTGCCAAAGCCGACTTTACCACCATCAAGGGAAATATAGATGAATATACAGAAAAGATAATCAACCAACGCCGAAGCAAGCACATAACCATTGTACATGAAACATTGCGTTCTAATCAAGAAGTGCAGATCGCTAATTTCTTGTTTATGAACAATATAGATTATGTATATGAAAAACAGTACCCGTTCAATATTCTCCATTCTTGCAAACCATATACGCCCGATTTTACAATTACGCAAGGGGATAAGGTTGCATATATTGAACACTTTGGAATAACGCAAGACGGACGAAATGCTCGCTATACAGAGGCTGATTTGGAACGCTATAAAAAGGCTGTAAATGATAAAATTGTGCTTCATCGCGAGCATAAGACCGATTTAATTTATACATTCTCTGCCTACAATGATGGGCGTTCTTTGCAAGACCATCTGAAAGAAGAACTTATTAAGTATGGTTTTGAATTACAGCCGCGTCCATCGCGTGAAGTATTTGAGAAAATAGTCAGCACAGAGGAAAACAAATACATATCTCGTTTGGTGAAGTTGGTCTGTACTTTTATACAGAACTTCAAAACTAATGGTATGACTACGGATTGTTTCTTCCGTTTTCAAACGACATCTAATAACGAGCGTACTAAATTATTTCTTTGCATTTGCGAGCAGTGTTACTATGAATATACAAAACGGCTCAAAGAGCGACACGCTATAGATTTTGAGGATATGATAAATGATTCGGCGCGTATCTTGCGTGAGGAAGAGTTGAAGGGTACGAAATTAGATTTCCGCTATATCATAGTAGATGAGTATCAAGATATTTCCCGCCAACGATTCAATTTGACGAAAGAATTGAGCCGAATGTGTAACGCAAAAATCATTGCAGTAGGAGATGATTGGCAGTCGATATATGCGTATGCTGGATCGGATATTAGTCTATTTACCAAATTTAAGGAGGTTTTTGGCTATGGTGATGAATTGCGTATTACAAAAACTTATCGTAATGCGCAAGAATTGATTGATATTGCAGGTGGCTTTGTGCAAAAGAATATCCATCAGATGCGTAAATCGCTTGTTTCGCCAAAGCATATCAAAGATCCGATAATTATTCAAACTTATACAGAAGAAGTCGATCGTTCTAAGTATGAGGGAAAAGGAGGAAAGTATTATTTGATTGGTGAAACGGTCGAAAAAATAATGGATGAGATTATTGCTCAAAGCCCCAAATCTACAATTCTCCTGCTTGGTAGATATAGTTTTGACGGATATAACTTGTGCCGTTCCAGTGATTTTGTGTACGATGAGAAGACAGGCAATGTTTGGTCGAAAAAATACAATGCTTACTATTTTGATTTTATGACTGTACACCGTGCCAAGGGACTCGGGTACGACAATGTGATAGTTTTCAACAATATGGATGCCGTTTATGGTTTTCCGTCTAAAATAGAGGACGATCCCGTGTTGCATTATGTTGTCAAAACCGATTATGACATTGATTATGCAGAAGAGCGACGCTTGTTTTATGTAGCCTTAACGCGTACAAAAAATAGGGTGTATCTTGTTACGCCACAGCAACATCCGTCTGATTTTATATTAGAATTGCTGCGCGATTATCCGAGTGTGGTGGTCCGAGGTGAGATCGATAAAGAGAAGAAAAAAGGCGTAGAGCGTAAACAGTGCCCGATATGTGGGTATCCGCTGCAACTACGCTACAAAAAATCGTATGGTCTTCGACTATGGATATGTTCAAACGAACCCGAGATTTGTGATTTTATGACCAACGACTTAAAGGGAGAGAATATGTCCATACTCAAGTGTGATTCGTGTAAAGATGGCTATTTGATTGTTAAAAAGGGGCAGAGGGATATGTTTCTTGGTTGTACCAACTATCGGTCGGACGGAAGCGGCTGCAATCGAACGATGTCCTATTCGGAATATAAGCGGCTGAGATTAACGAGAAATTAGGTGCCTTATCGCAAAATCAATTTGCTTTGGGGATAGAAAATTCGCAGGCGATGGAGTATCTCTATGTAGAGTTTTTAGGCTGCGCGATACCGAAATGGCATAAGTGCTTGCATATCTGAGAAATTTGTCGTAACTTTGTGCGCTATTTTGCAACTATTGTCAGTAGCGGTAGGCGGAGAGATTATAGTAGTATTCTCTCAATAATAGTTGCAATATATATTAGGCAGACTTAGAAAGACAGACGGATATGATTGAATACATCAAAGGACAACTTGCTGAACTAAACCCGACAATGGCGGTGATAGAGGCTGCCGGTGTAGGATATGCCATCAATATCGCCCTGCCAACCTATTCGACATTGGTTGGCAAAGAAAATCAAGATACCAAACTTTATATTTCCGAGATTATACGCGAAGACACCCACGATTTGTTCGGTTTCCCGACTACGGGAGAACGCGCTTTGTTTGTCTTGTTGCTGACGGTAAGCGGTATTGGTGCTAATACTGCACGGATGATAATGTCTGCTTTTTCTGCAGCGGAGATACGCCAAATTATTGCAACGGGCAATGCCAAAGCCTTGTCGCAAGTGAAAGGATTGGGACCCAAGACTGCGCAGCGTGTCATCGTGGACCTCAAAGATAAGGTGCTCAAAATCGATTTGGGTAGTGATCCGACCGAGTTGCCTATGGAAGATAATTTTGGTTCGGTGGATAGCGAAGTGAAAACCGAGGCGCTCAGCGCACTCACTATGCTTGGTTTTCAGGCTGCTGCCAGCGGAAAAGTGGTGGATAAGATTCTAAAAGACAATCCTGCATTCGGTGTAGAACAAGTGATTCGTCATGCCCTAAAAATGCTTTGATTCTCTGAAACGATTTGCCTATATATTTTTGCTGTTAGCCCCTCTAACCCTATGGGCACAACAGCGTCAGCCGCTTGTTCCGAGCAAGCGGAATGATCGTCGTATGGAGGAGCAAGCCGCTGCCCAAGCCGCACAGCAGACTACTACGCAGGAGCCGACAGATGTAGAAACAGTATCGGCAGAGACGGCTTTGGCAGATAGTGCAATATGGGCACCCGTACAGGTGCAACAGGTAGGAACTGACAACTATGAGCAACTCTCCTCACCTAAGAGCAGTATGGATCTGACAACCCCTGCGAATATCACTACAACTATTGATTATCAGCCCAATACGGGGTATTATGTCATCCATACCAAGATAGGGGATGTCGATATTGCTACGCCTTACCTAATGACGGAGGGTGAGTACAAAGCCTACACCGAGCAGAAACTGATGCATTCCTATTGGCAACAGAAAATCAGCGAGGTAGAGCATAACAACGAGAGCAAATTCGATATCACCGATATGAAGTTTAATATCGGTCCGGCGGACAAGGTGTTCGGTCCTGGTGGTGTGCAACTGAAGATGCAAGGCTCGGCGGAGTTGCTGTTTGGCTTTAAGCACCAATACATAGAGAATCCGAGCCTTACTCTCCGTGCGAGAAACAACAATATCTTCGATTTTGACGAGAAAATACAGGTGAGCGTAAATGGTAAGGTGGGAGAGAGACTCAATTTCAATATGAGTTACAACACCGAAGCCAGTTTTTCATTCGATCAGCAAAACCTTAAATTGGCGTACAAGGGGCAAGAGGATGATATTATCCAGTCGATAGAAGCAGGTAATGTTACGATGGATTTGAACTCCGGTTTGATCCGTGGTAGTCAGGCTCTGTTTGGTATCAAGACCAACCTTAAGTTTGGTAAGTTCCGTATTCAGGCTCTTGTGAGCCAACAGAACTCAGAGAGCCAAACCGTAAGTTCAAAAGGCGGGGCGCAGATGACTAAGTTTGATGTCTCCGGCGATAATTACGATGAGAACCGCCACTTTTTCTTGAGTTATTTCTTCCGCGACCAATATGAGGGTGCTATGGCTACTGCACCCTATATTGCCAGTGGCGTAACAATCAATAAGATTGAGGTTTGGGTTACCAACAAACGCGGCAACTACGACCAAGCCCGCAACATCATCGCTTTTACCGATTTGGGCGAAACCAATGCCCATATTGCCAACCATACTTGGGTAGCCGGTGTTTCGGCTGTGCCGGACAACAAGACCAATGATCTTTACAATAATATCCGCAGCCGAGCCAACATCCGCGACATTCAGCAGGTGAGCAAAGTGCTTTCTGACTTGGAGGGCGGTGATGACTTTGAGAAAGTAGAGTCTGCGAGACTATTGTCATCGAGCGAATATACGCTCAACTCGGCTTTAGGTTTTATCTCTTTGCGTTCTGCGCTCAATCAAGATGAGGTGTTGGCCGTAGCGTACGAATATACCTACGGCGGACAGGTATATCAAGTGGGTGAGTTCTCTACCGATGCGAGCGACGAGTTGCGGGCACCGAATGCCTTAGTCCTCAAACTGCTGAAGAGTACATCCAATGCTCCGCAAAAGAAAAACGCAGGTACTTGGGATTTGATGATGAAGAACATCTACTCGCTTGGCGCTAATTCAATATCGTCCGATAAGTTTGAGTTGTATGTTACCTATCGTAACGACTCGGTGGGTACGGATATGCAGTATCTTACCGAAGGGGCCATAGCGGGCAAACAATTGCTACGCGTGATGAACCTCGACCGATTGGATAGCAAGAACAACCCCTATCCCGATGGTAAGTTCGATTATATAGAGAATATGACCGTCTATTCGAGAAACGGTCGTGTTATTTTCCCGGTATTGGAGCCTTTTGGTAGCCATTTGCGTTCGGCTATCGGCAACGATGCGATTGCTAATAAGTATGTGTTCCAAGAACTCTACGACTCTACGCTTGTGGTGGCGCAGGAGATGACGGAGAAAAATAAATTTCATCTGACGGGTAAATACAAGGGCACGAGCGGTAGCGAGATACGCCTGAATGCAATGAATGTGCCGCGTGGTAGCGTTATGGTAACAGCGGGTGGTGCCACACTTATTGAGAATGTGGACTATACCGTAGATTACACTATGGGAACGGTAACCATACTCAACCAGTCGATTCTCGAATCGGGTACCAATGTGGATGTCAAACTGGAGAACCAATCCACCTTCTCAATGCAGCGCAAGAGTCTCTTTGGTGCGCACCTTGAGTATGAATTCAACCCCGATTTGGTGATTGGCGGAACGATTATGCACTTGCGTGAACGCCCGATTACCACCAAAGTGAATACCGGAAGTGAACCTTTGGCAAACACAATATGGGGTGTGAACGGCAGTTGGAAAACCGAGATGCAATGGCTGACCAATGCCATCGATAAGATACCATGGATCAGTGCGTCTGCGCCTTCTACTTTTCAGATAAATGCCGAGTTTGCCCACCTCATACCGGGGCATACACGCGATGTCGGTTCGGTAGGTACGGCATACATCGATGATTTTGAATCCACTACTACCAATATCGATGTCCACTATCCGAGTTATTGGTTCTTGGCCTCTACGCCAAGTCCGTTCGATGAGTCGAAACTGAGCAATGATATTCAATATGGTAAGAACCGTGCGTTGTTGGCATGGTACACGGTAGATCCTATCTTCGGCTATCCGCAGACCAATACGCCGCAGCACATCAAAAACGACCCCGATGCGATGTCGGATCACCGCACTCGTATCGTATGGGAGCAAGAGATCTATCCCGAGAAAGAGCAGGTAGCCAACGAGGATGCAAAGATCAGCGTGCTCAACCTGAGTTTCTACCCCGAGGAGCGTGGCCCATACAACATCGTGGCAGATGAAATCGACCCCGCAACGGGTAAACTAAAAGACCCAAAGAAGCGTTGGGGCGGTATGATGCGTAAGTTGGATAATACCGACTTTGAGAAATCAAACATCGAGTATATCGAGTTCTGGTTGATGGATCCTGCACTTACCAACCCCGACGGATACGAGGGCGAGATGTACATCAACCTCGGTGATATATCGGAGGATATCTTGCGCGACGGAAAGAAATCGTTTGAGCATGGTTTGCCTGTGTCCGATCAAGACTTCAATCAGTTGGATTCCACCGTATGGGGGCGTGTTCCTAAGACTACCTCTACCGTTACGGCTTTCTCCAACGAGGCGGGGGCGCGTGCTAAACAAGATGTGGGTCTCAATGGCTTGAGTTCTGCCAATGAGCGCAATTTCTCCTTTAATGGTCGCCGCCCGTATGGCGAATATGTCGAAACTCTGGAGAGTACGCTTGCCCCTGAGGTACTCAGTGCTTGGCAGGCGGATTCTTTCTCACCGCTTAACGACCCCGCCGGGGATAATTTCCACTACTATCGCGGCACCGACTTCGACCAACAAGAAGTCTCTATTCTCGATCGATACAAGCACTACAACGGTACCGAGGGCAACTCACCCGACGCAGATTCGCAAACCGAGAGTTATGGTACCGCCTCTACTTTGCAGCCGGATATAGAGGACATCAACGGCGATAACACGCTCAACGAGTACGAGAAATACTACCAATACAAGGTACTGCTGCGCCCCGATATGATGGAGGTGGGGCGTCAGCATATCACTGAGAAAAAAACAGTGAGCGTCAAACTGCGTAACGGCTCGACGACGGAGGTGAATTGGTATCAGTTTAAGATACCTCTCCGTGGCGATAGCAGCGATGTGCAGACCGTAGGCTCCATTCGCAATTTCAAGTCGATTCGTTTTATGCGTATCTATCTCACGGGATGTCCCCATGAGACACATCTTCGTTTGGCAACTCTTGACCTTGTGCGCGGCGAATGGCGCAACTATACCAAAGACCTCTATCCGCTGGGTACTACCGTCAATACCGGTGCGCAGTTGGACGTACAAGCCGTTAATATAGAGGAAAACTCCTCGCGTACCCCGGTCAACTATGTCTTGCCGCCGGGTATAAGCCGACAGACCGATCCCGGGCAAGCCACCCTCATCCCGCTCAATGAGCAGGCTATGGTGTTGCGCGTAACCAACCTCAGTCCGAAAGATGCACGCGCCGTGTATAAGAATACAGGCTACGATATGCGCAACTACAAAAATCTGCAGATGTTTGTGCATGCGGAGAAGATGGAGAACCTTGACCCCGATTTGAGCGATGGCGACTTGAGTTGTTTCATCCGTCTCGGCTCTGACCTAAAGAATAACTACTACGAATACGAGATTCCGCTTCGCCTAACCGAGCCTGGTTTATACGACAAAGACAATGACCGTCTTAAGGTTTGGCCGCAGGATAATATGTTCGATTTCCCATTCACGGTATTCACCAACGCCAAGACGGCACGCAATAAAGCCAAACGCGCCGGCAACTCCGATGTAGGCAACAATATACCTTATATAGTATATGATGATGCCGGTGGCAAACCGCAAAATAAGATTACGGTCTTGGGTAACCCGACGCTGGAGAATGTAGAGTGTATCATGATAGGTATCCGCAATTCGGGTACGCACGAGGCATCCGGTGAGGTATGGGTAAACGAACTGCGTCTGAGCGAGTTTAACGAGCAGGGTGGTGTAGCGGCTATGGCGAATGCAGCCTTGTCGGTGAGCGATATTGCGCAACTGAATGTAGCAGGTAGATTGGAGACAGCCGGATACGGTTCAATCGAATCGAATGTATTGGACCGCGATATGGACAATATCTACCAGATTTCGGTAAGTGCCGCTCTCGAAGCCGGGCGTTTGTTCCCTGAGAAAGCCAAGATACAAATGCCGCTCTATGTATCGTATTCCAACGAGACTCTGTCGCCCGATTATGACCCGTTGGATACCGACATCAAACTTAAAGAGACACTGGATACCTACGCCAACGACGAGAAAGAAAAACGCGATTCGGTGCGCACTATGTCGAACACGGTACAAGAGTCCACTTCGTTCTCGGTAACGAATATGAAAGTGAATATCAAATCGAAGAAGCGGGATATGTTCTACGACCCTGCCAACTTCTCGATTTCCGCTTCATACAACAAGCAGAATGAGCATACCCCCGAGATGGAACGCAATGTAACCACTGACCACAAGGGGTCGTTCAACTATGCTTATTCGTTCAATCCGCAACCATGGGAACCGTTTAAGAAAGTACAAAAAGTACAGAAAGTGAAATTCCTCAAAGAGATGAATTTCTACTACCTGCCGCAGTCGTGGGCATTCTCCACCAATATGCACCGTACTTTCTCCCACATGAAAATGCGTGATCTGACGGCCACGGCAAGCGATCAGATGGATTTGACCTTCTCCAAGGACTTTACATGGGATCGTAACTTCGATTTCAAGTACGACTTGACCAAGAATATGAAGTTCTCGTTCCAGTCGGCAATGAACTCTACCATCGACGAGGGCTACTATGCTCCCGAGATACTGCGCGACTATGCTTTCACCAACGATTACTACGAGGCATGGCGCGATACTATCCAACGCAGTCTTGCCAAATGGGGTTCGCCCTATACCTATCAGCAGGTATTTACAGCCTCGTGGAATGTGCCCTTCAATCGGATTCCGTATTTAGAAGCCTTGTCGGCTAATGCCTCATACAACGCTACCTACAACTGGGCGCGTACGGCGCAGACCACATCCGATACCGACCTCGGCAACACTATCTCTTCGTTACAATCGTGGCAAGTGGACGGTGGTATCAACTTTGAGACACTCTATGACAAATCGAAGTATTGGAAACAGATGACGCAACAATACACGCGTCGTCAGACCCGCCGTGCGTTCAAGCCTAAGACCTATTCGCAGACCATCAAGGCGGAGAAAGGCAAGACGATAGAGGTTACCCACCGCCTCAACTCGGAATCACTCACCGTTACGGCAACCGACAGCGCGGGGCATCGTATCCCGGTATCGTTTAAGCCGAACGGAAACACCAAAGTGAACATCACTTCCAAAGCCGATTGCGAGGCTATGGTGCTGACTATCACCACAAAAGACCCGAGTCAGCGTACTCCCGCACAAGTAACCGGCGATATGTTTGCTTATATAGGTACGATGTTCCGCCGTGTACAAGTTACCTATCGCGAGACCAACTCAATGACGGTACCGGGCTTTAATCCCGAAGCCGGGTTTATGGGGCAGCTGCGCACGGAGGGCATATATGCGCCCGGATTCGATTTCGCCTTCGGTTTTATTCCGTCCGACTTCGTCAATCGCGCTAAAGAGAACGGGTGGCTGTCGGGCGATACGGCAGTGGTACAGCCTGCTACACGCGCTTTCACCAGCGATTTTGACCTCAAACTGACGCTCGAACCGCTCCCCGGACTGAAGATTCAAGTGAACGGCAAACGCTATTTTGCCAACTCAACCTCGATCATCTATTCGTATGACCAACTGCAAGAGAATATGACGGGGTCGTTCAATATCACGCAGGTGGCTATCGGTACGGCGTTTAGCAAGATTGGTACGCAGGAGGACAACTTTGCCAATGCAACCTACAACCAATTCTTGCAGAACCTCGATGTGATGCAAGGGCGTGTACAAGCGCAATACGAAGGTGTCTTGTATCCGACCACCGGTTTTATGAAAGGCGTACTCCCCGGCGGACAGGTGTATGACCCGTCGAAAGGCAGTGTGGCTAAGAACTCAGCCGATGTGCTGGTACCTGCTTTCTTGGCTGCATACACCGGTCGCAATGCCAATACGATGAATCTCAATCCGTTCTTGAGTATCTTGCGTGTGTTGCCCAACTGGTCGGTTACCTACGACGGATTAGGCAAACTGCCATGGATGCGCGACCATTTCCGCTCCGTTACGCTCACCCATGCTTACACCTGCAAGTACTCGATAGGCAGTTACGGCAGTTACTCCACATGGGTACCATTAGATGGTCAGACCGATAAAATGGTCGGTTTTGTTCGTGATGTTACCACCGATATGCCTATCCCTTCGTCGGCTTATGACATCTCCAATGTGTCGATTACGGAGGCTTTCTCGCCGCTGATTGGTCTCAATCTGTCGATGAAAAACTCGCTATCGTGCAAGTTTGAGTATCGTAAACAGCGCAACTTGGCGCTGAATGTAACCAGCGTGCAACTCACCGAAGGACACACCAATGAGTTTGTCATCGGTGGTGGTTATACGATAAAGAACCTGAGTTTTATCACCAAGAAGAAAGACGGCGGTCAGAAGAAAGTCAGCAACGACCTTAAACTCAATGTGGATATCTCTTACAAGGATATAAAAACACTATTGCGCAAGGTGGAGGAAGGCATTACGCAGGCATCAAGCGGCAACAAAGTGTTTGCTATCAAGATTAGTGCCGACTATGTCCTGTCGCAGAAAGTAAACTTGCAACTCTTCTACGATCACCAAGGTACAACCCCGCTCATCTCGTCGTCGTATCCTATCAAATCGGACAATGTAGGTATCAATATCAAACTGATGCTTACACGCTAATCGGTATGCTCAAAGTAGGAATTATCGGACCGGAATCGACGGGCAAATCTACTCTTGCTCAGCAACTCTCCCAACGCTATCATGGTATCTATGTACCTGAGTATGCGCGTGAGTATGTCGAGCAGTTGGGGCATCCCTATACCTACGATGATGTCTGTGCTATCGCTCGATATCAAATAGAGCAATTGCAAGCCTACGCATCCTCCCCCCAAAAGACGAATGTAGGAAAAATGGAAAGCGGCTGTAGTGCTGAGGCCGTAGAGAATAGCAATACGGCTGAGGCTGCTGACGATAGATGGAAAGCACTCTCCCAAGGTGGTATTGTCTTCTTTGATACCGAGTTGATTATCACGCGTGTATGGTTCGACTACTGCTATGGCAGTGCGCCCGATTGGGTCTTGGAGGCAATGGTACAATATAAGATGGATGTCTATTTGCTACTCTATCCAGATTTGGCTTGGGTAGATGACCCCGTCCGTGAGAACGGCAGTGAGGCTATTCGCCTTGAGTTGTTCCGACGCTACGAGCAGGAAATCCAATCTCTTGGCGCCCCTTACTACATCATCCGCCATACCACCCAAGACACCATCTTTGCCACCAAGATGGCATAATTTCGCTGCACTGTAGCACTTTGTTGCACTGTTTCTACTTCTCCAATTCTGCACATTCCTTTAGAATAGGTGCCATCTTTATATACCATTCGAACACACTATCCCAATTCTCCTTTACGGATGTATCTACACTTTTCGTGATAACAATACGACATGCTTTTGTCGCCTCTCTCCATTCTAATTGTTCCCCTGCTAATTTTTTAGCAATTTCCTCAGAATGTTTCTTTAATTTTTCAAAAAAGTTCTTATCATCGGGTATATAGATGCCTATGTCTGCAGTGCCTTTATTGGTCTGTACATTGAGTGAAAGGTGTCGATTTTTCTTTCCAATGGAGAGATCATACCAAGAATTTGGATGTGAATTTTGTAACTTAAATTGTTTAGTGAAATCAGTGCAATTAGCAGCATAGTTCTTAAACTCATTCCAAAAATCGATACAAAAATTTCCTCGCGCTGTAATCTCACTAGTTGTGGAGTGTTCTATCTTTGCCCAACCATTAGGTTTTTCGACAATGTTGAATTTGGGTGCAGGTAATGAATTCCCTATGCGCCATACTTCAATCTCAAGTAGAAAGAAACTTATATTTTCGTCTGTATGATTGTTTAACCACTCTATTGCTTGTCGATGTTCATCTCTTGCATGTTTAACAATCCAAATGATATATTTTGCGTCTTTCCCACTTGCGTAAGTTATTATTTTTCCAAGATGATCGTGGTTGGTTTCTTCAAGTTGATTTTCAATTATAATTTTATTTCCCGTGCCTTGTTCTTCTGCTAGTATATCAACAAAAAATCCACCGACATGCGATTCTGTTTCGATTTTGCATATATCGATTCCAATAGTATCGCCTAACATAGTCAAGTTCTCTTCTTCTGCTAACCATGCAGAGAAATCTTTTGCTTCATGCTTCCAAAGGTCGCGTAATGCCACTTTTTCTAATTTCCCAATTTGTTGTTCCATAACCCTATTATTTATAATATTATCCATAAATGAGAGTACAAAGGTATGAAAAAATTCTTATTTAGGCAAATAAATGATACATTATTCAAATCTACATTGCCAAACAGCGTATTTTACTAGTATCTTTGTTTCCTCTTTTTCGAGACCATATCGGGTCACTAATAGGTGATTAATAGGTTGTTAATAGGTGATTAAGCCAATCAGACCATGGTCTGCCCGTCGTGGTGTCCTAAAATAGTTTGACCAAATTGTGCCATACGCTAATCAACCTCTCAACTCCATAGCCACAACTCATCTGCGAAGTGTTCTTGTGGC
>ENA-UEQL01000514-UEQL01000514.1-human-gut-metagenome-genome-assembly--contig:-NODE-514-length-27206-cov-9.419920_pt1 | contig 27206 bp, 23 predicted proteins | sample MGYA00242905_ERZ507926 | MGnify/ENA primary metagenome ERZ507926 (study PRJEB26167, sample SAMN06115531) | human gut metagenome | host: Homo sapiens | place: China:Henan | collected 2015-09-09 | study...
TTTCTTTCTCTTTTAAAAACAGTACGCCAGGAAATTATAAGGATTACCGTACAGAGAAAGGAGTGGCTATCAGTAAAAGCGGAGAAGTTATAAATATAGGTAATGTCAATAACGGTGATTGGCTTTGTTATACACTACAGGTCAATCAGGCAGGAGCCTATTCCATTGATACTTATTGTGTGTCGGGTGGGGGAAAGACCAGCTTTTATTTTGAGGTGGACGGAAAGTCTGCCGGTCAGACCCAAGCTCTTCGATACGCTGAAGAACTATTCCCGCGCGGATTTCCTGCGCGACCTGATGGCCGGCGTCATTGTCGGCATCGTCGCCCTGCCGTTGGCCATCGCCTTCGGCATCGCCTCGGGCGTGTCGCCCGAAAAGGGCATCATCACCGCCGTTATCGCCGGATTCGTCGTCTCGTTGCTGGGCGGCAGCCGCGTGCAGATCGGAGGCCCCACGGGCGCCTTCATCATCATCGTCTACGGCATCGTCCAGCAATACGGCGAAGCGGGATTGCTCGTCGCTACGCTCATGGGCGGCGTCCTGTTGCTGGTCATGGGACTTTGCCGGCTGGGCACGGTCATCAAGTTCATCCCCTATCCGATCATCGTGGGCTTCACGAGCGGTATCGCCGTGACGATCTTCACCACGCAGGTCGCCGACCTCCTCGGGCTCGACTTCGGGGGTGAGGCCGTTCCGGGTGATTTTGCCGGGAAGTGGATGCTCTATTTCCGCCATTTCGGTTCGGTGAACGGCTGGGAGGTGGCGGTGAGCGTTGCGAGCATCCTGTTGATCGCCCTCACGCCGCGCGTCATGCGCCGCATTCCCGGGTCGCTCGTGGCGATCGTGGTGATGACCCTCGCCGTGTGGCTCCTGCGCACCTATGCCGGGATCGAGGGCATCGACACCATCGGCGACCGCTTCACCATCCATGCCGAACTGCCTGCCGCCGCCCTTCCGGCCATCGACTGGGAGGCGATCCGCAACCTCTTCCCCGTGGCTGTCACCATCGCCATCCTGGGCGCCATCGAATCGCTTCTGTCGGCGACGGTGGCCGACGGCGTGATCGACGACCGCCACGACTCCAACACCGAGCTCATCGCGCAGGGCGCACACTGCATCGACCTGGTCTCTCCCACGCATTTTACGCCATGGGTATGCGAGGCTCTGGCCAAGCCGCTGCCCGTGCCGGTGGTGTGGAACAGCGGCGGCTATGAGCGCGTGGAAACACTCAAAACGCTGGAGGGCAGGGTGCAGATCTATCTGCCCGACCTCAAGTACGCGCTGGAAAAGCCCGCGCGGGAGCTGAGCTGCGCGGGCGATTACTTTCCCGTCGCCGCCGCGGCCATCGACGAGATGCTGCGGCAGGTGGGGCCGTATGTGATCGGAGAGGACGGCTTGATGAAGTCCGGCGTCATCATCCGCCACCTCGTCCTGCCCGGCCAGCTTGAAAACACCAAGGCGGTCATCGACTATGTATCCGCGCACTTCCCGCCGCACACGGTGCTTTTTTCCCTTATGAGCCAATACACGCCGCAGCCCGGCGCGAGCGGCGCGCTCGCGCGGCGCCTGAATCACGCGGAGTACCGCGCGGCGGTGCGGTACATGACCGACTGCGGCATCACGGACGGCTTCTGTCAGGAACTTTCCAGCGCGAAAGAGGAATATACACCGATCTTTGATCTGCAGGGGGTCTATCATGACGGATAAGCGACAGCTCAGCTGCCTGCGCTGCGGCGCGGGAATGCGATTTATCGGACGCGACAAGTTCCAGCGCCGCCCCGACCTGTTCCTTTCGGACCTGACCTTCGCCCTTGCGGGCGGAATGGAGGTCGACATCTATTCCTGTCCTACGTGCGGAAAGCTCGAGCTGTTCCAACCGGAAGCGCCGTCGGACGGGCTCGCGCAGAAGCAATGTCCCGTCTGCGGGGCGGTCATCGACTTTGATTACGGACGCTGCCCACGGTGCAGGCACGAGTTTTGATAACGCTATGCAATATTTATTAAAAAAATTACGAGGAGGATTCGCCATGCCGCGCATCAGCAAGGAAAACTATTACCTCGACATTGCCGAAACGGTGCTCGAACGCGCGACCTGCCTGCGGCGGGTCTACGGCGCTATCATCGTCAAAAACGACGAGATCATTTCCACCGGCTACAACGGCGCGCCCCGCGGACGGAAAAACTGCGTCGACCTCGGCTTCTGCACACGCGAGGAGCTGCAGGTCCCGCGCGGCGAGCGCTACGAGCTCTGCCGCAGCGTCCACGCCGAGGCGAACGCCATCATCTCGGCCTCCCGGCGCGACATGGTCGGCGGCACCATCTATCTTGTGGGCCGCGACGCGCGTACGGGCGAGCTGCTGCACGATGCGACAAGCTGTGCCATGTGCCGCCGTCAGATCATCAACGCAGGGCTCGAAAAGGTCGTCATCCGCCGCACGGAGACGGAGTTCGAGGTCGTGCCCGTGCAGCAGTGGATCGACGAGGACGATTCTCTTCCCGAAGCATAAGACATAAGAAAAGAAGGTCTCTTTTCAAGAGGCCTTCTTTTTTCTGTTCCGCTTTCAGCGGCAGTATTTCTCGATGTAGGCGTTCTGGCACTTGATGATGATCTTCACGGCCTCGTCGCGGCCGAGCACGTCACTCACCACAGTCTCCTTGCCCTCAAGGCTTTTATAGACGCGGAAGAAGTGCTTGATCTCGCTGGCGACGTGGTCGGGCAGCTCGGAAATATCCTGATAGGTGTTGTAGGTCGGGTCCTGGAAGGGAATGGCAATGATCTTCTCGTCGAGCGAGCCGCCGTCCTCCATCGTGATGACGCCGATGGGGTAGCACTCAACGAGGCTCAGCGGACGGATGCACTCCGAGCAGAGCACCAGCACGTCCAGCGGGTCGCCGTCGTCCGCCCAGGTGCGGGGGATGAAGCCGTAGTTCGCCGGATAGTGGGTGGAGGTATAAAGGATACGGTCGAGGCGCAGGGCGCCGGTCTCCTTATCCATTTCGTATTTGTTCTTGCTGCCCTTTTCGATCTCGATGACGGCGAGGAAGTCCTCGGGGCGCACGCGGTGGGGCGCAACATCATGCCAGAGGTTCATAGACGGACCCTTCTTTCTTTACAAAAATAATAGATATCCTCAATGAAAGATTATAATATGCCCGTGCCGCGATTGCAAGGGCGGGACGCACAAACTTTATGTAAAAATCTCCGCGGTTTCCGAAAAATGCAGCAAAACGCCTGCCGCGCCGGCACGACAAAATTTTCGCTTCATCTTGTCAGGGCGCGCGCTCCGTGTTATAATTTATCAGTTAAAGTATATCAACTGGGAGGATAACCCCTTGGAACGCGAAAAGGTATTGGTCAGCGCCGAGGAAACGGCGCGGCAGAAGGAATATATGGATAAGGTGCGCGCGCTGCACGAGCGGCGCACGACGAAGCCGCTGGCCTACGTCCACACCTACGGCTGCCAGCAGAACGTGGCGGACGGCGAGCGGCTGATGGGAATGCTGCGCGAGATGGGCTGCGAGTTCACCGACGACACAAAGCGCGCCGACATCGTGCTGATGAACACCTGCGCCATCCGCGAAAACGCGGAGAAAACCGTTTACGGGATGCTCGGCCAGCTCACGCACACCAAGGCGGCGAATCCCGACCAGATCATCTGCCTGTGCGGGTGCATGGCACAGCAGCCGCGCGTGGCGGAAAAGGTGAAAACCAGCTACCGCCACGTCGATCTCGTGCTCGGTCCGCAGGCCGAGTGGCGCTTCCCCGAGCTCTTGTACCGCGCTTACACCGAGCGCGGCCGCGTCTTTTCCATCGACGACGAGCCGGGCCGCATCGCAGAGGACATCCCCGTCTACCGCGTCGGCGGCGTGAGCGCATGGGTGAGCATTATGTACGGCTGCAACAACTTCTGCTCGTACTGCATCGTGCCCTACGTCCGCGGCCGCGAACGCAGCCGCGAGCCGGAGCAGATCGTGCGCGAGGTCCGCGAGCTGGTCGCGGCGGGCTATAAAGAGATCACACTGCTCGGTCAGAACGTCAACAGCTACGGCAAGGATCTCGGCACGAGCTATGATTTTGCCGACCTTCTCGCGGAGATCGACCGGATCGACGGCGACTACTGGGTGCGCTTCATGTCCAGCCAGCCCAAGGACGCGACGCCCAAGCTCTTTGACACGATGGCGGCGAGCCGCCATGTGACGCATCAGCTGCACCTGCCCGTCCAAAGCGGCAATGACCGCGTGCTGCGCGCGATGAACCGCCCCTATACCCGCGCGGGCTACCTTGAGCTGATCCGCTATGCCCGCAGGGTCATGCCCGACCTCGTGCTCACGAGCGACATCATCATCGGCTTCCCCGGCGAGACCGAGGCGGAAGCGATGGACACCGTAAGTCTGATCAACGAAGTCCATTTCGACGCGCTCTTTACGTTTATCTTCTCTCCCCGCCCGGGCACGCCCGCCGCGAAGCTGGACGATCCCACGCCGCGCGAGGAAAAGCAGAAGTGGTTCGACGCGCTCTGCAACGCCCAGAACGCCATCAGCGCGGAGAAGCACGCCGCCTACATCGGCAGGACCGTGCGCGTGCTGGTCGAGGGCGAGAGCGATGACGCGGACTGGCCGCTCTCCGCGCGCACCGAGGGCAACCGCCTCGTGCGCATGAAGGGCGACAAGAGTCTTATCGGAACGTTCACCACAGCAAAAATTTCGGACAGCAACACCTGGGCGCTCTACGGAGCCGCGGAGGAAACGATATGAAGATCACCACCTTACTGGAAAACAAGACCACCTGCGATGCGCTCCGCTGCGAGCACGGGCTTTCGCTCTACATCGAAACGGAAAAGCACAAGATCCTCTTTGACTCCGGCGCGAGCGACGCCTTCTGGGAAAACGCCAAGGCGCTCGGCATCGACCTCGCACAGGTCGATATCGCCTTTCTCTCCCACGCGCACAACGACCACTGCGGCGGCCTGCTGACCTTCCTGCGGGGCAACCGCACCGCGAAGGTCTATCTTCAGAAGGAGGCCTTCGGTGATTACTATGTCGTGACGCCGACGAAATGCGCCTTCATCGGTCTTGACCCCGCGCTGCACGAGTACGCCGACCGCTTCGTGATGGCCGAGGGCGTGACGAAGCTCGACGAGGAGCTGACGCTCTTCTCCGGCATCCGGACGCACGAGCTCCTGAGCGAGGCGAACGCCACGCTGCGCGAAAAGGTCGGCGGGGACTATCCCCGCGACGCCTTCCGCCACGAGCAGGACCTGCTGGTAACGGAGCACGGCAAAACCGTCCTCTTCGCCGGCTGCGCCCACAGCGGCATCATCAACATCATCAACCGCGCGGAGGACATTCTGGGCCGCGCGCCGGACTATGTGTTCGCGGGCTTCCATCTCTACAATCCTTCACTTGGCCAAAGCGAGCCGAGAGCCCTTGTGGACGCGGTGGGCGAGCGCCTGCGCGCGCGGAAGGCGACGCGCTATGTCACCGGCCACTGCACCGGCGACGACGCTTACGCCTGGCTGCACGAAACGCTGGGCGACCGCCTCGCCTACATGGCGACCGGAACGACCTTTACGATCTGATTTTTTAGAAAGTGAGCAACGAACATGGCAGACCTCACGCCGATGATGCGCCAATATCTTGAGATCAAGGAGCAGAATAAGGATTCCATCCTCTTTTTCCGTCTCGGCGACTTCTACGAGATGTTCAACGAGGACGCGAAGCTCGCCGCGCGCGAGCTGGATCTCGTTCTCACCACGCGCGACCGCGGCAAATCCGCCGAGGAGCAGACGCCGATGTGCGGCATCCCGTACCATTCGAGCGACGGCTACATCGCGCGGCTCATCGCCAAGGGCTATAAGGTCGCCATCTGCGAGCAGACCGAGGACCCGGCACTCGCCAAGGGACTCGTCAAGCGCGACATCATCCGCGTCGTCACTCCCGGCACGGTGATCGACAGCGCGTGTCTGGACGACCGGCGCGGCAACTTTCTGTGCGGCGTGTTCCTCGACGAGCAGAATGCGGGCGTCGCGTTCTGCGATATGTCCACAGGCCACACGCACGTCACCGCCTTTTCCGGCGCGGACCGTGCGGAGCATCTGTGCAATGAGCTTGCGCGCTTCTCGCCCGCCGAAGCGGTGCTGAGCGCGGGCGCGTATGCGGACGAGGAGCTGAAAGCCCTGCTTGCCGACAGACTCTCCTGCCGCGTGGAGCGCGGCGAGGCGCGCTTTGACCTCAAGGCGGCGGAGAAGGCTGTGCTCGCGCAGTACGGTGAAGATGCCTATGCCTCGCTCCCGCGCAATAACCCCGCCGCGGCGCTCGCGCTCGGCGGCCTTCTGAGCTATCTGCACGAAACGCAGAAGAGCGACCTATCCTACATCAGCGATCTTGAATACTACGAGCAGGGCCGCTTCATGGAGCTGGACCTCTCCGCCCGCCGCAATCTGGAGCTGACGGAGACCATCCGCGGCAAGGAAAAGCGCGGGAGTCTGCTTTGGGTACTTGACAAAACGAAAACCGCCATGGGCGCGCGCTGCCTGCGTTCCTGGCTGGAGCGTCCTCTGCGCGAGGTCGCTGCCATCACACGCCGCTCGAACGCCGTCGGCGCGCTGGTGAACGACACGATGGCGCGCGAGGAGCTGGTCCTCGCCCTCTCCGGCATCAGCGACATGGAGCGGCTCATCGGCCGCATCGTCTACGGCACGGCGGGCGGGCGCGACCTCGTCTCGCTGCGTAATTCCATCGAGCAGCTCGCCGCCGTGCGCGAGCAGCTCGCGCACTTCACCACGGGCCGGCTCGGCGAGCTTTCGCAGGAGCTCGATCCGCTCACGGACATCGCCGCGCGCATCGCCGAGACCATCGTGGACGAGCCGCCGTTCTCCGTGCGCGAGGGCGGCTTCATCCGCAAAGGCTTCAACGCCGAGGTCGACCGCCTGCACGACATTCTCTCCGGCGGCAAGGGGCTGCTCGCCTCCATTGAAACGAAGGAAAAGGAACGCACCGGCATCCGCACGCTGAAGATCGGCTACAACAAAGTCTTCGGCTACTACATCGAGGTCTCCAATTCCTTCAAGGATCAGGTGCCCGACACCTACATCCGCAAGCAGACGCTCGTCAACGGCGAGCGCTACATCACGCAGGAGCTCAAGGACCTGGAGCAGGAGATCCTGACCGCGGGGGAGCGCGACAACGCGCTCGAATACGAGATCTTCTCCGCCCTGCGCGACGAGATCTGCGCAAACGCCGAGCGCATCCAGAAGACCGCCGCTGCGGTCGCGGAGCTTGATACCCTCGCGTCGCTTGCCGTCGTCGCGGTCAAGAACAGCTACTGCTGCCCGGTGGTGGACGATTCCGGCGTGACCGAGATCCACGACGGCCGCCATCCGGTCGTCGAGCGCGTGCTGAAGGACGCTCTCTTTGTGCCGAACGACACCTACATGGGCGAAAAGGAAAACCGCGTCGCCATCATTACGGGCCCCAATATGGCGGGTAAATCCACCTATATGCGTCAGGTCGCGCTCATCACGCTCATGGCGCAGATCGGCTCGTTCGTTCCCGCCCGCGCCGCCCGCATCGGTGTGGTGGACCGCATCTTCACCCGTATCGGCGCGAGCGACGACCTGGCCGGCGGCCAGTCCACCTTCATGGTCGAAATGAGCGAGGTCGCGGAAATTCTGCGGCAGGCGACGGCACACTCGCTGCTGATCTTAGACGAGATCGGCCGCGGCACCTCGACCTTCGACGGCATGAGCATCGCCCGCGCGGTGCTCGAGTTCTGCGCCGACCGCAAAAGGCTCGGCGCGAAAACGCTCTTCGCCACCCACTACCACGAACTCACCGAGCTGGAAGGCACGCTCGCGGGCGTGAAAAACTACAACATCGCCATCAAAAAGCGCGGGGAGGACCTTGTATTCCTCCGCAAGATCATTCCCGGCGGAGCCGACCGCAGCTACGGCATCGAGGTCGCCAAGCTCGCGGGACTGCCGAAGGAGGTCGTCTCCCGCGCGAAGAAAATACTGGAGGAGCTGGAGGCCGGCGGCAGCTATATCCCGCCGCGCGAGGAGCGTGAGCAGGTGAGCCTTGACGCCATCGGCGAAGCCGAGGTGCTCGACGCGCTGCGCCGCGCCCAGCCGGACACCATGTCGCCCATCGAGGCGATGCAGCTGCTCTACGACCTGAAAAAGAAGCTCCCGAACTAACCCCGAAACAGACAGAAAGGGTCCATCCACATGGCAAAAAAAGCCGCTACCTCCCACATGAACCAGACCGAGCGCGTCGCGGGGACGATTTTCTTTATCGTTTATCTGCTCGTGCTGCCGCTGCTGGCCAACAAGCTCTTTGGCATTGTCGAGGTCCTGCTCGACACGAAGATCAGCGACTCGCTGGCGAACATCATCTACTACTATGTGCTCTTCGCCATCGTGCTGCTGCTCTTTCACTCGTTCCTCGCGCACACGACGAGCCGCTTCCTCGGCGGCGTGAGCCGCGCGATGACGACGTTCTGCATGGGCCTTCTGGTCTTTTACGGCGCGAACGAGCTCTTCTACCGCGTGGCGAACGTGCTCTTCAACAGCCGCACCAACCTCAACGACATGACCATCGCCGCGTCCATCAACGCCGCGCCGCGCCTGACGGCGCTCATCATCGTCTTTCTCGCCCCCTTTGTCGAGGAGGTCCTTTTCCGCGGTCTCGTGTTCGGCTGCCTGAAGGAAAAGAGCCGCGTCGCCGCCTACGTCATCTCCTGCGTGCTCTTCGCGTTCATGCACGTGTGGACCTTCGCTCTCTCCTCGTGGGACTGGAGCTATCTCATCCTCATGCTGCAATACCTCGTTCCCGGCCTCGTCTTCGCGTGGGCGTTCGACCACTCCGGCACGCTCTGGACGTCCATCCTGCTCCACGCGACCGTCAACGCGCTGGCTCTCTGGGCCATCGTCGGATAAGGAGAATACCATGCCGCACATCGAACAGCTATCCCCCCATATCGCCAATCTCATTGCCGCCGGCGAGGTCGTCGAGCGTCCCGCGAGCGTTGTGAAGGAGCTTTTGGAAAACGCCATCGACGCGGGTGCGAGAAACGTCACCGTCGAGCTGCAAAACGGCGGGCTGACCTATCTGCGCGTCACGGACGACGGCTGCGGCATCGCGCCCGACGAGCTGCCCACCGCCTTTCTGCGCCACGCGACGAGCAAGCTCCGCACCGCCGCCGATCTGGCCGCCATCGGCACGCTCGGCTTCCGCGGCGAAGCGCTCGCCGCCATCGCGTCCGTTTCTCACCTGGATATTTTCTCGCGTCAGACGGGCGCCGCGAGCGGCGCGACGCTGCATCTTGACGGCGGCAAGCCGCTCTCCGTCGAGCCCGCGGGCTGTCCCGAGGGCACGAGCATCATCGTGCGCGACCTTTTTTACAACACGCCCGCGCGGCTGAAGTTCATGAAGCAGGACCGCGCCGAGGCAACCGCCATCGCGGGCCTTGCCGCGCACATCGCGCTCTCGCACCCCGATATTTCCTTCCGTCTCATCAAGGACGGCAGGGAGGAGCTGCACACCCCGGGCGACGGCAAGCCCCTCAGCGCCGTCTACGCCGCGCTGGGCCGCGATTTCGCCCTCGCGCTGGTCGAGGTCCACGGGCGCGACGGTCAGCTCACCGTTGACGGCTTCGTAACAAAGCCCCTCGCGGGCCGCGGCACGCGAGGGATGCAGACCTTTTTCGTCAACGGCCGCTTCATCAAATCCCAGCTTCTCACCGCTGCGGTGGAGGAAGCCTACGCAAACCGCCTGATGAAGGGCAAATTCCCCGGCTGCGTGCTGAACGTCACGCTGCCGGCGGACATGGTGGACGTGAACGTCCACCCCGCCAAGACGGTCGTGAAATTCCTCAATGAAAAGCAGGTCTTCGACCTTGTGTACCATGCCGCGTCCGACGCGCTCGACCGCGACGGCGCGCCCGAGCCGCTGCACACATCGCCGAGACCGGCCGCGCAGGCTCCCAAGCCGCAGGAGTTTTACCGCAGCATGACGGCGCAGGAGTGGCGTGCGCAGAACGAGGCCAAAAGGCCGGAGCCGCCCAAAAGGGACGCGCCGTTCATCGCCGTCACGTCCGCCTCGAGCGAGCTGGGCGGGCGCGTGAGCGTCAGCGACTTCGTCCGCCGCACACCGGCTCCCCCGGCGAAAAAGTCGGAGGACGGGCACATCCTTCCGAAGATGGTCGAGGCTGCCTTCATGCCGCCGCGCGATGAAGCGGCAAAGCCGGAAGCGCCCGCCGCACCGCACGCCGAAGCGCCCGCCGCACCCGTTTTCGCCGTGCAGACCACGCTCGAGACCACGCCCGCCGAGCCGGAGCAGACGGCGATCGAGCCGGAGCCGGTCATACCGTGGCGCATCGCGGGCGAGGTGCTCGACACCTACATCGTCTGCGAGGACGCGGAGAAAACCGTTTGGCTCATCGACAAGCACGCCGCGCACGAGCGCGTGAATTTCGACCGCTTCAAGGCAAATCTTGAGCCCATCATGTCGCAGGAGCTGCTGACTCCCGTGGTCGCGCAGTTCGCCGCGGCGGAGTACACCGCTCTTGTTGGGCAGCTCGCGCTGCTGCGCGAGTTCGGCTTTGCCTGCGAGGAGTTCGGCGACGGCGCGATTTTGATCCGCGCCCTGCCCGCCGACATTCCCGCCGAGGACGCCGCGGCAAGTCTTGAGGACCTTGCAGGCCGCCTCGTCGAGACGCACCACGCCGACCCCGAGAGCGCCCGCGACGCGCTGCTGCACACCATGGCCTGCAAGGCCGCCATCAAGGGCGGCTGGAAAAGCGACGAGCGCGAGCTTCGCGTGCTGGTGGATAAGGTGCAGTCGGGCGAGGTCCGATTCTGCCCGCACGGACGGCCCGTGGCCGTCAAGCTCACCAAATACGAGCTGGAAAAAATGTTCAAGCGCGCCTGAGCGCGGAAAGGAGACGTCATGCCGCCCAAGGTAGTTTGCATTGTCGGCCCGACCGGCTGCGGAAAGACCGGCCTCGGCGTCGCGCTGGCCGAAAGGCTCGGCGGCGAGGTCGTCTCCTGCGATTCCATGCAGCTCTACCGCGGCATGGTCATCGGCACCGCCGCACCGACCGAAGCGGAGACGCGGGGCGTGCCGCACCACATGGTCGGCGTGATCGACCCGCGCGAGGATTACTCCGTGGCGCGCTACGCTGCGGGCGCCGCCGAATGTGTGGACGCTATCCTCGCGCGCGGAAGGCTGCCCATCCTCGTCGGCGGCACGGGGCTGTACCTCGACGCGCTCCTGCGCGGACACGGTTACGCTCCCGGCACGACCGGCGGAGAGACGCGCAGGCTTCTGGAGCGGCGCTGGGATGACGAGGGCGGCGAGGCCCTCTTCGCCGAGCTGCGCTCCATTGATCCGGAAAGCGCCGCCGCGCTGCACCCGAACGACAAAAAGCGCGTCATCCGCGCGCTTGAGGTCTACCGCGAGACAGGGAAGACCATGTCGCGGCACAACGCCGACACCCGGCTCGTCCCGCCGCGCTACGAGCCCGTCTACCTTGGTCTTGCCTACGCCGACCGCGAGGAGATGAAGCGCATCATCGACCTCCGCGTGGACCGGATGGTCGCACAGGGTCTGTTCGACGAGGTGCGCGCTTTGGTCGAGAGCGGCGTGCCGCGCACGGCGACAGCAATGCAGGCCATCGGCTATAAGGAATGCCTGGGCTGTCTTGCGGGCGAATGCACGCAGGACGAGGCCGTCGCCGAGATCAAGCTCCGCTCGCGGCAGTACGCCAAGCGCCAGCTCACCTGGCTGCGGCGGAACAAGGATATTCACTGGTTCTACCGGAAAAATTCCCGCGATCTTCCCGCCGCTTTACAATTTTCGACAGAAATTCTCACGAACCTTGGCGTATCCTGATTTTATACGGACGGCACCCATAAAACCGCCGCCCGAATAAAAAGAAAGGGTACATCCAACATGAAAAAGACAGCCAATCTTCAGGACATTTTCCTCACCAAAGCCCGCAAGCAGGGCGTGCCGCTGACCGTGTTCCTCGTCAACGGCTTCCAGATGCGCGGCAGCGTGACCGGCTTTGACAGCTTCACCGTCGTTCTTTTGAGCGAGGGTCGGCAGCAGATGATCTACAAGCACGCGATCTCGACCATCGCGCCGCTGAGCCCCATCGATCTGCACGAGGCGGACGAGACCGGGGAGGAATGACCTGAGCCTCCCGAGGTGCCTATGAGATCCCGATCCCTATCGACAAAACTGATCTTTGTTTTCCTGTTTCTCGCGGTGGCCGCCTACTTTAGCGTGCAGGCCTACCGCTACTTCGTCGACCCGCAGACCACCACGCTCGTCTACGCTTACTCCAGCGAGGACGCCATCGCCGCGACCGGCTATTTCGCGCGCGACGAGCAGGTGATCGCGTGCAGCGAAACGCTTCTGGAGCTCGAGCGCGCCGAGGGTGAACGCGTGAACGCGGGCGGCGCGCTCGCAACGGTCTACCGCAGCGAGAGCGCACTGAACGACCACCGTCAGCTCCGCGCGCTCCGATCCCGGCTCGAGCAGCTGCGCTACGCGCGCGAGGCGTCCCGCGACGCCGAGACCGCGCTCAAGCTCGACGGCGACATCCGCGAGGACCTCTTTGCGCTGCGCGCTTCCCTTGCCGCAGGGAGCTGGACGAGCGTCGAGTCCTCCGGCGAGGAGCTGCGCACGACAGTCCTCAAGCGCGAATACGCCTACGCGGGCACGGACGATCTGGATGTGCGCATCGACGCGCTCAATGCCGAGATCAGCACGCTCTCCGGCCGTCTGGAGGGCGGCACACAAACGATCCGCGCGCCGTTTGCCGGCACCTACAGCGCCGTCGCCGACGGCTACGAGGCCGTTCTCACCCCCGCGGCGCTGGAGAATATGACCGTCGCGCAGTACGACGCCATCGCCCCGGAGGCGGCAAGCTCGACCGTGGGCCGGCTGATCGCCGGCGAGGAGTGGCGCTTCGTCACCGTGCTGAGCGCCGCAGACGCCGCGCGGCTGCAAAAGGGACAGGCCCTCAGCCTGCGCGCCGCGACCGGCGTGGACTTCGATCTTGACGTCACCGTCGAGCGCATCGGGCGTGAGGAGAACGGCCGCGTGATCGTCGTCCTGCGCGGCGGCAGCCATTTGGCCTATGTCACGCTCCTGCGTGCGCAGAACGTTGAGCTGGTCCTCGCGCGCTACGAGGGACTGCGCATCCCCAAAAATGCCGTCCGCGTGGACGCGGACGGCAGCAGCGGCGTCTACTGCCTTGTGGGGCTGCGCGCCTACCGCAAGCCGGTGGAGGTCCTCTGGCAGGGCGAGGATTACTGCCTTGTCCGGCCCGTCGGCATCGAAACGACCAGTGAAAGCCTGCGCCAGCTCTACACGCTGCGCGCCGGCGACGAGGCGATCGTCTCGGCAAACGATCTATACGATGGAAAGGTGGTCGAATGAACATGAGCATTCGGGAAAACATTCAGCAGGTACGGGAAAACATTGCCGCCGCGGCGCTCTCCGCCGGGTGCAGGCCCGAGGACATCACGCTTGTCGGCGCGAGCAAGATGAACGACGCCGCGGCCTGCCGCGAGGCCATCGCCGCGGGCATCGACGCGCTCGGCGAGAACCGCGTGCAGGAGATGACGCAGAAGCTCGCGGAGAACGCCTACGACGGCGCGCCTCTGCACTTCATCGGTCATCTCCAGCGCAACAAGGTGAAGAAGGTCGTCGGCAAGGTCGCGCTCATCGAATCCGTCGGCTCCTATGAGCTGCTTGAGGATATCGACCGGCAGGCCGAAAAGCTCGGCATCGTCCAACCCATTCTCCTTGAGGTCAACGTCGGCGGGGAGGAGGCCAAGAGCGGCTTTGCCGTCTCCGAGGTCCGCGCCGCCGCCGAAAGGGCCAAGAGCCTCTTCCACGTCGTGCTGCGCGGGCTGATGACCATTCCGCCGGTCGCCGAGAGCGAGCACGGGAGCGTGCCCTACTTTGAAAAAGTTCATGCGCTTTATGTTGACATCAACGCGAGTTTGTATGATAATAAGCTTGATATATTATCTATGGGCATGAGCGGCGATTATGAGGACGCCGTCCGCTGCGGCGCGACGATGGTGCGCGTCGGCACGGCGATCTTCGGCGCGCGCCACTATACGCTTTGATACAGGGAGGTTTTTTCCATGGGACTCATTGACGATCTGAAGAAATGGGCGCATCCCTACGAGGATGAGGACGAAGAATACGAAGACAATTTTGCCGAGCTCGGCTCCCGCGACACGGGTGCCTTTGCCGACGAGCGGCCCAGCCGCCGCGAGCGCGACCGCGACGAGGATCGCCGCAACAAGGTCGTCAACATCCACGCGACGACGCAGCTCAAGGTCGTGCTCGTCAAGCCCGAGCGCTTTGAGAATGCCAGCGAGATCGCTGACCACCTGAAGGAAAAGCGCACGGTGGTCATCAATCTCGAATCCACGAACAAGGACATTGCCCGCCGCCTGATCGACTTCCTCTCCGGTGTCGCCTACGCGGGCGAGGGCAAGATCAAGAAGGTCGCGGCCAACACCTACATCATCACGCCCTACCACGTCGATATCATGGGCGACCTGATCGACGAGCTGGAAAACAACGGACTGTACTTATAAGAGACGGAGGGCTGCACGATGCTGACACCGCAGGAGGTTTCCAACCACGCATTTGCCAAGGCCGTCATGGGCGGCTACAACATGGCCATGGTCGATGAGTTCCTTGACGAGCTGACCGACGACTATACCTCGCTTTACAAGGAAAACGCCGCGCTCAAGGCGAAGATGAAGGTGCTCGTGGACAAGGTCGAGGAATACCGTTCGACCGAGGACGCCATGCGCGCCGCGCTGCTGACCGCGCAGAAGATGGCCGACAGCATGGTCGCCGAGGCGGAGGAGAAGAAAAAGTCCCTGCTCGAAAACGCCGAAAGCGAGGCCAACCGCAAGATCGGCGCGCTGCGCGACGAGGTCGCGCAGGAGGAGCGCCGCCTGACCGCCGCCAAGGCCGAGACCGCAGACTTCCTCGCCCGCGTGCGCGAGCTTTACGAGCGTGAAATGAAGCTCCTCGAGGAGCTTCCCGAAGCAGACCTCGCCCCCGCGGCTCCGCTGGAGCTCGCCAAGCCCGCCGCCGACGTCAGCGAGATCGAAAAGAGCATCATGGATTCCTTCAAGCTCCCCGACCTCACGAAGGCGGCGGAAGTCGAGCCGGAGGCTGAGGAAGCACCCGAGGAGCCGGAGGAAAGCCCGGAGGAGGGCAATCCCTTCCTCGATTCCGCGACCCGCGCCATCAAGCTCAGCGACCTCAAATTCGGCCGCAACTACCACGGCGAAGAATAAAACGCACTTCAAAAGAGCGGCTCTCCGAGCCGCTTTTTTCACAGGAGGACACCATGACCAAACGCCCCATCGTCGCGTTCCTTTACGACTTCGATAAGACCCTCTGCACCACCGATATGGAGGATTACGCCTTCATTCCATCCCTCGGCTACACGCCCTCGGAGTTCTGGGCCAAGGCCAACGGCTTCGGCTATGAGAACAAAATGGACGGCCTGCTCGCCTATATGTACACCATGATCCGCGAGTGCGCCGCGCAGGGCATCCGTCTCGACCGCGATTATCTGGTCCGCTCGGGCGAGGCCATCGAGCTGTTTCCCGGCGTGCGCGAGTGGTTCGCGCGCATCACCGCCTATGGCGCGGACCTCGGCGTGGACGTGGAGCACTACGTCATCTCCTCCGGTCTGCGCGAGATCATCGAGGGCAGCGGCATCGCCCATGAGTTCAAGCAGATCTACGCCTGCGAGTTCTATTACGACGAAAGCGGCCTCGCCGCCTGGCCGAAGCTGGACGTCAACTTCACGAACAAGACGCAGTTCGTCTACCGCATCAACAAGGGCATTCTCGACATCGCCCGCGACAAGGAGCTCAACGACTCCATGCCCGACGACTCCAAGCGCGTGCCGTTCACCAACATGGTCTACGTCGGCGACGGACTTTCCGACGTGCCGTGCATGAAGATGATGCGCGCCTACGGCGGACAGGCCGTCGCGGTCTATCAGAAGAGCAACCGCGCGGGCGTGGAAAAGCTTTTGCAGGACGGGCGCGTGGACTTCATTTTCCCCGCCGACTACCGCGAGGGAACGGAGTTCGATAAAACGGTGCACAACATTCTGCGCAAAATGGCAGTCTCCGACGCGCTGAGCGAGAAGAACGCCGAGCAGCTGCGCGCCATCGGGCAGGGCGACGACCCCGACCAGGTCATGCTATTCTAAGAGGAGAACGCTATGGACGAAATGAACACCGTCGGCACGCTCTACATCGTGGCGACGCCCATCGGCAACGCACGTGACATGACCGAGCGCGGCCGCCAAATTTTAGAGACGGCGGACATCATCGCGGCGGAGGACACCCGCCGCAGCGTCGTGCTGCTCAACAAGCTCGGCATCCGCGGCAACCAGCTCTCCGCCAACCACAAGTTCAACGAATACGGCAAGGCCAAGTGGTTCATCGAGCAGCTTCGGCAGGGCAAGAGCATCGCCGTCATCACCGACGCGGGCACGCCCTGCATCTCCGACCCCGGCAACGAGCTGATCCGCGCCGCCATCGACGCGGGCATCCGCGTGGTCGGCGTGCCCGGCTGCTGCGCCGCGGTCACGGCGCTGTCTATCTCGGGCTTCGACCTTTCGACCTTCTTTTTCTTTGGCTTCTTCCCGCGGGAGGCTGCCGACCGCCGCCGTGCGCTCGCCATGATGCGCCGCGGCGACACGCGCACCTACTGCTTTTACGAAAGCCCCAAGCGCATCATGGACGCGGTGGAGTTCTTTATCTCGGAGCACGCCGGCGTGCGGCTATGCCTGTGCAACGACATGACGAAGCTCCACGAGATGACCTTCCGCGGCACGCCCGCCGAGGTGCGCGATCAACTGCTCGCCAAGGGCAGCTACGATAAGGGCGAATACGTCCTGCTCTGCGAGGTGGAGGAAGATTATCTCATCACCGAGGTCGAGCACGTCTCCTCGCCCGAGGCGCTGCTCGTGGACTGCATGGTGCGCTGCGACTGCACCGCCAAGGACGCCATCAAGCTGCTTTTGAAGGACGACAACAACACCTACAGCAAAAACGAGCTCTACGCCGCGCATCTTGCCCTGAAAGAGAGGTTCGGCGCATGAGCATCGTGTTGGACGACCTCACCGCGCGGCTCGACACGCTCACCAAGGCCGTGCTTTCTCAGCCGCTCGCGCGCATCGGCTGCTCCAGGGTGACCATCCGCCCGCTGTCGCTGCGCGGCAAGGCGTTTTTTCAGCTGGAATACCAGCAGGGGCAGAAGGTCACGCACCGCAACGTGACGAAGGGCGAGCTGCCCGGGCTGTTCGCGCAGGAGCTGGACGGTCTTTATCTTCAGGCCGTGCTCTGCACCGAGACGGAGACGCGCCAGTACATCCGCAAAACGAACGGCAGCTACAAATGCACCGCGAAAGGCGAGACGCAGCGCACCGCCGCGCCGAAGGCGCATGACCGCCGAAAGGAATACATCCTTGCCGAGGGCGAGAACATTCCCGCGCTCGTCGACCTCGGCGTGTTTACGCCGGACCTCCGCATCGTCAAGGCGAAGTATGATAAGTACAAGCAGATCAACCGCTTTATCGAGCTGGTGGACGACGCCTTCCGCGCCTCGGAGCAGCAGGAGATCACCATTCTCGACTTCGGCTGCGGCAAATCGTACCTCACGTTCATTCTTTACTACTATTTCACCGTCAAGCGCGGCGTGAAGGCGGCCATCCTCGGCTACGACCTCAAGGAGGATGTGGTGGAGCATTGCAACGCCATCGCGCAAAAGTACGGCTACGACGGCCTGCGCTTCGTCGTGAGCGACGTCACGCGCGACGCGCTCGCGGACACCCATGTGGATATGGTCGTCACGCTCCACGCCTGCGACACCGCCACGGACTACGCCCTCTGGTACGCCGTCGAAAAAGGCGTAAAGCACATTTTCTCCGTTCCCTGCTGCCAGCACGAGATCAACGCCACCATCCACAAGGGCGGCGATTTCGACGTGCTGCTGCGCCACGGTCTTTTGCAGGAGCGCTTTTCCGCGCTGCTGACCGATTCCATCCGCGCCGCCGTGCTCGAGGACATGGGCTACACGGTGGACGTGATCGAATTCATCGACTTCGCCCACTCGCCGAAAAACCTCATGCTCCGCTGCGTCAAGGACCGCCGCGCGGGCGAGAGGAACCTTTCCGCCGCGCGGGAGCTCGCGGAAAAATACGGCTTCCGCCAGGCGCTTCTGGAGCTTGCGGAGAAAAAATGTCACAGTGCGCAAAACACCGCCTTTTAAGCGGTGTTTTCTCTTCTTGACAGGGGAATGCTTTCGCAGTAAGATAATGCCCGCCGTTAGGTAAGGCAGCAGCAGGAGGGTTCGATATGGACTACTATCTTTTAACGGATATGGCCGCGCAGATCGGCTACGAGCTGGCCGCCGCCGGAGCGGAGACCTTCCGCATCGAGGAGACGATGCGCCGCGTGCTCGCGGCCTACGGCATCGAATGCGAGGCCTTTGCGATCCCCAACTGCGTCATGGTCAGCCTTGAGGCGGACAACGGCAAGCCGCTGATGGTGATGAAGCGCGTCGGCTTCCACGGCAATGATCTTGACGCGGTCGAGCGGCTCAACGCGCTCTCGCGCCGCATCTGCGCCGAAACGCCCGACCCCGCCGTTGCCGCGCAATGGCTGAAGGAGACGAGCGCCGCCCGCCGCACCTACCCCATTCCCGTCTACTACCTCGGCAATTTCCTCGCCGCAGCGGGCTTCTGCCCCGTCTTTGGCGGAACCCTGCGCGACAGCCTGTGGGCAGGCCTGATGGGGCTTATCATCGGCTTTGTCACGCGCCGGATGGACAAGCTCGAGACCAACCCCTTTTTCAGCACCATCGCCGCCGCCTTCGCCATGGCGGTGCCCGCCTACCTCGCCGCCGCCTTCGGGCTGGTCGACTATGCGGACGCGGTCATCATCGGCTCGCTGATGATCCTGGTCCCCGGTCTGCTCATCACCAACTCCATGCGCGACATCATCTACGGCGACACAAACTCCGGCGTCAACCGCATCGTGCAGGTGCTCCTCTCGGCGCTCGCCATCGCCATGGGCACCGCGGCCGCGTGGCACATCACATCCTCCCTCTACGGCCAGACCGCCGCCAGCACGCTTTCCTATCCCTTCTGGCTTCAGGCCATCGCCATCGCGGTCGCCTGCACCGGCTTTGTTATCCTCTTCAACGTCCACGGCTGGGGGCGCTGCCTGTGCGCGCTCGGCGGCGTCGTGACGTGGATGGCGTATCTGCTGTGCGGCGAGCTCGGTCTCGGTCCCTACGGCGCGAACTTCATCGCCGCCGCGGTCGCCGCCGTCTATGCCGAGGGCATGGCCCGCGCCCGCAAGTATCCGGTCACCTCGTATCAGGTCATCTCCGCTGTACCGCTGCTGCCCGGCGCCGGTATTTACTACACCATGTCCCTCGGGCTGAACGGCAGCACCCAGCTCGCCCTCCAGCGGGGCTTCGCCACCGCAGGCATCGCCGGCAGTATCGCCGCCGCGATCCTGCTCGTCTCATCCGTCGTCCGCCTCTTCACCGCGCAGCGGAAAAAATAAGGCAATATAAGGCAAAGGGAAGACACGCGCTGCGTATCTTCCCTTTATTCTTTCTTCGCGCGGTGGAATGAAAATGGGGCCGGGTGCTGCGCCCGACCCTGCCGATATGGCGGAGCGTGACCCGCACGCGGGCCGCTCAATCCAGAAAATACATATTCATCTGCGCGCAGGCGACGAGCGCGCCGGTGTCGTCGGTGATATCGACCGCAAAAAAGCCAACGTGTCCGCCGACCTTGATCTCGCGCCCGACCGCCGTCAGCGTCTTGCTGTGCGTGGTGGGCCGCAGGTAATTCATCGAGCCGTTGAGCGTGACGTTGCGCCGCCCATACTTGATGCGCGCAAAGGCTCCGGCGGCGGTGTCCGCCATCGTGTAGAGAAAGCCTCCGTGGACGCTGCCCCAAACGTTGCGGCTGTTGTCGGTGATCTCGGCCTCCAGCACGCTCCTTTCCTCATCAACGGAAACGATGCGGATCCCGTTGTGCCGGATAAATCCATTGGATTCGTGCTTGATTTTTTCTGCGTAATTCTCTATCATAGCTATTGTGCTCCTTTGCTCTTCGGATATACTTCTGCCGAAGATCATAGCAGAAGTGCGCACGGCCTGCAAGGCAAATTCAAAAGAAATCACTACCGGCAAAGAGAGGTCAGATCACCATGCGCTCCATTCCCGCTCAAATCAAAAGCTATGCGCCGGGCTTCGTGCTCGCGCTCATCATCGCTCTGCTCGCCAAGGGCATCGAGGCCCTGCTGCCGTTCGACGTCATCGGCGCGTCCGTCATCGCCATGTTCATCGGTATGCTCATCAACGGCTACCGCAAGCCCGGCAAGACCACCGCGCCCGGCGTGAAGTTCACGGCGAAGAAGATCCTGAAATTTGCCATCATTCTCCTCGGCGCGAGCCTGAACGTCACGACCATCCTGAACGTCGGCAGAATGTCGCTGACCGTCATGCTCTTTACGCTCCTTACCTGCTTCGGCGGCGGCTACTTCATCGGCCGCGCGCTGGGTCTGGACTGGAAGCTCTCGAACCTCATCTCCGCGGGCACCGGCATCTGCGGCGGCAGCGCCATCGCGGCGGTCGCACCCGTCATCGACGCCAAGGACAGCGACATCGCCTACGCCCTCTCCGCGACCTTCCTCTTTGATATGGCGATGATCGTGCTCTTCCCCATCATGGGCCGCGCGATGGGCCTTTCCGACATGGCCTACGGCCTGTGGGCGGGCACGGCAGTCAACGATACCTCCAGCGTCGTCGCCGCAGGCTATGCCTTCAGCGAGGGCGCGGGCGACTTCGCCACCATGGTCAAGCTCACGCGCACGCTCGCCATCATCCCGACGGTGGTGGTATTCTCGTTTGTGAGTATGCACCTGAGGAAAAAGGAAGCCGCCGCGTCCGGCGGCGCGGTGCAGATCAGGTGGAGGAGCGTCTTTCCGTGGTTCATTCTCGGCTTTCTCGCCATGGCGGTGCTCAGCAGCGTGGGCGTGATCCCCGCGGCAGCCGCGGCAATACTCAAGAAGGTCAGCAAATTTCTCATGGTCACGGCGCTCGCCGCCGTTGGACTCAACACGAGCTTCGCCGAAATGAAGAAATCCGGCGCGGCGCCGATGGTGCACGGCTTCCTGATCTCCGCGCTCGTCGTCCTCGTGGCGCTGGCCGTGGAGTATTTCATGGGCATCCTGCCGTTCTGACATACCGCAGCGCCCGGGGAGATCGCCCCGTGAGCGGCGCTTACAAGGAAAGGAGAACCTCCAATGAAAAAACAGTTATGCTCTCTGCTGACAGCTCTCGCTCTGGCCGTCGGCCTTCTGCCGTCCGCGGCTCGCGCCGCGGAAAATGCGCCGTCCTTTGCCGACGTTCCCGCTGCCGCGTGGTACGCAGACGCGGTGCAGTACGTCTATGAAAACGGTCTTATGACCGGCGTTTCGGAGAGCGAGTTTGCGCCGGACGGCACAGCGACGCGCGGCCAGATCGTCACCATTCTCTGGCGTCTCGCGGGCAGCCCTGTGGTCAACTATGCCATGCGCTACGCCGATGCGGACGAGGGCGCGTGGTACGGCGAGGCCGTGCGCTGGGCGGCTTCGACCGGCGTCGTCACCGGCTATAGCGAGAGCAGCTTCGGCCCGAACGACGCCATTACCCGCGAGCAGCTCGCCGCGATCCTCTACCGCTATATTAAAACGCAGGGGCAGGGCTTTACCGGTATGTGGTACTTCCCGCTGCGCTACGACGATGCGGCCAGCATCAGCGATTGGGCGGACGAGGCGATGCACTGGTGCGTGATGAAGGGTGTCCTCAACGGCACGGGCGAAACGACGCTCAGCCCCCAGCTTACCGCGACGCGCGCGCAGCTGGCGGCCATCCTCCGGCGCTTCTGTGAGCTGCCCAAGGAAACCGTAAGCGGGAGCACCGCGCAGACCGCCTATGACCGTGCGTCGGCCTACCTGACCGCCGCCGTGAGCGCGCCGCGCTATGGCAGTCTCGGCGGCGAGTGGACGGTGCTGGCCCTCGCCCGCGGCGGCGCGGACACCGAGACCGCTTATTTCACCGGCTACTGCGCCGCGCTCGAGCAGACCGTGCGTGAAAATAAGGGCGTGCTCAGCGAGCGCAAGTACACCGAGTATAGCCGCGTCATTCTCGCGCTCTCTGCGCTCGGGAAGGACGCGCGGGACGTCGCGGGCTTCGATCTGACACTTCCGCTCGGCGACTACGAAAAGACGGCGGCGCAGGGCGTGAACGGCGTGATCTACGCGCTCCTCGCGCTCGACAGTCGCGACTATCCCATGCCGCAGAACGCGGCGGCAAGCACGCAGGCGACGCGGCAGCTGTATGTGGACGCTATCCTGGCCGCTCAGCTTGCAAACGGCGGCTGGAGCTTCATGGGCGAGGACGCCGATCCCGACCTGACCGCCATGGCCTTACAGGCGCTGACGAGGTATCGGGAGCAGAGCAGCGTCCGGCCGGCAGTCGACCGCGCGCTCGTGTGCCTGAGCGCCATGCAGAACGCGGACGGCGGCTTCTCCTCCTGGGGGAGTGAGAACGCCGAGAGCTGCGCGCAGGTGCTCCTTGCGCTCAACGCGCTGGGTCTCGATGCGGATGACAGCCGCTTCGTAAAGAACGGCCACAGCGTGCTCGACGCGCTGCTGACCTATCAGAACGCGGACGGCGGCTTCTGCCACGAGCGCGGCGGGGAAGCGAATCTCATGGCAAGCGAGCAGGCGGTCTGCGCCCTCGCGTCGCTCGTCCGCGCCGAGCGCGGCGAGAGCAGCTTCTACCGAATGGCGGCGCTGACGCAGCCTGCCGCCTGATGGCATAGCAGCACCGAAACGAAAGGAGGGAGACGGACATGAAAACGGCAAAGCGCCTTTGTGCGGCGCTACTGGCGCTTGCACTGATATTCACTCTTGCGGGCTGCAATGCACAAACGACGGAGCCGACGCCGACACCCACGCCGGCGCAGAGCGAAACGCCCGCGCCCGCCACGTCCGCGCCCTCCGAGACCGAACGGCAGGAGGCAGAGACTCCTGCCGAGCCGTCGAAGCAGGCTGAAGCACCGTCACAGACGGCCGACACACCTGCTTCGCCGGACGAGACGGACACACCGTCGGAGAACGCCGCGCCGACGTGTACGGTCTCCATCTCCTGCGCGGCGATTCTGGAAAATCTCGACCGTCTCAACGCGGAGAAGGCTGACCTGATCCCTGCGCACGGCGTTCTGCTGGCTCCGACCGCAGTGGAATTTGCCGAGGGCGAGAGCGTGTTTGACGTGCTCAAGCGCGTGTGCCGCGAGAACAAAATACACATGGAGTTTTCCGAAACGCCGGTCTATCAGTCCGCCTACATCGAGGGCATCGGCAACCTCTACGAGTTCGACTGCGGCGAGGGCTCGGGCTGGATGTACCGCGTGAACGATGAATTTCCCAACTACGGCTGCTCGCGTTATACCCTCGCGGACGGCGACACCGTCGAGTGGGTCTACACCTGCGACTTCGGCGCGGATGTGGGCGGAGGGCTCGGCGCATGAAGCATCACGCCTTTCTCGCCTGCCATCCGGCGGTGAACCTTCTGTACTTTGTACTGGTGCTGACGTTTTCCATGTTCTTCCTGCACCCCCTCTGCATTGCCGTCTCGCTCTGTGCCGCGCTTTGGTGCGCCGCGCAGTTAAACGGCGGCGCGGCGGTGCGGCGCAGCGCCCTGTGGCTGGCGCCGACGGCGATTCTCGCCGCGCTGGTGAACCTTGCCTTCAACCATCAGGGTGCGACCATTCTGGCCTATCTGCCCTCGGGCAACCCCCTGACGCTCGAATCCATCGCCTACGGCTTCGCCGCGGCGGCAATGCTCGCCGCCGTGGTGCTGTGGTTTTCCTGCTGGAACACGGTGATGACCTCGGACAAGCTCATGCACCTTTTCGGGCGCGTCGTGCCCGCCCTCTCGCTCCTGCTCTCCATGACGCTGCGCTTTGTGCCCCGCTTTCAGGCAAAGCTCCGCGAGGTGACAGCGGCGCGTCGCGGCATGGGGCTGTACGCGGAAAAGGGTCGGCTTCAAAAGCTCAGGAGCGCCGTGACGGTCTTTTCCGTCATGGTGACGTGGAGCCTTGAGAACGCCGTGGAGACGGCGGACAGCATGAAAAGCCGCGGCTACGGACTGCCGGGCCGCACGGCGTTTTCCCTCTATCGCTTCAGCCGCCGCGACAGGCTGCTGCTTTTGTGGCTGGCGCTCTGCGGCGCTTACGTCGCCGCGGGCTGGGCGCTAGGCGGCGTGAAGTGGCGCTACTATCCCACGGCGCGCGGCGTGCTGACGCCGTATTCCGCGAGCGTGCTGCTCGCGTATTTTCTGCTCTGCCTGACGCCGGTGCTGCTGCAAAGAAAGGAGGCGCGCACATGGAGCTCTATCGCGTCGAAAGCCTGGCCTTTACCTACCCCGGGCAGTTCGCGCCCGCCCTGCGGGATGTGAGCCTGACGCTCTGCGCGGGCGAGTTTGTCACGCTCTGCGGACTTTCCGGCAGCGGTAAAAGCACGCTCCTCCGCCAGCTCAAGACCGCGCTCGCGCCCAACGGCGTTCGCCGGGGCGCGGTCCTTTTCGCCGGCCGCCTGCTCTCCGACGTTTCGCCGCGCGAGCAGGCGGAGCGCATCGGCTTTGTGCAGCAAAGCCCGGAAAACCAAATCGTCACCGACAAGGTCTGGCACGAGCTGGCCTTTGGGTTGGAGAGCCTCGGGTACGATACGCCCACCATCCGCCGCCGCGTCGCCGAGATGGCGGGCTTTTTCGGCATGGAGAGCTGGTTCCACAGGGAGGCGGCGTCGCTCTCCGGCGGGCAGAAGCAGCTTTTGAACCTGGCCGCCGTGCTGACCCTGCAGCCGGACGTGCTCATTTTAGACGAGCCGACCGCGCAGCTTGACCCCATCGCGGCGGCGGACTTCCTCGCCGCGCTCGCGCGGGTCAACCGGGAGCTGGGAGCGACGGTGCTGCTCTCCGAGCAGCGGCTGGAGGAGGCGCTGCCCCTCTCCGACCGTGCCGTTGTGCTGGACGGCGGGGCGGTCCTCGCGGACGGCGCGCCCCGCGCCGTGGGCGCGCAGCTACGCACGGCGGGACACGAGCTGTTCCGCGCCATGCCCGCCGCCATGCGCGTGTGGGCGGCGGTGGAGAACGACCTTCCCTGTCCCGTCTCCGTGCGGGAGGGGCGGGACTGGCTGGCAGACTTTGCCGCCTCGCACCCCCTCAAAAGCCTGCCGGAGCGCCCGCTGCCCGCGCCATCGCAGGAGACGGTCGTGACCGTCTCGGATGCGTGGTTCCGCTATACGCCGGACGCGCCGGACGTGCTGCGCGGGCTGGAGCTGACGGTGCGGCGGGGCGAGCTTTTCGCCATCCTCGGCGGCAACGGCGCGGGCAAATCCACCACGCTCCGGCTGCTGGCGGGCCTGCAAAAGCCCTATCGCGGGGAGGTCCGCGTCACCGGCAAAACGGCGCTCCTGCCCCAGGCGGTGCAGACGCTCTTTGCCAAAAAAACCGTGCGCGAGGACCTTGCCGAGGTCACCTCCGACGAAGCGATGCTCGCCTACGTCACCGCGCTCTGCCGGCTGGAAACGCTGCTGGACCGTCATCCCTACGACCTCTCCGGCGGCGAGCAGCAGCGCGCGGCGCTGGCAAAGGTTTTGCTCACGCGGCCCGATATCCTGCTCCTCGACGAGCCAACGCGGGGGCTGGACGCGGCCTTCAAGGCTGAGCTGGCTGAGCTTCTGCATGATCTGCTCGCGCAGGGGGTGACCGTCGTTCTGGTCAGCCACGACGTCGAGTTCTGCGCCGCCTATGCGCAGCGCTGCGCGCTCTTTTTCGACGGCTCCATCGCCTCCGACGGCGCGCCCCGGGAGTTTTTCGCGCTCAACCGCTTCTACACCACGGCGGCGAACCGCATGGCGCGCGGCCGGCTGCCCGAAGCCGTGACGGCGGAGGACATCATTGCCGCCTGCGGCGGCAGGGAAGCGCCTAAAAAGGAGCGGCGGGAGCCTCCGCCGCAGCCGCCGAAGGCGGCGGACATACCCGCCGCGCCGCCGGAAAAGCGAAGGCTTTCCCCGCGCACGGCCGTCTCTGCCCTGATGGCCCTTCTGCTCATCCCCCTGACGCTGGTGTTCGGCCCCAAGCTGCTGGGCGACCGGAGCTACTACGCCGTTTCGCTGCTGATGGTGCTGGAGGCCATGCTGCCGTTCTTCCTTGCCTTCGAGGGGCGCAAACCCCGCGCGCGGGAGCTGGTCGTGACTGCGGTGCTCTGTGCGCTGGGCGTGGCGGGACGTGCGGCCTTTTTCATGCTGCCCCAGTGCAAGCCCGTGCTGGCATTGACGATCCTTGCGGGCGCGGCCCTGGGCGGGGAGACGGGCTTCCTCGTGGGCGCGGTGACCATGCTGGTCTCTAACATCCTCTTTTCGCAGGGGCCGTGGACGCCGTGGCAGATGCTCGGCATGGGGCTGTGCGGCTTTCTCGCGGGGCTGGTGTTCCACAGGGGCGGTCTGCCAAGGAAGCGGGAGGCGCTTTGCGCCTACGGCGCGGTGAGCGCATTCCTCGTCTATGGCATTCTGCTCAACGCCTACTCCGCGCTGCTCGCCACAGGCGCGCTGACGTGGCAGAGTCTTGCGGTCTACTGCGCCTCCGGCTTTGCAATGGATGCGGTGCAGGCCGGATCCACGGCGGTTTTCCTCTGGTTCTTCGCCGAGCCGATGCTCGATAAGCTCGAGCGTGTCAAAATCAAATACGGCTTCGCGTGATGACCGCTCGCCGCATCGCCCCCGAAAATACGGCCGGAGACAGCGACGAGCCGGTGTACCCCAGCCGCGCAATGCCGGCAGCGCGTCACGCCACGCCGATACTCGCAAAAAATGCCTGTGATGCTGTAACATCACAGGCATTTTGTCATGGCATATCAGTATGGATGCCGACCGAACCGGGACCCCCACAAGGTGGGGCGGCGCGGGTGCGCCGTCACAAGTATTTTGCGCAGCAAAATCCTGGCGCAGGGGCAATTCACTTGCCCCGAGCATGTTCGATCCCCTTTGGGTTGAGCGGCCACAGGG
>ENA-UEQL01000515-UEQL01000515.1-human-gut-metagenome-genome-assembly--contig:-NODE-515-length-27177-cov-9.851144_pt1 | contig 27177 bp, 18 predicted proteins | sample MGYA00242905_ERZ507926 | MGnify/ENA primary metagenome ERZ507926 (study PRJEB26167, sample SAMN06115531) | human gut metagenome | host: Homo sapiens | place: China:Henan | collected 2015-09-09 | study...
CTTTCTTTTCATCATTTCTTGAAGTCTTCCTCTTTCCATTGCCTTTTTATATACTTCTAACTCTTTTTTTGCAATTCATTGCCTGCCAAATGACCGTTTTCTACTCCGGTAGGAAACTTCTCTTGGGCAGAAATAAGCCAACTCTCTCCGACATTGTCGAAAGAGTCCGATTGTGGACTATACCAACTCTTGATATGATGTCCACCCCATATTTTATGGAATAGACGAGGGGTAAATTTAAGAGGATAGAGCGACATAATGTATTTTTTTGTGGCTAAAAATGCGACGATATTGCCTATAAAGACAATATAGTCGCATTCTTAAATGGTTGATTTATTGTATATTACGAAGATGCTTCTCCCAGTTCCATGCAGATAAGAGTACATCCTTTATCGGCGTTTCTGCTTTCCAACCGAGTACCAGATTGGCCTTTGCGGGGTTGGCCCAAACTTTCTCTATATCTCCTTCGCGGCGTCCTACAATTTCATAAGGAACCTTCACGCCCGTTGCGTCCATAAATGCATTTACAATCTCCAATACACTCAGTCCGCGTCCGGTTCCGAGGTTGAATGTCTCCACTTGCTCTGTGGCTGCACCGGCGAGCATACGCTCTACGGCTTTTACATGTGCTTTTGCCAAATCGACCACATAGATATAGTCGCGGATACACGATCCGTCTGGAGTATCGTAATTATCGCCAAATACTTTCAGTTCTTGTCGCAGACCTGCGGCCGTTTGCGTTACAAAGGGGAGCAGATTGTTCGGGACACCATTAGGCAATTCGCCAATCAGTGCCGACGGGTGGGCACCTATAGGATTGAAATAGCGGAGAATAATCGCATGTAGTTCACTATTAGCATGCGCTTCATCGTGTATGATATCCTCGTTGATTTGTTTCGTATTGCCATAAGGCGAAAGAGCCTTCTGAATCGGAGCCGACTCATCTACCGGCAGGTGTGCCTTGTCCGGCTGACCATACACCGTACACGATGACGAGAATACAATGTTTTGTACTTGGTGCCGTTTCATTACCTCCAACAATGTGATGAGCGAACCGATGTTATTGCGATAGTAGAGTAGGGGTTTTTGTACCGATTCTCCTACTGCCTTGCTCGCTGCAAAGTGGATCACACCTACAATATCGGGGTATTGACGAAACACATTGTCGAGGTTGACAAAGTCGTTGCAATCGATGTTGGCAAACTCCGGACGACGCCCCACGATAGCGGTTATGCCGTCCAGTACATCCACATTCGAGTTGCTCAGGTTATCAACAATGGTTACATCGTAGCCCTGTTGCATCAACTCTACAACGGTGTGCGAACCGATATAACCCGCACCGCCCGTTACTAAAATTCGTGCCATAATATATTCATAATGAGAATGTTATGCCCTATCTGTTAAAACAATTTCTCCGGATATTCCCCGGCTTTGATTAGGTTGTTGATTTTCATTACTACCTGCGGCCGGTCTTCAGCGTAGGTTACACCAAACCATTTAGATGGTGTATCCAATACCTTGCAAGTGGCTTTGCCGGCGATGATCAAGTCGTTTACAACGGTAGGAATATAAATCTCTTTTTTTAGTTCGTTGCCGTACTTGGTCAGAAAATCGCAGAACGCCTGTTCCGAGTAGTCGAAATACTCGGGTGTAAATCCCCACATATTCATCGATACGGGAGTGTTGGGAGCAATTTCGGTATCTACACCATCTTCGGTAAATACAATTTTATCGCCTACAGCCTCAATCTTTGTGCGTTCAACCACATCGGTCAAATAGCCGTTTGCATCAGTTGTACAAATTCCGCGACTTACACTTCCGTTCTCGCTTAGCGTATTGGCTACTCGATAGCCCACCATACAATACTTACCTTGGGTTCCTTCAATCGTCTTCAGGTAATCTGCCAAGATTTGAAACGACTCTTTCCCATAGAAATCGTCAGCGTTGATTACGGCAAATGGTCCATTAATGATTCCTTTCGCCATCAGAACGGCGTGGTTGGTACCCCATGGCTTGGTACGCTCGGGATTGTAGGTGTAGCCGGCGGGAACTCGATCTACCGATTGAAAACAAATCTCGCAGGGGACTTTGTCTTGATACTTCGACAGCACAACACGACGGAAATCTTCTTCAAAATCTTTGCGAATAACAAATACAATCTTACCGAATCCGGCACGCAGTGCATCGAATACGCTATAGTCCATAATTGTTTCTCCGTTCGGACCCAATCCGTCAATCTGCTTCAGTCCACCATAACGACTGCCCATTCCAGCAGCCAATACAAAAAGTGTAGGTTTCATAGATAGTTTATAGTTTATGTTCGTTTTTGTTCATAATCTGCATGGGGCAATCACTCCTCGTTATCAATCTCGATATGCCCGTTTCTTTTTTTATGTTTGAGCCAAAGTCCATATACTTCCGAGCAGTCGCCTGCCGTGGTAAAGGCATGTATTTTGTTGGTTTGCATAAATTTCATCAGTGCCGAGAACTCATCCTGTGTGAGCAGGGTCTGTATCTCGATATATTCATCATCGCTATAGCCGCCCGTTACCTTATATAAGGAGCACCCGCGCACGAGATCATCTATTATGTAACGGCGTATCTTCTCATAGTCGGTCGATATGATACATACGCGCTTACGGCGATTGAATGTAGCGGAGAAGTAGTTGATAACCAGTCCGTTGATCCAGGTTCCGATTAGTCCGATGACCACCATTCTAAAGTCGTTAATCAAGAATGCCGAGCAGCATATCAGTGCACCGCCTATCGACACAGAAACACCAATATCAAAATGGAGATATTTGTTGATGATCTTTGCCAAAATATCCAAGCCGCCGGTCGAGGCATTGATTCTGAACTCAATCGCTTGGCATACCGAGAGCAGGAATACAAAGCAAACTAAGTCAAACCACACATCACCCATACCTAACCCCGCAGACATCACCGAATCCTTTACTTGCTCCAACACCTCTCCGCTGCGGCTGAGCAGATAGGGATTATCGTGTGCGTCAAGTACTCTCTCGCCTACCAACAACCGTGCTTGTATATCGGGCGCGGTAATCACTTTGTGTGTCAGGTTGGTGTAGGGAAATACCCAATCCCAAAACTGTGTCAAAGGTCCCAAAATCATTGCGGTGTACACCGTCTTTGCGCCAAACTCGTTCCCAATCAACAAAAATGCCATTACGAGCAGAATGGCATTGATACCCATTACCAAATACGAGAATGTATCCGCATTGCCGCCTATGAGCGTGTTGATTACAATGCTAAGTCCCGAGATGGTACCTACAATCAAGTGGCTGGGCATCAAAAAATAATACACTGCCGCCGCACCAAGAAACATACCGCCGGTCATCAGCAGCAATTCTTTCCAAAACTTGCGAGTGTGCAAGGCGTGCCAAAAGGTTTGGCAAAGGTCAAGCCAATACGCTTTCGTAAGGTACTGTTGTATGTATTCGTTCATGGTTTTAAGGATTTTCGCGCATTACATATCGAGCCGTGCGACGAGTGGTTTGGCTCAATAGTATGGTCTTGCCCTGTGTCTCGCGGGCAATGATTTGCGGAGTGGTTCCGCGTATGGTCAGTAGCGATAGATTGTCATTGTAGGTAACCTGATAATCTTTTCTCAGTTCTTCTATCGCTTCGTTTACATAGCGTGAGCAATCTACACATACCGAGATAGTTACGGCAGACGATTGTATGAGCGATACTTTCAATCTATGGCGATGAATGATTTCAAAGATACGGCTCAGACTCTCTTCCAATACAAAGGCAAAGTCTTTCGCCCGCATAGTGATGAGTATCTGATGTTTACGCCATATATATACCGGAATGTCGATAGGTCCTTTGGCTGTATCGCTGATAACCGACCCGGCTGCCATCGGGTCTGCAAATGGTTTCACATACAAGGGAATATGCTTATTCTCTAAAGGACGAATCGTTTTGGGGTGGATGATTTGCGCACCCGAATACGACAATTCTACGGCATCGTTGTAGGTTAGTTCGGGAATCAATATCGTGTTCTCCACCAAACGCGGGTCAGCATTCAGAATCCCTGGTACATCCTTCCAAATAGTTACCGATTCGGCATCCAAGAAATTGCCCAATAGCGCAGCCGTGTAGTCCGATCCTTCGCGCCCGAGAGTAGTACGCTGTCCGTTGTCGGTACCACCAATAAAACCTTGCGCTACAAAGATATGCTTCTTGCTGCCGCAAATCGCCTCGCGAACAAGTTGTTTCGATAAGTCCAAATCTACATTCGCATCGCGATAAGTGGCATCTGTACGCAATAGGTGCGTCATATCAATCCACTCACAATCAATACCTTGCGCACGAAGATACGCACTTACAATAGTGGTGGAGATAATTTCGCCCCAACTGACCAATCGGTCATAACTCAAGTCGTAGTTTTGGGCATCGTATAGAGGTGGCAAAACATATATGGGAAGTATATCAGCCAAACCCAAATCGTGCAAAATAGCATGATGGTAGTCGATGAGTGCATCCCATTCTTGTTGTGCCGTGGCGGTATCGCCCGCCGTCTGTGCATTCAATACACGCTCCAAAGCATTGGTGGTTTTCCCCATCGCCGACACCACTACGACCAAGTCGCCTTGTGCCAACGATACGATATGCGCTAAGTTGCGGATTCCCTCCGCATTCCTCACCGACGCACCACCAAACTTATAGACTTGCATATTCCTGCAATTATATAATTGTCAATCAGGCGATTAGAGGTTCGCCATGTGGATGGCGGTTACTGCGCCTTCCACACCTTTGTTTCCTAATTTTCCGCCGGCGCGATCCAATGCCTGCTGTTTGTTCAAGGTGGTCAGCACCGAGAAAATCACGGGTACATGCCCTTGGGCATTGAGTATGGCTACGCCTTGCGTAACCGATTGGCACACATAGTCAAAGTGCGGTGTCTCACCTTGGATAACACACCCGATGACGATAATCGCATCCATATCGGCATACTCATTGATAGTGCGTGCCGCTGCGTAGGTCAGTTCCACGGTGCCCGGCACATGGATAAGCACGATATTATCCTCATCTACACCGTGTTTCGTCAGTGTATCCCAAGCGCCTTGAGCCATTGGGTAGGTAATATCCGAGTTCCAATCTGCCACTATAATTGCATAGCGCTGACGCTTAAGTGCGTCAGCGCCGGGCAATGTAGTAGCATCATATTTCGATAGATCAGTAGTCATTATTCTGCTGCAATCGCGATGTATTTCTCAATATCCTGAGCCTCTGTCGAGGTCGGGTAGTCGCTCTTGATTTTCTCAAAAGCCTTCTTGGCTGCCTTCTTGTCGCCTTGCTCAAGGTAAACAATACCGGCTTTCTTCAGGCTCATAGGAGCAATCAGTTCGTTGCCTGATTTAGCGGCTGCCTCAAAAGCAGAAACGGCTTTGCCATACTCTTCCATTTCTACATAGGCATCACCGAGCAACTGCGAAGCAGCGGGAGCAATGGTCAAGTCGTTGGCTGAGAATTTCTTCAGATATTTAGCGGCATCCTCATATTCGCCTAATTGGTAATAGCAAATACCTGCATACAATGCAGCCAACTTACCCGGCTGATACATCTTGTATGAGTCTGCAATCTCTTGAAAACCAATGCATTCTGCGCCATCACCATTCAGAGCCTGCTCATAATCGCCGGCCATAAAGTAAACTACGGCCTTGGCATTCTCGTTGTTGGCATCTACGGCTTTGGGTTTGAATACATACTGGTTAAGAGCAATGAGACCGCAAATCACCACTACAATGGCGGTGATAGTCCAACTCAGTGCGGCTGAGTGCTTCTCAATCCACAGACCTACGGTAGAAAGACCTTCGTTCACTTCCTCTAAGTGCTGATCTTCCTTCTTGAATTTTTCTTCTTGTTCTTTTTTCTTTGACATAATTATGTTGTTTTATTATTTTCTGTTATATTCTATCTGCTTGGGTTTGCCCTCGTTTATGCCTATAATCTTGGGCTTGCCACTTACAATATAGCGTGCAAAGATACTACTTTCCTGCGACATACACAAGATTTCGGTCAAAAAAAGCGTGAAAAGTAGCAAAGTGGTCCTTTTCTATGCTCGATATTCTTCAAATTCAGATAATGCTTTCTTCAAACGCCTTGTTAGCAAAAATGGAATAATTCTGACACTTTGTTACTCTCCTTTTCTCCCTTTTTTGCAGCAGTCTTTGTCGAAACCTCGTCGAGACCTTATCGAGACCTAACTTTTGCCTTTCGCCCAATTCCCAAGATAACAAAAAGGTATGAAATCTCTCGAAATCATACCTTTTTGATAATTAGAAACATCTTGTTATCGGCTTAGTTTTTTGCCAATTGCAGCATGCACCACTCTCCGTCAGACTGTGTGGCGATATGCTTCAACCCTACCGCTTCTGCACCGGAGATGAGTGTCGGGCAATCAGCCTCATAAAATCCGCTTAGCCAAACCTGTCCGTCAGCATTGAGGTAGCGGGCGTAGAGTGGCATTTGCTCAAGCAAGATGTTGCGATGTATGTTCGCCAAAATGAGGTCGTACTGTCCTGCCGGTGGGGTATCGCATAGCCGTACATCGATTTTTACTCCATTTAGTGCGGCGTTTTCTTCGGTATTGGCTACACTCTTGTCGTCTATGTCGGTTGCTACCACCGATTTTGCACCGCGCAGTGCGGCAAAAATACCCAACACCCCCGTGCCGCAACCATTATCTAATACCGATTTTCTGTTCAAATCCGCTTTCATCAATGCCGCAATCATCATACCTGTGGTCTCGTGATGCCCCGCACCAAAAGCGCAATGTGGTATGATTTTTACCCCCATCGGCAGTTCTTCTATCGGGTGTTCTGCTTCCCAAACGGCATTCCAGTTCTCGTCTTTACACGCTTCTATCGACAGCAGTTCCACGCCCTCTGTTGCCTCGACGAGTTGCTGTAAATCAGTGCGATGCGTGTCAAGTAGGTGCGTCTGAATATAGGCATCATCGGCATCTAAGGTATCAAAACCGATGTCGAAAAGCGATTGCGTGAACAAGTCCTCTTGCCATGGTTCGGCAAACGAGAATGCAAAATGGGCTACCGAGTATTTCATTGCGACTGTCGTGTTGTAGGCTTATTCAATCAGTTCCACCCGTTGTAGTGCACATTCGCTACACTATATTTGTTTTTGGGTGCAGGCGACTCAGCGGGATAGCCTACTGGTACAATGCACAGTGGAATGATGTGCTCCGGCAGTTCGAGAATGCCTTGCAGTTGTGCCACGCGTTCAGCAGAGGGGTGTACGCCCGTCCAAACTGCGCCTAATCCCATGGCGTGGGCGGCAAGCAGCAGGTTTTCCGTGGCTGCGGACACATCGTTAATCCAAAAGTCCGGCAGTTCGGGAATGGCTTTCGTCAGGTCGCCGCAAGGTACAAAAGCGCAAGCGGGGTGGTTCTGACAACGAGAGTTAGGCATCTCATTACCAATGCGTTGCAGCAGCGCACTATCGGTGATTACCACAAATGCCCACGGCTGTTTGTTGATGGCAGACGGAGCCGCCATAGCACATTGCAAGAGGGTGTCTATCTGCGATTGCGACAGGCTCTCACCGGTAAATTGTCGCACCGAGGTGCGGGTCATAATGTTTTTGATAGGTGTCTGCATTGTGTTGTTGGGTGTTTGATTGCAGCCGACAAGTGCCACGCACATCAGCGCAAAAAAGAATACTTTTTTCATATCTTTTAGTCTATTGTCTTTATTCCATTGTCCTTGTTCCATTGTCCTTGTTCCATTGTCCTTATTCTATTGATACCGTTTCAGTGCCGCTCCCACTACATAGTTGCTTCCGCCGATAAAGATTATATCTTCCTGATTAGCAACGGATTGTACTTTGCGCAGTGCTTCGCTTATATCCGGAATAGCCTCTGCGCGAGTATCTTCGGGATGTATGTTTTGCCAACGCCTCAGCATCTCTTCTGCAGGGATGGCACGATGTGTCTCGGGTTGTACAAAGCAGTATTTCACCTCCAATCGCTTGCCGTCTTGCACACGGGTAGTGGGCAAAAGGTGCATCACCACATCTACATCTTTATCAGAAACCATGCCAAACACGATGTGCAATGTACTTTTTTTCTCTGCTTGCAGTCGCCCGAGTTGTTCCGCCACATAGCGCAACCCGTGCGAGTTATGCCCTGTATCACAGATAGTTAGCGGCTCTTTGGCAAGTATCTCCCAACGCCCGCGCAAGCCTGTCATCGTGCATACATTGGCAAACCCTTGTCGGATAGCCGCCGTGGTGATACGGCTGCCAATCTCGCTGTAGTTTTGCAGCACACGCAGAGCCACATAAGCCGTTTGCGTGTTCTTCTCTTGGTAGATACCGTGCACCTGACAGTTCGGCACCTCCCGCATTCGGCAGCGGCGTAGGTATCCGCATTGGTCGGCAAACCAAATACGACAGTCAGTCGTCTCCAATCCGTCGCCCAAGATTCCGCATTCGGCGGCTTTCTGCAAAAACACCGGCTCTGTCTCCGGATCGGTTTCGCCCACTACACACGGTACCCCCGGCTTGATAATTCCTGCTTTTTCCGAAGCAATCTTGGGCAGTGTGTCGCCCAAAAACTCCGTGTGGTCGAACCCGATATTGGTGATTACCGAGAGCATGGGGGTGATGATGTTGGTTGAGTCTAATCGCCCGCCTAATCCCACCTCAATCACGGCTACATCTACCTGCATATCAGCGAAATAGGCAAATGCCATAGCCATAGTGGTCTCAAAAAAGGAGGGGCGTATCTCTTCCAAAAACTCCTCATTGCGGGCTACAAAATCCACCACATATTGCTCCTGGATCATCTGCCCGTTTAGGCGAATACGCTCTCTAAAATCCACCAAGTGCGGACTTGTGTACAAACCTACTTTCAGTCCCGCTGCTTGCAGCGAGGCGGCAATCAGATGGGAGGTACTGCCTTTTCCGTTGGTGCCGGCTATGTGTACCGACCGAAAGTGCAAGTGCGGGTTGCCGAGATGCTCCATCAGCCGATAGGTGTTGTCCAACCCGGGCTTGTACGCAGCCGCTCCCACCAAGTGGAAAGCCGGCTGCGAGGCATATAGATACGCTAATGTTTCTTCGTAACTCATATATATAAGGTATCGTTTGTATGAGGTCGTGTGGTGTCGCTGACAAGGTTGCTCCGTCCTGAAAATAGTTGACCACCTTTCGCCTTATTTCATTTCGGCTTCAACCGTAAATCTATCGCTCATTTGGTTTTGCGTCCATCTGTAGAAATCGGTAGTGATATGCAGGCGTTTGGTCTTGGACGACAAACAGATACTGTTGTTGTGCAAGAGGTCGTTGATTTGTATTTTCATTTGTATATTTCCGGGGTGGCTGTCGCATTGCTCCAATAGTTCATCGATGTTCTCCAGCGTGATGCCGTCCAATGGCATCGAGAAGGTCAGTGCCGAGAGGTGATTTTGCTGGACATCTTGCAGAAACTCCACTCTCTGCACTACAAATTCAAACTCGGCTTCTTCATCTTTTTTCTCCTTGAAAAAGCGCATTCCTGCACCTCGTTGCTGAATCGTTCCGGTGATGTACACATAGGTGTTCGGCTGCAGGAAAGCCATATTGTTGGTGTACGCTTCGCCAAACACTACCATCTGGTAACTTCCGCTGTAGTCTTCTATCGTGTATCGCCCGTATTTGTTGCCTTTTTTGGAAGTTGCATCTTCTGCTGTCGTTACGATTCCACCGAAATGAACGGTCTGGTTCTTGTACTTTTCCAAGAAGGCTTTCGGACTGATTGCCGCCGGATCTTTGCTTTCTTTGTCGTCCTCATTGTCGTTCTCATCGTGGTTTCCGCTTTGTTCGGCATCGGCCTTATCTTGGGCGGCTTTTCTTGCATCGGGAGTGCGCCAACCGTCAAACAGAGTAAGCAGACCGGCATTGATGTTGCTCATCTCGCGTACCTCAAATTCGTACTCATCCAATGGGTGAGCCGACAAGAAAATACCTATCAGCGATTTCTCAATGTTGAGTCGCTCAATAGCCGACCAACGCGGCACATCGGGCAACTCGGGGTGCTGAATCTCCACGCCCGCATCGCCTAAGTCGCCGAATAACGAGTTTTGCTGCTGTACCTTGTCTTGCTGGTACATGTTGCCGTAGCGTATGAGCGTTTCCAATACATTCTCCCCGCGACTGTTGAGCCCCACCAACTGCTCACGATAGATGCCGTCAAAGCAATCGAATGCTCCTGCAAGTGCCAGATTTTCAACGGTCTTACGGTTGCATGCCGATAGGTTTACACGCTCCAAGAAATCAAATAAGTCTTTGTATTTGCCGTTCTTGTTGCGCTCGTTGATGATTGCTTCTACTGCACCTTCGCCTACACCTTTGATACCTCCTAAGCCGAAACGAATATCGCCATTGCTGTTTACGGTGAAGGTCAGTTCCGATTCGTTGACATCGGGCTCTAGCACTTGTATTTTCATCTCCTTGCATTCGTCCATAAACTTCGTAACCTCCTTGATGTCGTCTTTCGATACGGTCAAGTTGGCTGCCATAAACTCAGCAGGGTAGTGTGCTTTCAGGTAGGCTGTCTGGTATGCCACCCACGAGTAGCAAGCAGCATGCGATTTATTGAAGGCGTAGGACGCAAATTTCTCCCAGTCTTTCCAAATCTTATCCAGCACCTTTTCGTCGTGTCCGTTGGCTTTACCTCCCGCCATAAACTTGCCCTTCAGTTCTTGCAGGATAGCCATCTGCTTCTTACCCATCGCCTTACGCAACTTGTCGCTCTCGCCGCGGGTGAAGTTAGCCAACAATCGCGACAGAAGCATCACTTGCTCTTGATAGACCGTAACGCCGTAGGTATCCTTCAGATACTTCTCCATAATCGGAATATCGTAGGTTACGGGTTCCAAGCCTTGTTTGCGTCGGATAAACTGCGGAATGTAGTCCATAGGTCCCGGTCGGTAGAGGGCATTCATCGCAATCAAGTCGCCCATCACGGTAGGTTTCAGTTCGCGCATATACTTGCGCATACCCGCCGATTCAAACTGGAACACTGCTACCGTGCGCCCTTCTTGGAAGAGTTTGTAGGTCTCGGCATCATCAATGGGAATATGGTCGATATCTACTTCTTCGCCTCTTGCTTTGCGGATGTTTTTCAAGCACTCCTTGATAATAGTCAGCGTAATCAGTCCCAAGAAGTCCATCTTGATCAGTCCCACCGATTCTACCACATGTCCGTCGTATTCCGTTACCAAGACGCGGCGTTTGGTATCTTTGTCTTCCACACTCGATAGCGGGGCAAACTTGGTCAGGTCGTCTGCACCGATGATCACACCGCAGGCGTGAATACCCACTTGTCGAATCGTGTCTTCCAACTGCAAGGCGTAGTTGAGCATGCTGCGTATCTCGGCCGGTCCTGATTCGTATTTTTCTTTCAGTTCGGGTACATATTTGTAGCAGTTCTTGAGGTTCACCTTGGGCGACTTGCCTTTCTCGTCTTTGATGTTGTCGGGGAAGGCTTTGTCGGGGATAAACGATTTCAGTTCATTCACTGTCTGCAATGGCACGCGTTGCACACGCCCCACATCAGCAATAGCCGATTTGGTAGCCATCTTGCCGTAGGTGATGATGTGCGCCACATGGGTCTCGCCGTATTTCTTGCTCACCCAATCCAGTACTTTTCCGCGTCCGGCATCATCAAAGTCGGTATCGATATCGGGTAGAGAGATACGGTCCGGGTTCAAGAAACGCTCGAACAGCAAGTCGTATTTCAGCGGGTCTAAGTCGGTGATATGCAGGCAGTAAGCCACTACCGATCCGGCAGCGGAACCACGCCCGGGACCTACACTTACATCCAGTTCTTCGCGGGCGGCACGGATAAAGTCCATCACAATCAAGAAGTAGCCCGGAAATCCCATTGTCTTCATCACATGCAACTCAAACAAGATACGGTTCACAATCTCTAGTTGCGAGTCATCCAACGCTGCAGCGTCCCAGTAGTGGTAGTCCAAACCTTTGGTATTCTCCAAGAAGGGTTCCAAGGTCGGGTAGCGTTTTTTGGCACCATTCCATGTCAGATAACTCAGATACTCGGCTTCAAACTTGATACGATACATACGGTCGTAACCGCCCAAGTTCTTAAAACGCTTCTGTGCATCTTTTTCGCTTAGCGGATTCTGACCATGCTCATCGGTCATAAACTCCTGCCATAAGTCTTGCTCGGTGTATTTCTCGCGATACTCTGCTTCTGTACCGAACTCTGCCGGGATGTCAAATAGTGGCATGATTGGTCCGTGGTCGATGTCGTATATCTCCACTTTGTCCGCAATCTCCTGCGTGTTTGCCAATGCTTCGGGTATATCGGAGAATATCGCAGCCATCTCCTCGGGTGTCTTCAGCCATTCTTGCTTGGTGTAGTGCATACGATTGACATCGTCCACATAGTGGTTGGTGCTCAAGCAAATCAGTCGGTCGTGCGCCTCGGCATTCTCTTCGTCCACAAAATGGGAGTCGTTGGTGCAGATGATTTTTACGCCATGCTTTCGTGCCAGTTCGATCAGAACGGGATTCACCTCTTTTTGCCGCTGATATACTTCTTGGTCGCCTCCGGGTTTGTCGGTTTGGTGGCGTTGCAACTCGATGTAGTAGTCCTCGCCGAATACCGATTTGAACCAGTCTATAGCCTCTTCTGCGCCTTCGATGTCGCCTGCCATGATTTTCTGTGGCAGTTCACCGCCCAAGCAAGCCGACGAGCAGATGATACCCTCGTGGTATTGTTGTAGCAGTTCCTTGTCGATACGGCTGGTGTAGTTGAAAGCGTCGGCCATAAAGCCGGCACTCACTATTCGGCATAGGTTGTGATAGCCGGTTTGGTTCTTGGCTAACAAGATAAGGTGCCAACCCGAGCGGTCGATGATGTATTGCCTGCCCTCGCCGTTTACGGCTTTCTCGTCGGTCATCGAGTGGCGTCCGCGGCGTGCGCAATAGGTCTCGCAGCCCACAATCGGTTTGAACGGAACAAACGGTTTTTTCTCGTAGGTCTCGCCTTTGGCAGCGGCTGCCTGAGCCTGCTCTTCCTCCTTGGCTTCCCATGCCTCTTTGTTCTTTCCGTTGATTTTCTTGCAGTAGTCCAACAATTCTTTGATACCATACATATTGCCGTGGTCGGTCAATGCCACAGCCCCCATACCCGTTCGCAGACATTTGTCCACAATATCAGGCACTTTGCTCATCCCATCGAGTACTGAATACTGCGAGTGTACATGTAAATGCGTAAAATTCATAAAGTGAATAATTTGGATTAAGGTTGTTCTTATTTCTCTGCAAAGGTACGATTTTTTTTATAGATATGCAAACGCAAGTTGCGCTTGCGGGTGTTGAAAAACAGCAAGCAATCTGCTTATGTTGCAGACTGCTTGCTATTTACGCTGTTGAAAAAAAGTGGTATTTTTTTTTCTTTACTTGGCTCGAATGAAAAGTTGAACAGGTGTTCCGTTGAAGTCCCACCATTCGCGCAATCGGTTCTCCAAAAAGCGGCGGTATGGCTCTTTTACATACTGGGGCAAATTGGCGAAGAATACAAAGGTAGGTACCTGAGTATTAGGCAGTTGCGTACAGTATTTGATTTTGATGTACTTGCCTTTGGTTGCGGGGGGCGGGTAGTTCTCTATCAATGGTAAGAACTTGTCATTCAGTTGCGCCGTAGGTATCTTTTTGTTCTTGTTCTCATAGACATGAAGTGCCGTTTCCATTACCTTATATATACGCTGTTTGGTCAGCGCAGAGGTAAAGATAATCGGGAAGTCGGTAAATGGTGCAATACGGTCGCGAATAGCCGCCTCGTATGCTTTGATGTCGGCGTTGGTCTTGCTCTCCACAAGGTCCCATTTGTTGATGCAGACAACGAGTCCTTTTTTGTTTTTCTGAATGATAGAGTAGATGTTCAGGTCCTGTGCCTCGATACCGCGTGTAGCGTCAATCATCAAGATGCACACATCCGAGTTCTCTATCGCACGGATAGAGCGCACTACCGAGTAGTACTCCAGGTCTTCATTTACCTTCGCTTTCTTGCGAATACCGGCAGTGTCCACAAGGTAGAAATCCTTGCCAAACTTATTGTATCGGGTATAGATACTGTCGCGCGTTGTGCCCGGAATGTCGGTTACGATGGTTCTCTCCTCACCGATAAAGGCATTCAGGATACTGGACTTGCCTGCATTCGGGCGACCTACGATAGCAAAACGGGGCAGGTCTTCTATCTCCTCGCCCGATTCGTCTTTCTTGAAGCGAGAGCATATCTCGTCTAACAGGTCGCCGGTACCGAGTCCGTTCTCCGCACTGAGAATAAACGGCTCGCCCAAACCGAGTTTGTAGAACTCCGGTGCACCATACTGCATCTCGAAAGTATCTACTTTGTTTACGCCCAACACGGTCGGTTTGCCTGCTTGGCGAAGCAGGTGTGCCACCTCCATATCAAATTGGGTAACGCCTTCGTTGACATCTACCACGAGCAGTACCACATCGGCCTCTCGTATCGCAAGATCCACTTGGCGGTTGATCTCGCTCTCGAAAGTGTCATCTGAGTTGACCACCCATCCGCCGGTGTCTATCACCGAAAACTCTTTGCCGCACCACTCGGCTTTGCCATATTGGCGGTCGCGTGTCGTACCTGCGGTGTTCATTACTATAGCCCGCCTTGTTCCCGTCAGGCGGTTGAATAAGGTCGATTTCCCTACGTTAGGACGACCTACGATGGCTAAGATATTTGCCATAAGAAAATAGTTTTATGTTAGTAAATATAGTGTTTGTGCATCAGTTATGCTCCCCGCATTCGCTGCAACTATGGTTGTCGCATTTGCTGCAACCCTCGCCGCAGTTGCCGTTGCAACAGCCGCCGCAACCGTGATGACGGATAGCCTCCAATTCCTTTGGATCGACATCTCTCACCTCTACTATCTCGCCTACAAAGTGCAGGTTCTCGCCTGCAAGCGGATGGTTGAGGTCTATCGTAACTTTTAGTGGCGACACTTTGGCTACTTGTGCATTGACAATCTGCCCGTCCACGGTCTTCATCGGGATGATGTTTCCTGTATAGACGCGGTCTGAATCGAACTCGCCGTCGGCGTTGTAAAACATGCGTTTATCCAATTCCATCAGTCCGGCTTCGTCATACTCTCCGTAGGCATCTTCGCAGGCAATGCGGAAATCGAACTTATCGCCCTCCTCCAGTCCGGCAAGAGCCTCTTCAAACTTCGGCAACATCATTCCCTCGCCTTGGCAATATACCAACGGGGTCTTGATAGTGGCTTTCTCTATCATCTCTTCTTTGCCGTCCTCGCCATCGATATACATCTCGTAGATGGCTTTTACTACTTTCTGATTTTCAATTTTCATATCTATAAGTATTGTATGTTTGCTTTATGTTATGCGCTCTTATCATAGAGCGGGGTGGGGTTTACCACCAGTTGACACGCGCATTGGTGCTTTGCGTACTCGATTTGTCGTACTTCAAGTCTGCCAACATCGAGGCGTTTACGCCGATGTGGAAGGTGTAACTCTTGTATGGCCCGAATGGCACAAAACTGGCAGTCATGTTCCAGCAGTGTAGGTCGCGACTTACATTGAAGTTGGCACTCGCAAAGCGTTTGGCACGGAAGTCATAACTCGTGCTTGCACTCACTTTCCAGCCTTTGCCTAATCCCAAACTGCCCGAGAACGACAAGTTGTGCGTGAAGACCATTTTATAGTACATCTTCTCGTAGTCAAACTCGCTTCCCGCACCATAGCGAATCGAGTAACTCACCGACAGGCTCCACGGTATCTCTGTCTTTACATACCCGTCGTCCACCTCATCTTTGCTGTTTTGTCCGCTGCGTCGGTTGTTTAGTTTGCCGTTGCTTGCTAAGCCGTCATCGCCCACGGTGATGTCCTCCATGTTTTGCTCATCGGTCTGACCGGTCTTTTTCTTTTTGTTTTTGCCGAACCATTTTTGGAAGGTCTGGTTGTTAAAGGTGTAACTCAGACTGGTACTTGTGCCTAAGAAATGAGGGAATCGCCCGTTGTTCCAGTATTGTTTGTTGGTGCGTACAGGGGTGCCGAGTGCGTTGAGTTCGTACATGTAGGGGTCGAACTGACCGCTTAGGTTGATGGTGTAGTTCACCTTAGGTATCTTGATACGCAGGTTCACCGCAAAATTGCTCCAGTTCATCGAGTCGGCTATAAAGTTGTAACCGCCTGATATACTGAAGTTATCAATGAGGCTCACTACCTTAAACGGGTTCTTTCCGGTGGTGTCTTCTTTGTTTACAATCTTCATCTCGAGGTTGTTGCCGAGGCTGAAACTCAACGCAGCCGCTGCGCCTTGTCCCGCATTGCCGTATATGCCGTTGGCGAAACGAGAGTAGGTCTGGCGTACCACCATCGGATTGCCTGCCTCGTCGGTCTTGGGTATCTTTTTGCCTGTCTCGGGGTCGATGTCGTTGCCATAGACAGGCTGGTCGTAACTGCCGTAGTAGCCCCAGAACGACTTGCCGAAATCGGGGTGGTAACTGAAACTCAAAGTAGGTGTCAGCACATGGCGGAATTTCTCCACCTTGCTATGCGGAAAGAGTTTCTTGCTCGGCGTGTAGAAACCGTATAGTTTAGTGGAAAGCGAGATACCCACATTGAAATCGAACACATTGTAGAACCCGTTGGTCGTATCGCGTTGCAACTGCTGCTCTTGCTCGTCCCATGTCTGGTCGATACGCTGGAAATACATACGATCCGTCATGTTGATACTGGGCGTTACGCTCAGATACTTAAACAGCATGAACGATGCCGAGATAGGTATCGAGTGTTTCAGTCCGGTCTGCCAATCGCGGGCAAAGTTGGAGTGCAGAAACTGATTCTCTTTGATGTTGTTCACCGCTATGCGCCCGTTGCCGGAATAACTGAGGCTTATCTTTTCATACCATTTCTCTTTGCCCACAGGTTTCTTGCGCTTGAAAGGATAGACGCGGCTCATGCTCACGCTCAGTTCGGGCAGCGTCAGCGATAGGGTAGAGTCTTTCGTTCGCTGGGTTACGCTGGCACTCAGGCTTAGGCTCCAAGGGCTGTCGGGGAAACGCTGCGTGTAGTTGATCGTACTGCTCTTGGTGTTCTCCGAGTTCAACTGTGGGTTGTAGTAACTGTTGATATTGCTACGATTGTAGCCGCTGGTCGAGAAGTTTACGCTCGCAGAGAAAGTGCTGTACGGGTTGGCTTTCGCGTCTTGCGTATGCGTCCATTGTATGCTGAAGTTGGTCGCCTTCGAGTAGTTGGGCAGGTCTTTCTCGCCCGTTACATCGTTGCGGTAGTTGATGCTGATGTTGCCGTTGAATTTGTAGCGTTTGACATACTTCGACTGCGCACGGATAGCCCATGTACCTCGGGTGTAGATATCGCCTGTTACCTGCAAATCCATATAGTCGTTGATGGCGAAATAGTAACCGATACCGCTTAGGTACAGTCCGCGCGTACCATCATCGCCGAAGTTAGGCATTATCAGTCCGCTCGAATACTGGTTGGTGAACGGGAAGAAACCGAACGGAATAGCCAGCGGCAGTGGCACATCGCCCACCACCATATAGGCGGGACCTGTGGCGATATACTCGCCCGGCACCACTTTCGCCTTGGTCATCTTTAGGTAGAAGTGCGGGTGGTCATGTTGGTCGCAAGTGGTGTACATACCGCCGCCCATCATCATCGTGTTGCCCTCGGTTTTCTTGGTCTTATCGGCAATCACATAGCCTTCGCCCTGTTCCGTTACCACCTTACGAATAAAGCCTTTTTGCGTCTTTAGGTTGTAGGTTATTTGGTCCGATTCGTAACTGTCTTTCCCGTCTTTGAATACGGGGCGACCTTTCCAATCGTTTTCTACGGTGTCCATGACGCCTTGTGCAAAAACCTGACTGCTATCCATGTGCACACGGATAAACTCGCTGGTCAGTTCCATCTGCTCGTACTTCACATCGCTCTCGCCGTGCAGATAGGCGATACCATTGCCCATCAGTACGATAGAATCGTTGGCTACATAGTGTATCGGTGCGTCAATACTGCTCTTTTTCCGCCCTGTATCGGGAGTAGTTGTCGTGTCGTTTGGAGCATCTTCTCTTATACCGGCAATCCCACTGCTTGCATTCCCCTCCTGTCTTATCTCCTCTCCGTTAGACTTCTCTTTCCTCTCTACGCCCTCTCCGTTGGCCTCCTCTTTTTTCTCTACGCTCTCTCCGTTGGCTTGCGGTGTGGAAACAACCGTCTGTCCGTACCCCGAAACGCCGAGGAGCAGACCTATACACAACGCAATATGTTTCCCGTAAGTGCGCATATACGCAAATTAGCGTGCAAAGGTACGAAAAAATATCGACATACACAATACTACCTTGTTTTCCTGTTCCTTTATAGCCTGTTCTGTCGAACCGCTACTATTGCATTTCTACCTTACAACTGCCGCCTACTAACCTCAATTTCCTGTTTTCTCTTATGTCAATTTTCCATTCTCTGCCTATTTCCTTTTCTCTTTTCTGTTGTATCTTATTTTTATCCTATTTTTATCTTTTTATTCCATAATTTGCGCCCTATTTTGCTACAGTATGCCTACCGACCGTACTATGTAATTAGTATGTGATTAGTATGTGATTAGTATGTGGTTAAGCGAACCCGATAATACCCTAAGGCTACCCTTGCCCATAGTTTGTAGTATCCTAATATGTCTTAAATAATATTTCTAAGTTTAGTCCCCATACTGCTGAATATACGAACATACGACGAACTATATGGCCCTTAATGGAGATCCCTCAGAGCAATTAATCGTCAATTAATCGCAACGGAGAACCAACCTGCGCAACAGCCATCTCTACATTCTCTTCATTCGGGACAAAAGAAAGTTTTAATGGTTCTTTATATGGCTTTTAATGGAGAACTTGTACAAAGCAAACACTAATTTAGTTTTTGGAAATTAACAGCCGTATAGTAGATGTTTTTGTAAAATTCTTGAACACATTATTGAATGTTTTTGTGTAGAGAAATGTATGGAAGCAATATGTCTAATTACATGGCAATTATGTGTTTATCGTCAATTAGTCGCAATTAACGGAGTACCGGATTAACTGAGAACCGCGGTATACACGGAGCCGCAATGTACAATTTATGGCGCTAATTGCGCATCTTTGTTGCGTAATCCGAAAAAAATGCGTAACTTTGCGGCGGATATGGTGTGTACCGCCATAAGCAATGCATAAAAACAACTACAAGATATGAATTTTATTCAACTCATTACCAAACTATTCGGCAATAAATCGCAGAAAGATATGCGCGAGATAATGCCTTATGTGGAGAAAATCAAGGCGGCTTATACCGAGATTGATGCGCTCTCCAACGATGAACTCCGTGTGCGTTCGCAAGCCCTAATGGATAAGATACAAGCACGAGTGGCTGATAAAAAGCAGAAAATCAATGACTTAAAAGCCTCTATCGAGTCGCTTGAGATTGAGCAACGCGAGAAGGTGTACAACCAAATAGACAGCCTGGAGAAAGAAATCAAAGACGACTACAAAGCCGTTCTTATGGAGATTCTGCCCGAGGCGTTTGCTATCGTCAAATCGACGGCGCACCGCTTTGCGGAGAACGAGACAGTGGTCGTTACGGCTACCGAGCAGGATAAGAACTTGGCAGCAGACCCGCGCTTCGATTTTGTGGAGATAGACGGCGATAAGGCTATCTATCACAACCACTGGACTGCCGGGGGAAACGATATGAAATGGGATATGGTGCACTACGATGTCCAACTCATCGGTGGCGTTGTCCTGCACCAAGGTAAGATTGCTGAGATGGCTACGGGTGAGGGTAAGACCCTGGTAGCAACTCTGCCGGTCTTCTTGAATGCCTTGACCCACGAGGGTGTACATATCGTTACGGTGAACGACTACTTGGCTAAGCGTGACTCCGAGTGGATGGGACCGCTCTATATGTTCCACGGACTGACGGTAGATTGTATCGACAAGTATCGCCCCAACAGCGACGAGCGTCGTCGGGCGTATGCTTGCGATATTACTTTCGGTACCAACAACGAGTTCGGTTTCGACTACCTGCGTGATAACATGGCTACTTCGCCGCTCGACCTCGTGCAGCGCGGGCATAACTACGCCATCGTCGATGAGGTGGACTCCGTCTTGATTGATGATGCGCGTACACCGTTGATTATCAGCGGTCCTGTACCCAAAGGCGAAGACCAGATGTTTGACGAGTATAAGCATCGTGTGGAGCAACTCGTGCGCACCCAGACCACGCTCGTTACCAAACTGCTGACCGAGGCCAAAGCCAAGATGGGCAGCGCAGATGAGAAAGAGCGTGAGGCAGGCGAGTTGGCTCTCTTCCGTGCCTACAAAGGTATGCCGAAAAACAAAGCACTCATCAAGTATCTGAGCGAACCGGGTGTGAAAGTGCGCCTCCAAAAAACTGAGGAGTTCTACCTCCAGGAGAATGAGAAGAATATGCACATCGCTACCGACGAACTCTATTTCGTCATCGATGAGAAAAACAAGACTATCGAACTCACCGATAAGGGTATCGATGCCCTTACGGGTACCACCGAAGACCCGCAGTTCTTCGTCCTGCCCGATGTAGGTAGCGAGGTGGCTGAGGTAGAGAGCAATGCTGCCCTGTCCGCCGAAGAGAAACAGCAACGCAAAGACGATATTATGACCAACTATAGTATCAAGTCGGAGCGTGTACATACCGTCAACCAGTTGCTCAAAGCATACACTTTGTTTGAGAAAGATGTCGATTATATCATCGACAACAACGAGGTCAAGATTGTAGATGAGCAGACAGGTCGTATCATGGAAGGCCGCCGCTGGTCGGACGGTTTGCACCAAGCCGTAGAGGCAAAAGAGAATGTGAAGGTAGAGGGCGCAACGCAGACTTTCGCCACAATCACCTTGCAGAACTACTTCCGTATGTACAACAAACTCGCCGGTATGACCGGTACGGCAGAAACCGAGGCAGGCGAGTTCTGGAATATCTACAAACTCGATGTAGTGGTCATCCCTACCAATAAACCGATTGCCCGTATCGATATGAACGACCGTATCTATCGCACCAAGCGCGAGAAGTACAATGCCGTCATCGATGAGATCGTGGCTTTGGTAGGGCAGGGACGCCCCGTGCTGGTGGGTACAACGAGCGTCGAGATTAGTGAGTTGCTGAGCCGAATGCTCAACCTGCGTAAGATAAAGCACAATGTGCTGAATGCTAAGTTGCACCAGCAAGAGGCGAATGTCGTTGCCGAAGCAGGTCGCTCGGGGGTAGTTACTATTGCTACCAACATGGCAGGTCGTGGTACGGATATCAAACTGACGCCCGAGGTAAAAGCCGCCGGTGGTTTGGCTATCATCGGTACCGAGCGCCACGAGAGCCGTCGTGTGGACCGTCAGTTGCGTGGGCGTGCCGGTCGTCAGGGAGACCCGGGAAGCAGTGTCTTCTATGTCAGCCTCGAAGACGACCTGATGCGTATGTTCGGTTCCGAGCGTATAGCAGCCGTAATGGATAAGATGGGCTTTCAAGAAGGCGAGATGATTGAGCACTCGATGATTTCCAGTTCTATCGAGCGTGCGCAGAAGAAAGTGGAGGAGAACAACTTCGGTATCCGTAAACGCTTGATCGAGTACGATGATGTGATGAACCAGCAGCGTAATGTGATTTACGCTAAGCGTCGCCACGCCCTTATGGGGGAGCGTATCGGAGTGGATATCACCAATATGATATACGACACCGCTGAGGCTATCGTTACCGATGCGCGTGAGGCAGGCGATTACGAAGGACTCAAAATGGAGGTTATGCAGACTTTTGCCATGGAGGTGCCTTTCGATGAGGCTACATTCCGTGCTACCAAACCCGCTGTCTTGAGTGAGCAACTGGCTGAGAGTGCGCTCGATATGTTCAAACGCCGTATGGATAAACTCATGGCGGTCGCTAACCCCGTCATACAGAAAGTGTATGAGGAGAAAGGGCAGATGTACGAGAATATCCTTATCCCCATTACCGATGGCAAGAAGGTGTACAATATCGCCGTTAACCTCAAGAAAGCAGCCGAGACGGAGTCGCGTGAGGTAGTTCGTGAGTTTGAGAAACGAATGCTGCTCTATGTGATCGACGACGAGTGGAAAGAGCACCTCCGTCAGTTGGACGACCTCAAACAGAGTGTGCAAAACGCCTCTTACGAGCAGAAAGACCCGCTCCTTATATATAAGATTGAGTCGTTTGGTATCTTCCGCAATATGCTCGATGCCCTCAACCGCCGTGCTATTGCTATCTTGCTGCGTGGGCAGATACCGACATCTGACCCGCAAGAGGTGCGCCAAGCACAAGAGCAACGCCGACAAGACTACTCTAAGTATCGTACACAAAAGGATTCGGTGGCTCGCGCTGCACAACAGAGCGGTCAAGCAGCCGCTGCAGGACGAGATACACGCGAGATGCAGCGACCCGAACCAATCCATGTAGAGAAGAAACCGCGTCCGAACGATCCCTGTCCGTGTGGTAGTGGCAAGAAGTACAAGCAATGCCACGGCCGTATGGATAATGCGCTCTGATGAATATGCAGCCTATCACCCTTGGTGCCTCTGAGGGGGATAGGCTTACATATATGCCATAGATGCTCTGCGTATTCCTTCTCGTATAGATGAGATACCTATTTATATTGCGATAGGCTATTGCTGCTATCGAGAGTACGGCGAGGCATCTGATAATTACTCACCTAAAACCAATATCATCATGAGACGATTGTTAAGTATGTGTATGGTGTTGCTGCTCGCAACGGCTACCTACGCACAGAGTAGTACCGACTACGATTGGCAGGCTCGGCGCCACAACCTGAGTGTAGGCGGAGGCTATATGTCGGGTATCTATCCTTTTAAGACTCTTATCATCACTATCGCTTCTAATATCGGCGATAATGGAGGGCAGGTACAGTACTACGGCAGTTACGGATTGCAATACCACTACCAAGCGCTGAGTTGGCTCAGGGCGGGAGCAAAGTTGTCCTACGAAGGCGACGGCTACAACTTCTATAGCAGGGAAGACGAAGCCAAAACAACGCCTATCGGTTATACTACAGGTCATTGCACCATGCTGATGGCGAGTTGCCAATTCACCTACCTCAATCGTGAGCATGTCAAGTTGTATTCGGGTATTGATTTGGGGCTTGGAGTGTATTTCCTTAATAAGCAGTACTACGACGGATATACCGATTCCGATGGTAATGCACACGATTTGCAACATATTTTTTTGCCGGCATTCAACCTTACCGCACTGGGTGTTTCCTTTGGTAGCGAGCGAGTGTATGGCTTGGCGGAACTGAACCTCGGCTACGAGGCTATGCTCAAACTGGGTATAGGTTGCAGTCTTTAATAAAACCTAACCACAATGCGACGATTAGTAAGCGTCATCTTTTTCTTGGTATCTTGTGCTGTTTCGCTTTGGGCAGCACAAGATACACTTTTTGTAGCAGACGGATATGCTGGTATTGCTACCGATACTATCCGTTTGCAGAACCAAGCATCTACTACCAACCTCGATGCGCTCTTGCTCGATTTGGTGGCTAAGCAGAGCCGAGAGTTGTACGAGGGCGACAGCCTCTCGCAGCAACTCACCGTCGAGGAGGTGCTGATTCGCGATTCGCTCTTGGCACAAGCACGACAAGACTCGATAGAGTTGGATTCGCTCAAGCAACTCAATGCCCGTCTGCAAGAAAAGATACACGACATCCCGATGGTGGCTACTGCTGAAAAATCGCTCATCAAAGATACCGAAGAAGACCGCAACGCCGTAATGCGTGCTATTCGTGACATGCGCACACCTTGGCGAAAAGAGGCAAAAATCATGGTGCAACTCACTCAGAACTATGTCTCCCCAAACTGGTATCAGGGCGGGTCGTCCAGTTTTGCGGTATTGAGCATATTCAAAGGTTCGATTGGCTACTATTCCGAGCGGTTCACTTGGGAGAATACCGGCGAATGGCGAGCCGGCGGTTCTACTGTCAGCGGCGACTCGCTACGCAAAATCAATACTACCGACGACCTGTTGCGCTTCTACTCAAAAGCCAACTACAAAGCCATCGGAAACAAGTTGTTCTACTCGTTCTCTGCCGAGTTTGAGACACGCTTGCTCAATACCTACAAAGCCAATACACGCGAGAAGAAATCGGCACCGTTCTCGCCGCTGCGCCTCAACCTGGCGTTAGGTCTTGATTATAAGCCCGTGCCGGGACTGAGTATATCTTTCTCACCGCTGGCGTATAAGTTGGTACATGTGAGCGATACCACCAATATGAAGCAGACCGACTATAGTATTCCCGTCGGGCAAAAAACGCTCAACGATGTAGGTAGTTCCGTGCGTGTGGAGTATGTGTGGAAACCGGTACGAGAGATTGCACTCGAGAGTAAATTCTATATGTACACCAACTATAAGAAGGTCGAGTTGGACTTAGAGGTCAACTGCGACTTTATCATCAATCGATTCTTCTCTGCGCGTGTGATGCTTCACCCCCGCTATGATAATACCGTCATCTACACGGGCGATGAGAAAGCCAAGATACAGTTCCGCGAACTGCTATCGATTGGCTTTGCCCATAAGTTCAGATGATCCACCTCATAATTCTTAATTCATAATTCTTAATTCCTAATTGCCATGGACATTCGTTCTTACATTGCAAAAAAACGCAGCCGCTTCTTTGAGGAGTGGGCAAGTCTTATTCGTATTCCTAGCGTCAGTTGTCAGCCCGAACATAAAGCCGACATGCAGCGTTGTGCCGAGCGTTGGCGCGAGTTGCTCTTGGCTGCCGGGTGCCAACAGGCGGAAGTGATGCCCTCCGACGGCAATCCCTTCGTCTATGCCGAATATACTCCGCCCGAGGCAGAGCAAGAGTCGGTGCCTACCGTGCTGGTCTATGCGCACTACGATGTCATGCCCGCCGAACCGTTGGAGCAATGGAAATCTGATCCTTGGGAACCCGAAATCCGTGATGGCCGCCTCTATGCGCGTGGGGCGGATGACGACAAAGGGCAGGCAATGATACAAGCCAAAGCCTTCGAGTATATGGTGCGCGAAGGACTGATGCGCTGCCGTGTGAAGTTCATCTTCGAGGGCGAAGAAGAGATTGGCAGCCCGAGCCTGGAGGCGTTCCTGCATAAGCATAAGCAACTCCTGGCGTGCGACATCATCCTCGTCAGCGATACCTCGATGATTGGCAAAGACACGCCCTCTATCACTACCGGTCTGCGCGGATTGGCGTATTGGCAGATAGAGGTGGACGGACCTTGCCGCGACCTGCATAGCGGGCATTTCGGCGGAGCGGTCAAGAACCCCGTCAATGCCCTTTGCGAGATGTTGGCGCAAGTGGTGGATAAGCACGGGCGTATCACTATCCCGCATTTCTACGACGATGTACTGCCGATCCCCGCTGCCGAACGCGAGATGATTGCTAAGATACCGTTCTCCGAAGAGGCATACTGCCGTGCTATCGATGTGGATGCCACCTTTGGTGAGGAGGGCTATTCCACTTTGGAGCGCAATTCTTGCCGTCCCTCTTTCGACATCTGCGGTATATGGGGCGGCTACACGGGTGAAGGCAGCAAGACCGTCTTGCCCTCCAAAGCATTTGCTAAGGTCAGTTGCCGTTTGGTAGCCAACCAAGACCACGAGCGTATCAGCCGAGCCTTTGCCGATTATATGCAGTCGCTGGCTCCCGTGGGGGTACGCATGCGAGTTACGCCTATGCATGGCGGACAGGGTTATGTCTGCCCGATAGATATTCCGGCATACAAAGCAGCCGAGAAGGGCTTTGAGGTAGCCTTTGGCAAACGCCCCTTGGCAGCACGACGCGGAGGCAGTATTCCTATCATCTCTTCGTTCGAGCAGATACTGGGTGTCAAGACTATTCTCATGGGCTTTGGCTTGGAGCAGAACGCCATCCACTCGCCCAACCCCTGAATGGTAAAGCGGAGCAGATTGACGAACAGCAGCGGAATGGCAAACGCCGCATTGATCAGCAGGAACTGCTGTCCCATCGGCACCACCATGTCGACGCTCGCCCCTTCCTCCTTATCCAGGAACAGTGTGGTCATGGCACTGCCGCCAAACCAGGTGATCACGAAAATCGCAGCGGAGATGATAATGCCCAGTACCGTGCAGTCCTTGATCCCCTGGTGAATCCGATCCAGCTTCCCCGCGCCCAGATTCTGTCCGGCGAAGGTAGCGGCGGTGGTTCCCATGGCGTCAAAGGGGCAGACAAGGAGCATGCTCACCCGGCTGCCCGCCGCGATGGCCGCCATGGCGGTCGCGCCCAGACCGTTGACCGCCGTTTGCAGCAGAATGCTGCCGACGGCGGTGATGGAATACTGCAAGCCCATGGGCAAGCCCATATTCAGCAGCTTCCGGACATAGATTTTCCGCAGCCGCAGATCGTCCTGCTTCAAATGGAGAATCGGGAATTTCTTCACGATGAAATACAGGCACAGCACACCGGAAATCAGCTGGCTCAGCAGCGTCGCCCAGCCTGCGCCCGCGACGCCCATATTCAGCGTCAGAATAAACACGATGTCCAGCGCCACGTTCAGCAGGCTGCACATAATCAGGAACACCAGCGGCGTTTTGGAATCTCCCAGCGACCGGAGAATGCCCGACAAAAGATTGTACAGCATGGTCGCGGGGATGCCCAGAAAAATCACGAAAATATAGTCGTAAGCATAGGAAAACGTATCCGCCGGGGTGTCCATCCAGAGGAGGATCTGGCGGCACAGCAGCGTCGTGACCAGCGTCACCGCTGCGGCGATGACGCAGCCGAGCCAGATCATATTGCCGACGAACCGGCGCAGCCCGTCAAAATCCCGCTGTCCGAATTTCTGCGCCACGGGAATGGCGAACCCGGCGCACACGCCGTTGCACAGCCCCAGCACCAGAAAGTTTACGGAGCCGGTGGAGCCAACGCCTGCCAGAGCCTCCACGCCCAGGAATTTGCCCACCACAACGGTGTCCACCATGCTGTAGAACTGCTGGAAGAGCAGACCGAAGAGCAGGGGCAGCATAAAAGAAAGAATCCTGCGCCCGCAACTGCCGACGCCGCGTAAATCACGGTTTGCCCTTTCGCCTTCTTTTTCGCAATCATGCCGA
>ENA-UEQL01000517-UEQL01000517.1-human-gut-metagenome-genome-assembly--contig:-NODE-517-length-27167-cov-35.809081_pt1 | contig 27167 bp, 23 predicted proteins | sample MGYA00242905_ERZ507926 | MGnify/ENA primary metagenome ERZ507926 (study PRJEB26167, sample SAMN06115531) | human gut metagenome | host: Homo sapiens | place: China:Henan | collected 2015-09-09...
CGCCGCAGGAAAGGAACGGCAGGGTGATGCCCACAACCGGGAGCATGGCGAGTGCCATGCCGAGATTTTCGAGGATCTGCGCCAAAAACATTGCCCCCACGCCGGCGCAGATCAGCCCGCCGCAGTCCGAATTGTTTGCGATCCGGGCAATGCGGAAAATGCGCACCACGATCACGCAGAAGGTAATGATGACGAACAGACCGCCGATGAATCCGAACTTTTCACAGATGGTGGCAAAAATGAAATCGGTATGGGAAGCATCCAGGGATTCATAGTAGCCCCCTGAAAAAAGCCCCCGTCCGAAGAAACCGCCGTGTGAAATCGCCCGGCGGCTGAGCAGGGGCTGGTAGCCCTTTCCCTGCGGGTCCAGGTCGGGATTGAAGCCGACGATGATGCGCCGCTGCTGGTAGAACGCCAGCTTCTCCCACAGGTACGGCGACAGCAAGACCAGTGCAACCGTTCCCCCGCCGAAGTAGCCGAGGTGCAGTCCCGCGCAGAAGAGCATCATGGCAATGATGGCAAGATAGACCAGCGCCACGCCGAGGTCACCGGACCTCAGAATCAGTGCCACGATGACCCCCGCGTGCAGGGCAAGTCCCGCAACGCTTTTCGGATGGTTGATGCGGTCCCGCACGAGGAACAGATGCCGGGAAAAGGTGCAGATAAAGGCAAATTTGACGAATTCGGACGGCTGGATCATCAGCCCAACCAGCGGAATCTGCAGCCAGCTTTTGTTGCCGGTCTCCATACTGACGCCGCTCTTGCCCCAGATGAGCGTAATGCCCAGCAGGATCACCGAGCCGATGAAAAAGGGCAGCCACAGCTTGTTCACGATTACCCGGAAATCCAGTGTTGCAATCACCACCGTGGCAACGCTGCCGACAAGAAACATGGCAATCTGCATTTTCAGCTTGGACATTCCGAAGTTGTCCACCGCGCCGAAGATGGTGACGATGCTGAGAATCCCCAGCGCCGTGATGCTGAAAAACAGCACCGGATCGACACACCGCACGGCGTACCGGATATAGGCTTTGATCTTCTCCCACACATCCTCCATGCGTGTGTCCTCCTTTTTTTGAAATAACCCGCAAGAGATCGTCTTGCGGGTTCGGTCAGAATGAAAACAGCGTCCGGATGCGGGACCGATCAGTACTGCCTGCCCCAGATGACCATGTGCTTTGCGGGCTTTCCGCAGCAGACGCAGGTGTCGGCGAGGTGATCCTCCGTGAACGGGATGCAGCGCGACTTCACGCCGCCGGTGACATCCTTCAGCTTCTCCTCGCACGCGGTATCCCCGCACCACATGGCGCGGATATAGCCCGACCGGTTGGCGGCAATATCCAGGAATTCCTCATAGCTGTGCGCATCGTAGGTGCGGTTGTTGCGATTCTCCAGCGCCCGCTGGTAGAGCTCATCGTGTACCTTCTCCAGCGCCGCCCGAACCGCCTCGGTCAGGTTGTCCAGGCTGACCACGGTCTTCTCTCTGGTCACGCGGCTGACCAGCACGCAGGTATTGCTCTCGATATCGCGCGGACCGATCTCCAGCCGGAGCGGCACGCCCTTCATTTCATACTGGCTGTACTTCCAGCCGGTGGAGTTGTCGCTGTCATCCAGCTTCACGCGGAAGGATCCGGCAAGTTCCGCCCTCAGAGCGTTTGCCTTTTCCAGCACGCCCTCCTTGTGCTGTGCCACCGGAATGATGACCACCTGGATCGGCGCCACGCGCGGCGGCAGGATCAGTCCGTTATCGTCCCCGTGCGTCATGATGATGGCGCCGATGGAACGGGTGGACACGCCCCACGAGGTCTGGAACGGGTGCCGCAGCTGGTTGTCGCGCCCGGTAAAGGTGATGTCGAACGCCTTGGCAAAGCCGTCGCCGAAGTAATGCGAGGTGCCGCCCTGGAGCGCCACGCCGTTGTGCATCATCGGCTCGATGGTGTAGGTCTCCTCCGCACCGGCAAACTTCTCCTTTTCGGTCTTGCGTCCGGTATAGGCGGGAATTGCCAGTGCCTCGGCGTAAAAGTCCTCGTAGACCTTCAGCATCCGCATGGTTTCCTCTCTTGCCTCTTCGGCGGTCTCGTGCATGGTGTGCCCCTCCTGCCACAGGAACTCGGAGGTCCGCAGGAACGGGCGGGTGGTCTTTTCCCAGCGCACCACGTTGCACCACTGGTTGTAGAGCTTCGGCAGGTCGCGGTAGGACTGGATGATGTTCTTATAATGCTCGCAGAACAGCGTCTCGGAGGTCGGGCGGACGCACAGCCGCTCGGTCAGCGGCGTTGTCCCGCCGATCGTCACCCATGCGCATTCCGGCGCAAAGCCCTCCACGTGATCCTTCTCCCGCTGGAGCAGGCTTTCGGGGATGAACATCGGCATATAGACGTTCTCGTGCCCCAGTGCCTTGAAGCGTGCGTCCAGATCGTGCTGGATGTTCTCCCAGATGGCGTACCCGTACGGACGGATGATCATGCACCCCTTGACGCCGGAGTAGTCAACCAGCTCCGCCTTCCTGACCACATCGGTATACCACTGCGCAAAGTCAACATCCATCGATGTGATCTGCGCGACCATTTTTTCGTTGTTCTTCCCCATGTCAAAACATCCTTTCCAAAATGCAAAAACCGGAAATCGGCGGTCTTCCCGTATCGTTCCGGCAAAATACCTGATACTTATTATTATATCTCTATCGGACGGAAATGTCAAGTATTTTTTCCGCGGAAGCATGAAAAATCGGGGTGAAAACAATGAAAATTCGGATTTGCGGGTTGGATTTTGACGATATCGGAACGGAACGAGCGGTACGGGAGGCGTTTGCGGGCGGTCAGTGCTTTGCGGTGACGCCGAACGCGCTGATGCTGGAGGACTGCCTGCGGGTGCCGGCGCATCTGCGGCTGCTCGCGCGCGCCTCCCTGACTTTGCCGGACGGCGCCGGGATTCTGCGGGCGGCGGCGAAAAACGGAACGCCGTTCGTCCACGGACGGGTTGCCGGAATCGACTTCGGCGAGGCGCTGATCCGGGAATCGGCGCGGCGCGGGGAACGCGTCTTCCTGCTCGGCGGGGGGGACGGGATTGCCCGGCGTGCGGCAGAAACGCTCCGGGCGCGGTATCCCTCCCTCACGGTCGCGGGAACGTACTGGGGCTACTTTGACCGGGACGGAGAGGAGAACCGGAACCTGGTGGGCATTCTGCGCGCCTGCCGCCCCACGGTACTGCTGGTCTGCCTCGGATACCCGGCACAGGAGGAGTGGATTGCCGCCAATCTGTCCCGTCTCCCCTCGGTTCGCGTGGCAGTGGGGCTCGGCGGCAGCTTCGATGTTTGGGCAGGAAAGGTACACCGGGCGCCGCTGTTGTGGCAGCGGGCAGGGCTGGAATGGGCATGGCGGATGCTCCGGGAGCCGCACCGGATGGAAAATCTTCCCGCCCTGCTCCGTTTTTCGCGACTTTCCGTCAAAAATGTGCCTCCGGAGAACGTCAAAATGCACATGGAAGCCAATATCCGAACCAACCGATTGAACGAAAATAACGAAAATGATAAAATTTCGTCAAAGCCCTTGTAAGTTGAGGAAAAATGAGTTAAAATATATCTGTATGGACAGGACAAGCCCGCACCGGGATTGTCCGAATTCAGAATTTTTTTTACGGAGGATTCATTCCAATGGCAAATGTAAAAGTTGCGATCAACGGTTTCGGGCGCATCGGCCGTCTGGCATTCCGTCAGATGTTCGGCGCAAAGGGCTACACGGTGGTTGCGATCAACGACCTGACCAAGCCCTCGATGCTGGCTCACCTGCTCAAGTATGACACCGCTCAGGGTTCCTACTGCGGCAAGATCGGTGAAAACCTGCACACCGTGGAAGCGACCGAAGATTCCATCATCGTGGACGGCAAGGAAATCAAGATCTATGCCGAAAAGAACGCGGCGGATGCTCCGTGGGGCAAGCTGGGCGTGGACGTCGTGCTGGAGTGCACCGGCTTCTACTGCTCCAAGGAAAAGTCCATGGCGCACATCGCGGCTGGCGCGAAGAAGGTCGTCATCTCTGCCCCCGCTGGCAATGACCTGAAGACCATCGTCTACAACGTCAACAACGACACCCTGACCGCGGAAGACCAGATCATCTCTGCTGCTTCCTGCACCACCAACTGCCTCGCGCCCATGGCGAAGGCTCTGAACGACAAGTATCCGATCGTGTCCGGCATCATGACCACCGTTCATGCGTACACCGGCGACCAGATGATTCTGGACGGCCCGCATCGCAAGGGCGACCTGCGTCGTGCCCGCGCTGGCGCGCAGAACATCGTTCCGAACTCCACCGGCGCTGCGAAGGCGATCGGTCTGGTTATCCCGGAACTGAACAAGAAGCTGATCGGCTCCGCGCAGCGCGTCCCGGTCTGCACCGGCTCCACCACCATTCTGGTTGCTGTCGTCAAGGGCAGCGACGTGACCGTTGACTCCGTGAACGCCGCCATGAAGGCGCAGTCCTCCGAGTCCTTCGGCTACAACACCGAGCCGATCGTGTCTTCCGACGTCATCGGTATGCGCTATGGCTCCCTGTTCGACGCTACCCAGACCATGGTCGCGAAGATCGACGACGACACCTATCAGGTGCAGGTCGTGTCTTGGTACGACAACGAGAACTCCTACACCTCTCAGATGGTCCGCACCATCAAGTACTTCGCGGAACTGAAGTAATTGAAGGCGTAAGCGTTCCCAAAAACGAAAGTTTCCTGCTCTCTGCTGGCAACGACGGGGGGCAGGTTTTTTTGTACCGCCCAATCGTCTCCGCAGACGCGACGGGAGCTGCAAGGCCTCGTTGACTTTCATACTATTTCCAGATTCACCTGAGCCATCTGTTCGCGCCTTTTCCTATCTTTATCCGGAAATAGTATGATACCGCACGGTGCAGATTCCCATGCCCCCTTATTTTGCAGAAGAAGATACCGAGACAACCCTTGATTTCTGCTTGCCACCTATAAATTACAGAATACAAAATATATTATTGTCACCACACCGGCGCAATTTATCTCGCTGTCGGCAATGGCGTTCGCACTGTCTGCGGCTTGCAAAAAACTTGACTTTCAATTGGTTCATCTGCCGCATTTGCAACTGAATTCGACGAAAAATTCATTTTTCGACAAACCAACTCCTTGGCGCGGCGAAGTCTGCATCTGGCGGCACTGTTTACAAACGAAAGAATATGGAATATAATTATTTTAATCCTGCTTCGAGCGGGAAATAAGGAAAAGAGGTGCCCATCATGAAGAAGCTCCTGTCCCTTCTGTTGGCGCTGACCATGATTCTCCCCCTGGTGGGCTGCGCGGCGTTCGCAGAGAATGCGGACCCCATCATGATTACCGTCATCGCGACCAGCGACGTGCACGGCAAAGTGCTGCCCATCAACTACGCCACTGGCGAACCTTCTCCGAACGTGGGTCTGTCCATGATCGCTTCCATGATCGAGCAGGTTCGTGCTACGGAAAAGAACGTCATTCTGGTGGATGGCGGCGATACCGTGCAGGGCTCTGCCATGACCTATTACTACTCCTACTTCGCTCCTGAAAAGGACGATCCCATGATGAAGGCGCTGCGCCTGATGGACTACGACATGTGGTGCTTGGGCAATCACGAGTTCAACAACGATCTGCCGATTCTCAAGCGTCAGATTGAGTATGTGATGAGCCCCGACAACGGCGAGGAGCATTCCGTGCCCATGTCCGCCGCCAACTTTGTGGCGAAGGGCACCGAATGGGATTCCTGGATGGGCGTCCCTTACATCGTCAAGGAATTTGAGGGCGTGAAGGTTGGCGTCATCGGCATGGATACGCCCAACATCCCCGCTTGGGAGGTTGAGTCCCACTATGAGGGCATCGACTTCCGCAATCTGGTCCCCACGGTTGAGCACTTCGTGCCGATCCTGCGCGAGCAGGAGGGCTGCGATGTGGTGATTGTCGTGGCGCACTCCGGCGTGGAAGACGCTGTTTCTACCGATGGCAACAACCCCGCGGACTACGAAAACCAGGTTCGCGCAATGATTAACCTGACTACCGGGATTGACGCGGTTGTGTATGGTCACTTCCATAAGACCGACTACCGTGAAGACATCCTCAATGCCGAGGGCAAGGTTGTGCCCGTGCTGGCAGGTGGCGCCGGTGAAGGCCTGGGCTTCATGAAGCTCGCCTACGACCCGGCGACCAAGACTGTGACCCCTGTGACGGCTGAAAACGGCTACCGCTTCCTGGCGGATCAGGAAGGCCTGGTGGAAAATCAGAAGGTTGCCACGGCGCTGGCTCCCTACAACGAGGAGCTGCAGGCTTATCTGGATCAGCCTCTTGGCACTGCTACCGGCGCTTTCTCCAATGAGAACATCTCCCTGCAGCCCACCGCGCTGATGGATCTGCTGAACAAGGCACAGCTGTCTGCGGTTCCTGCGCAGCTGTCCATCTGCGCGCCTCTGACCAGCGGCGCCGAGGTTCGCGACCTGATTCCTGCGGGCGACGTTCCGATGCGTTTGCTGTATCAGCTGTACGTGTTTGAAAACTGGCTCTATCGCATGAACATGACCGGCGAACAGCTGCGGCTGTGGCTGGAGCATGCTACCACCAACTACACCAGTGCGTCGAACCCCGATTACCTTGGCGGTGGCTACTACACCGATGAAATCTACGGTTTGTACTACGAAATCCACTACTATGCGCCTGAAGGAAAGCGCATCCAGAACATGCAGTATCAGGGTCAGCCCGTGGCGCCTGATCAGGTGTTCTCCGTGGTGATGAACAACTACCGCTTCACCGGCGGCGCCGGCTTCATGCAGGCGGCTGGTCTGACTCCTGAGGATTACAGCCTCACGGATATGTACACCGGCGATACGCTGGGCAACGATAACGGTCAGGTGCGTAACATTCTGGCGCAGTACATCCGCGACCAGAAGGAAATCACCCCCACCGTGGAAAGCACTTGGCAGTTCTTCAGAACCAAGGAAGACGCGATCGCTGCCGGCGCGAAGGTTGTGGAATAATACGACTTCCAAATTCAACTGCGCCAGCTGCTTGCGCCTTTTCCCTTCTGACTTTCGGTCGTTCTACTGAGCGTAGCACTGCTGCGCCGCGTTTCACGCCCGTTCGCCAGAATAAAAAATTCGCTTCACATCTTGGCGCGTTCTTATTTGGAAATAGTATTACGCTCCCCGGATTTTCGTGATGAATCAAAAAACCGCGCCCTGCTCTGGAACATCTCCGGAGCAGGGCGCTTTTCTATGCAATTATCCAGTTGTGCTCTTTCTAAATTCATCCGTGCCATCTGCCCGTGCTTTTCCATTCTGGCGCATTCCCATGATGGAAATAGTATCACCGCACGATGTAACGTTCCCGGCTTTCCGTGAGGAAACGTTATCTCTCCCATTCCACCCCGTTCCCCCGCAGCCCCTGCACAAACTCCTCCGGCAGCGGCGCGGTGAACGTCATCCTTTCCCCCGTCCGTGGGTGCGTGAACGAAAGCGTGTACGCGTGGAGCATCAGGCGGGGGACTTTCGCGCCCTTGCCGGAGCCGTAAATTGGGTCGCCGCAGACCGGATGCCCGATGGACTTCATGTGCACGCGGATTTGGTGCGTCCGCCCGGTCAGAATGTGGACGTCCAGCAGCGTCACGTTCCGCCCGCGCGCAAGCACCGTCCAGTCCGTAATCGACGGGCGGCCTTCGGGGTCAATCGCCATTTTCTTGCGGTCTTTCTTGCTCCGCGCGATGGGCTGGTCGATGCGCCCGCTGTCCTCGCGCAAATTCCCTTCAACCAGCGCGCGGTAATGCTTCTCCATCTGCCGCTCCTGCAATTGGCGGCTGAGGGCGAGTTGGCTCTGGTCGTTCTTTGCCACGAGCAGCAGACCGCTGGTGTCCTTGTCCAGCCGGTGGACGATGCCGGGGCGCAGTTCGCCGCCGATGCCGCTCAAGTGGTCAAGGTGGTGCAGGAGCGCGTTGACGAGCGTGCCGTCCTCATTGCCGGCGGCGGGGTGAACGACCATGCCGCAGGGCTTCAGGACGACGGCGAGGTCGTCATCCTGATAGAGAATTGTGAGCGGAATTTCCTGCGCGACGGGGACAGCGGGCTTTGGCGCGGGAATCGTCAGGATAACAATCTGACCCTGCTTTGCTTTTGCGCCGGATTTCGTCTCGACTTTCCCGTCCACTGTGACGTTTCCGTCTGCCATCAGCGCCGCCACCCGCGAGCGAGTCAGCCCAGCAGCTTCGGACAGGGCAACATCCAGCCGACGGCCGTCGCCGGGGATGGAGATAGTGCGCGATTCGAGTGCGTCAGGCATCATTTGCGTCATGATTGATTTTCCTCCAATCTTCCGTGCGGAACACGATGCAGTACGCCATCAGCACCGTGCCGACGACGAGCGCAGCGTCCGCAATATTGAACACTGCGAAGGGAAACAGAGTGATATCCAGCATATCGACGACATAGCCCAGCGCCAAGCGGTCGTAGGCGTTGCCAAGCGCGCCGCCAATCATCAGCGCCGCCGCGGTTCTGCTCCATCCGCTGAGCTGATAGCGGCGGAGGACGAGCCATCCGGCGATAACCGCGATGACGGACACCACGCCCAGCATCCACGACTGTCCGCTGAATAGGCTGAACGCCATGCCCGTATTTTCAACATAAATCCAACGAAGAATGCCGGGAATGAGGGTGCGCTCATCCGGCAGCGCGACGGCGAGGGCTTTGGTGAAGCGGTCAAGCGCGAGGGTCAGGAGGATGAGCAGGAGAGGCAGCAGCCTTTGGGAAACGGGTTTGCGCATGGTGATGATAGCCCTTTCTGGTGATGATGATTTGGGAAGCGGCGGAATCAGGTCGCGCCCATTGACGCGACAATGTGAAAATGGCGGATAGAGCAGCTTGGGGCGCTTCTGCGGAAGCGCGAAGTTACGCGCGGGGACGCTTTAGCTGCCGCTGCCCTTGCCTTCCACGAGGTTCAGCAGCTGGGTCAGGAAATCCCCGATAATCGGCAGATTCCTTTGCACCAGTCCTTGCAGCAGCCACACCACCAGCGCACCCAGAAGCGTAAACCCAACCGCTGTCCCTAATCCTCTTGCAATTCCGCCTACAAACTGCATCAGAAGACGCTTCTTCCAGTTCTTCTCATATGCAACAAATTCACTGAGCCGCAGCTGCTCCATCCGCAGCAATTGCTCCTCCATCTTGTTCGCCATCCAGACCGCCCATTCCTTCATTCTCGCACCTCTTTTTTGCGGTTTTCATTTTCTGATAGAATCGCATGATCATGCAGGGAATTTCGCCTCTGTGGAGGTGACAAAGGGGCTTTCTGCTTGCTCCCTTCGGCACTTTAAGCCATAGTGGTGATAATCAGAAGTTTTTGATATGGTGTGGCTTAAGGCAACACCACACAATTCGGCGGCGCGTCTGACGATGTCTTTTCCGCCATCTGCGGCATGCAAATTCCTCGATTTACCTCCAGTAAATCTTCGAAATTTGCATTTGCATCTGACGAAAAATCCATTCGCCAGCCGACCACCTCATTTGTGCGGTGTTACCTTAATTTTGTTCGGAAAAGTACCTGATTTCCCTGCAAAGCAGAGCTGCCCTTTGTTTTTGCTGGTCAGCATTCCCCCGAATTGGGCAAACGATGCAAGGACCAGAAAAAAGGTGGACAAAAAACAAAAAAACACGCGAAAAACGCTTGACATAGCCTATTAGTTATGCTAAACTAACGCTTGCGAATCGCCGGATTAGTTGGAATAAACTATCCGCGAAAGGACTGACACAAGGAGGTCATGGAACATGATGCCGTTGGGCATGGTGGAAATTGGCGAGTCTGGCGTGATTGGCAAAATCACCGGACAGGATGAGGTGCGTCAGCATCTGGCGGAGCTGGGCTTCGTGATGGGCGAAAGAGTGACGGTCGTCAGCAAAATGGGCGGCAATCTGATTTGCGCTGTCAAGGATAGCCGTGTTGCGTTGAGCCAATCCATGGCTATGCGTGTGCTGGTGAACTGAGGAAAAGGAGGCAGAAGGCATGAAAACCCTGAAGGATGTCAAGGTCGGGGAAACCGCGGTGGTTGTCCGCCTGCATGGTGAAGGTGCCGTCAAGCGCCGCATCATGGACATGGGACTGACCCGCGGGACGGAAGTCCATGTGCGCAAGGTTGCGCCGCTGGGCGATCCGATGGAGCTGACCGTGCGCGGCTATGAGCTGAGCGTGCGCAAGGCGGATGCGGAAATGATCGAGGTTCAGTAATTCTGTTTCCCTTACGATAAAACCTGATTTCGCGTCGTTCCAAGCCTTCCACGCGCATACAGTATGGAAGCGCGCTCAACGCAATCGCGCGAAAGGGTCAAGGAGCAATGCCCCTGCAGGGGCAGAGTCTCTGGCATGGTTAGCCACAACAAATTCGCATAAGGAGGCGCCGAAAATGGCGATTACGATTGCGCTCGCAGGCAACCCGAACTGCGGCAAAACGACCATGTTCAACGCGCTGACGGGTTCTCGTCAGTTCGTCGGCAACTGGCCGGGTGTTACGGTTGAAAAGAAGGAAGGCAAGCTCAAGGGCAATGACGATGTGGTCATTCAGGACTTGCCCGGCATTTACTCCCTGTCTCCCTACACGCTGGAGGAAGTCGTCGCCCGCAACTACCTGGTGAACGACAAGCCTGATGCCATCCTGAACATCGTGGACTCCACCTCCATCGAACGCAACCTTTACCTGACCACGCAGCTGCTCGAACTCGGCACGCCGATGGTCATCGCGATGAACATGATCGACGTGTCCCGCAAGAACGGCGACAAGATCGACATGAAGAAGCTGAGCGCAGCGCTGGGTGTGGAAATTGTCGAGACTTCCGCGCTGAAGGGCGAAGGCAGCGTGAAGGCGGCTGAAAAGGCTGCCGCTGCTGCCAAGAACCGCACGATGGGCGAGCATCCGCACGTATTCACTGGCTCGGTGGAACACGCGCTGGCGCATATTGAAGATCTCATCGGCGGCAAGGTTGATCCCCGCTTCCTGCGCTGGTACGCCGTGAAGCTGTTCGAGCGCGACGAGAAGGTTGTTGCGGAACTGAAGCTGTCCGAAGATGTCAAGAAGGGCATTGAGGAAGCTGTCTCCTCCTGCGAAAAGGAAATGGACGACGACGCCGAGTCCATCATCACCAACCAGCGTTACGCCTACATCAACACCTTGATGCAGAACGCGGTGAAGAAGGGCAAGGCAAAGGGCAGCCTGAGCGTTTCGGACAAGATTGACCGCGTGGTGACCAACCGCGTGCTGGCGCTGCCGATTTTCGCGCTTATCATGTTCCTTGTGTATTACATTTCCGTGACGACGATTGGTAGCCTGCTGACGGACTGGACGAATGATGTGTTCGTTGCGGAAATCGTGCAGGGCAACCTTCAGACGTGGCTGGATGGCGTTGGCTGCGCGGGCTGGCTGAGCGGTCTGATTGTTGATGGTATCGTCGGCGGCTGCGGCGCGGTGCTGGGCTTCGTGCCGCAGATGCTGGTGCTGTTCCTCCTGCTGGCTATCCTTGAAGACGTTGGCTACATGGCTCGTATCGCCTTCATCATGGACCGTATCTTCCGGAAATTCGGTCTGTCCGGCAAGAGCTTCATCCCGATGCTGATTGGTTCTGGCTGTGGCGTTCCCGGCATCATGGCTTCTCGTACCATCGAGAGCGACCGTGACCGCAAGATGACCATCATGACCACGACCTTCATCCCCTGCGGCGCGAAGATGCCGATTATCGGTCTGATTGCCGCGGCGGTCTTCGGCGGCAGCGCGTGGATTGCGACGTCCGCATACTTCATCGGCGTGGCGGCGATTGTTATCTCCGGCATCATGCTGAAGAAGACGAAGATGTTCGCGGGCGACCCGGCTCCCTTCGTCATGGAGCTGCCGGCGTATCACTTCCCGTCTGGCCGCAACGTGTTCCACAGCGTGTGGGAGCGCGGCTGGAGCTTCATCAAGCGCGCTGGCACGGTCATCCTCCTGTCCTCTATCGTGATTTGGTTTGCGAAGACCTACGGCTGGGCGCCCGCGGCGGACGTGCAGCTTGAAGCGCAGCAGACCTACCAGACGGAACTGGCTGATTACAACGCGAAGGCGGAAGCTGGAACGCTGGAAGAAGACGAGGAAGAACCGCAACTTGCGCCCGAAATGGATCGCGCGGCTGGCTCTTGGGGCGCTGTGGCGGATATGGACAACTCCATCCTTGGCAAGATCGGCAACCCGGTCAGTGTGGTGTTCAAGCCACTGGGCTTCGGCAATATGCCGTCCACGGTCGCTACAGTCATGGGTCTGGTTGCGAAGGAAGAAGTCGTTGGCGTTCTGGGCGTGCTGTATGGCGCGGATGACGCGGCGGACGTTGTTGACGACGAGGACATGACCGAGGAAGAGAAGGCGGAAGCTCTCAGCCCGATTGCGACGGCGTTCAACGAGTCCTCCAACGGTCACGGCCGTCTGGCGGCGTATGCCTTCATGATTTTCAACCTCCTGTGCGCTCCCTGCTTCGCGGCCATCGGCGCGATGAAGCGTGAGTTCAACAATGCCAAGTGGACGCTGGCTGCGGTTGGCTATCAGTGCGTGTTCGCGTACACCATCGCCCTGATTGTCTATCAGCTCGGTCTGCTCTTCAGCGGCGCTGGCTTCACCGTTGCGACGGCGATTGCCATCCTGCTGCTGGCTGGCCTGGTGTATCTGGTCGTTCGTAAGAATCCTTACAACGACAACCACCTCACCCAGAAGGTTTCTGCCTGATTTTCCATCGGGCTTAACCGAGGAAAGCGCCGCTGCATCCGGTGCTTTCTGAAACCCCTCTTGTGAACGCCGGAGGGCTGGCGCGGGTTCTGCATCATCCGCGCTTCCCCTCCGGCATATGTTCTATCGCGCAAAAGCGGTTTTCCTCCATCCGCACAGGCGCAGAAAGGAACGAATCATGGCAACATGGATTGTTGGCGGTGTACTTCTGGTGATTGTTGGCGCAATCATTTGGAAGATGGTCAAGGACAAAAAGAGCGGCAATTCCGCTTGCAGCTGCGGCGGCGACTGCGGAAAATGCAAGGGCTGCCACTGATTTTTTTCAAAACTTGTCAGACAAAAGCGCGCTTCCCGGAAACTTCGGGAGGCGCGTTTTTGATAGGTAGATGTGTTCCGCTGTTCTTTTCCTGTCGCCATCCTATGCAGCGTGCGGCGGATGTGGTATAATACTATTTCCAGATTCATCTGCGCCATCTGCTTGCGCCTTTTCCCTTCTGGCATCCGCTCATTCCACTTAGCGTAGCGCTGCTACGCTGCGTTTCATTCACGTTAGCCAGAATAAAAAATTCGCGGCGCATTCTTATCTGGAAATAGTATAATCGGCATGGAAGCATTACAAAACCCGATGAATCACGTCTCGAAATCCACAAAATCCATTTATATGCTGATAAGGAGGACACCCCTCATGAGCAACGCTCTTACCGCCCGCCGTTCCATTCGCAAGTTCCAGCCAACGCCCGTGTCGCCCGACACCATCCGCGCTATCGTCGCCGTCGCCGCGTATGCGCCCAGCTGGAAGAACTCCCAGACCACCCGCTATACCCTGCTGACCAAGCGCGAGGAAATTGACCGCGTAGCGGACGAATGCACGATGGGCTTTCAAAAGAACATCGATACCCTGCACGGCGCGCCCGCGCTGGTTGTCCTCACGACCGTGAACGGCCGCAGCGGCTACGAACGCGACGGCTCGTTTAGCACCAGCAAAGGGACGCACTGGCAGTCCTTCGATGCAGGGCTGGCGGCGGAAGCTTTCTGCGTCGCCGCGCATGATGCCGGGCTTGGCACGGTCATCCTCGGCATTTATGACGAAGGGAAGGTCAAGGCCGTGCTGAATCTGCCGGAAACGGAGAGCGTGTCGGCGCTGATTCCGATTGGCGTGCCTGCGGAATCTCCTGCCGCCCCCAAGCGCAAGGATGTTTCGGAACTTCTGCGCATTCGATAACCGTTTGACAAAAACCAGCCAATTCGCGCTTGTACTCAACTGCCCGTTGTGCTATGATAAAGGAAATGAATGACCCGCCTGGGGTCACAGGGAAAGGAGTCCCCATGATGAATTTGAACGAAACTGCGGCGCGTCACGGCTTTTGCGTTGACCGTGTGCGTGAAAGCGAAGAGCTGCACGGAAAGATGGTGGAAATGCACCACGAAAAGACCGGCGCACAGCTGGTTTGGGTGGATAACGGCGAGGTGAACAAGACGTTCTGCGTCGCGTTTAAGACCCTGCCGGAGGATTCGACTGGCGTATTCCACATTCTGGAACATTCTGTCCTCTGCGGCAGCGCCAAGTATCCCGTTCGTGAACCGTTCGTCGAGCTGCTGAAGAGCAGCATGGCGACGTTCCTGAACGCGATGACTTTCCCTGACAAGACGATTTACCCCGTCTCCAGCCGCAACGAGCAGGACTTCCTGAACCTGACGGAAGTGTATCTGGATGCTGTGTTCGCGCCGCGCATCCTGCAAGACCCGAACATCTTCTATCAGGAAGGCTGGCACATCGAGCTGGACGAAAACGGCGCACCGCTGTACAAGGGCGTTGTGTTCAACGAGATGAAGGGCGCCATGAGCGATGTGGACGAGCAGATTTACCAGAAGACGCTGGATGTCCTCTTCCCGGACAACTGCTACGGCTGGAATTCCGGCGGCGACCCGAAGCATATTCCCGACTTGACCTATGAGCAGTTTCTGCGCATGTACCGCCGCTATTATCATCCGTCGAACGCGCGCATTTTCCTTGATGGCGCGATTCCGCTGGACAAGGTGCTGACGCTGGCGGAAGAGTACCTGAGCTGCTTCGACCGTCTGGACGAGAAGCACGAAATTCCCATGCAGAAGCCCTTCGCCGCTGAAGCGGAACAGGCGTATGAAATCGGCGCCGAGGAGGATACTGCCGACAAGACCATGCTGACGCTGGCGAAGATTGTCGCGCCGTGGTCGGATACGGTGCGCGTCACGGCGACGGAAATCCTCTTTGATGTGCTGACGGGCAGCAACGACGCGCCGCTGAAGAAGGCGCTGCTGGCGACGGGCAAGTGTCAGGATGTAGGCATGTCTCTGGACAACGCGATGGCGCAGCCGTACATGATGCTGACCCTGCGCAACATTGCCGATGGCAGTGAGCAGGAACTGCGTCAGATGATCCGCGATACCGTGCAGCAGCTGGTCAAAACCGGGCTGGACAAGCACGCGCTGACTGCCTCCATCAACAGCAGCGAGTTTTCCGCCCGCCAGCCGGGCGAACCGTCGGGGCTGCTCCGCTGCATCCATGCGCTTGACGCGTGGCTTTACGGCGGCGACCCGATGCAGCCGCTCCTGTCCGAAGAGCGTTATCAAAAGCTGCGGGAAATGGCAGCGGGCGACGGCTTTGACCGCCTGATGGCAGAACTTCTGCTGGATGAAAGCACGATGAGCATCATCCGCACCGTGCCGTCCCACACGCAGGGCGACGAACTCCGCGCGGAGGAAACGGTGCGCCTGCAGGCGATTCAGGCATCGTGGACGGACGCGGACAAAGAAGCGCTGCGCGTGCAGAACGAGAAGCTGACCGCGTGGCAGCAGACCCCCGACACCGCCGAGCAGCTGGCAACGCTGCCCGTGCTGTCCTTGAGCGAAATCAGCGCAGACCCGCTGCTGATTCCCGCGGCGGAAGCGCAGTGCGGCGCGGCAAAGGTTATCACGCATGATTTGCCCATGAACGGCGTTACCATCATGCACTGGTATATCTCCCTGACCGATTTCACCTTGGATGAACTCAAGTGCCTGTCGATACTGCCCGAACTGCTGGGCAAGCTGCCGACGAAGCGTCACGATTCGCTATCCCTCTTCCAAGCCATCAAGCGCGATATCGGCAAGCTGACGTTCCAGCTGCGCGTCATGTCCCGCTGTGCGGAAATGGCGACGCCCGTGCTGGACGTGAGCTGCTCCGTGCTGGATGCGAACGTGGACAAGGCAGCCGCGCTCGTGCGGGAAATTCTGACCGAAACGTGCTTTGACGACAGGGCGCGTGTGCAGACGCTGATTCTCCAGTTGAGCGAGATGGCGAAGCAAAAGGTCATCAGCGACGGCCACAGGATGGCAATGTACGCCGCATCGGCGACGATGAGCGCGGCCTCGGCAGCGCGGGAAGCCTTGAACGGTCTGAGTGCCTGCATGGTGCAGAAGGCGCTGGCGGAGAATTTCGACGCGCAGTACGCGGATTTCCTTGCCCTCTGCGAGCGGTTCAGCAAGGACAGCGCGGTGCAGTCCCGCGTCACGTTCAGCCTGTCCACGAATAAGGCGCTTGCCCCCGCCGCGATTCTCTCCGCCTACCCGGTCGGCACGCCCATCCCGGATGCCGCGCCGTATGTCAGCGACCTGCCTGCCAAGTGCGCCTACCGCATCCCGGCGCAGATCAGCTTTGCGTCGCTGGGCTATGATTACCGCCGTGCGGGCAAGGTGTACAGCGGTATTGCGCGCGTGATGAGCAACATCCTGTCCCTAAGCTACCTGTGGAACGAAGTCCGCGTGCAGGGTGGCGCATACGGCGCAGGGCTGAACACCAGCGAGACGGGGCGCATGGTCACTTACTCCTACCGCGACCCCTCCCCGGCGCGTACGCTGGGCATTGACCGCAGCATGTCGAAGGGTCTGCGCGACTTCGTGGCGGGCGACGAACGGATTGACAAGTACATCATTTCCACCGTCGGTGAAAGCGAACCGCCGCTGGGTTCGGAGAACCAGATTCTTGTCAGCGACGAAAATCGGCTGTGCGGCATCACGCCGGAGGATCTCTGCCGCGAGCGCGCGGAAATGCTCTCTGCCACCAAGGACGCGCTGCTGACGTGGTGCGGCGTGCTTGAGCAGATGGCAAAGGACGGCGGCGTGTGCGTCGTCGGACATGACGGCGCGATTGCCGCTTGCGAGAAGGAAGATTTGACGGTTCTGTAAGGGATATAACGTAAAAAGACCCGCTGTTCACCCCCCATGCAGGGATGGACAGCGGGTTCTCGTATGCTATACTATTTTCACTTTCCCCATTCCACCCGAATCTCAAACGGCATCTGCGCATCCGTCGCTTCGTCATTGTCCCAAACGTGCACCTGATAGCTTTCCGGCGCGCCCAGCACGACGAAGTACAGATACTGCGTTTCCTCCGGAATATCGAAGGACACCGCGCCCTCCTGCGCCGCAGAGGAATCGCTGTACGCGCGCGTGCCGTCCGTCAAGTATGCCACGAAACCGTAGCGCCAGCCCGGCGCGGCATCCACCGCGTTGTAAATGCGTGTGTGACCCGTCAGGTTCTCCGGGGTGTATAGTACAGACCGGGGTCGTCCGCCGCCAGCGCCGCGGTCATCAGCGTCATCGGCACCAGTGTGAGTGCCAACATTCGCCTGAGCTTCATGCAAATCCTCCGTTTACGGAATGCGGAATTCTGTAAACAGCGTCACAATACGCTGATTCATCAGCTTGACGCACTCCCATCTCGTTTTGGCATCCACATCCATGCGCACCCGCGCGCCGCCCTCCTGCCAGAGATTAACCCGCAGCATCCATTTATTTTCCGCATCCGGACTCGATTTGCGGATATTGAGATAGCCCGTCGCCACAGACACGGGGGTATCCGCATCATTCTCTGATCCATTCAGCCAAATGTAGCAGGTGCTGTCCGGGCGCACATCGTAATAATCCGACGAAAACAGCTGGTCATTCGCCCGAAAGCCGTTTTCCAACAGTTCGGCGGTGTGCGCCCGCAGCGCTTGGAAATCAACCGCTTGAAGTGCCTCGTTCGAGATGCGTTCCGTGTAGAAATGGTAGAAGAGCGCGCCGCAGAGCAGCACGAAAAGTGCCAGTACAGCAACATGCCAGCGCTTGATTTTCATTTATTCAAACCATCCCTTCGGCAGCACATCCCGCTGATGCAGCAGCATGTCGTCGAAGAGCTTCTGACCGTCCTCCAGCGTCACGCCGCCCAATTGCGGGTCGTTCATGAACGTGGAGAGGCCCAGCTTGCGGTCGCAGTGCAGCGCCGCCTGCAAGGTGTTTTCCTGATTGTAGACGTGGCGCGCTACCAGCGGCAGGATGTTCGCCGGCATGTCGCCCGCGCAGATCGGGTCGATGCGCCCGCGCGAGAACAGCGCGTTCGTCTCCACCACCGCGCCAATCGGCAGGTTCGGAATCTGCCCCTGATTCGGCACGTTCACGTTGCTGACCATGTTCCCCAGCCCCAGCAGCGCCTTGAGCAGCAAATGCCCTTCCTCACCCGACGGCGTGAGGTCAAGCGGCTCTTTTCCGCTGAGCAGGTCGTCCGAGCGCTGCATCCGCTTCTTCAGGTCGTCCTCGCGCCATGACACAGGCGTCAGGTCGAATTTCCAATGGTGCGCCGTCTCCGGACTGTGCAGATACCACTGCGGCAGGAACTCCACCAGATGGCGGTCGCCCGCCGCCGCAATCGCCCCGTAGCGCTGGAACAGGTCGAACTTAACCTTGTGCGCGCACGCGAAGTGGCTGTTCATCCAGTTGTCTGACCCCAGCTGAATGCCTTCGGGATGCCCCTCCACAAAGCGGGCGTACAGCGGCATCAAATCCATGCCCTGATAGCTGGCAGAGGTAATCCAAGTGAAGTGGTTAATGCCGGTGACAGTGGTGTACAAGTCCTGCCGCTTCACGCCGGGAATGTGCTCCTGCTCATCCAGCATCGCGCACAGCACCTTCTGCGTGCCGAACACCTCGTGGCAGCAGCCGAACGCCTTTACCTGCGGGAATACCTCGTACAGCGTCCGCACGCAAAGCGTCATAGGGTTCGTATAGTTGATGACGAACGCGTTCGGCGCGAAGTCGCGAATCGCTTCGGCAATCTCGACAAACATCGGAATTGTGCGCATTGCCCGCATGAAGCCGCCCGCGCCCACCGTGTCGCCCACGGACTGATATACGCCGACCCGCTCCGGCAGGTGTACATCGCCGCGCATATGCGCAAACGTTCCCGGCAGAATGCTGATGACGACGAAATCCGCGCCCGTGAGCGCCTCCTGCAAGGAACTGCTGACTTCAAACGTCCACTTGGATGCCGCGTCGGGATGCGCCGCCAGCATCGTGCCGATTTTCTGATTGCGCTCCGCCGCCTCGCGGTCAATGTCGTACAGCCGTACCGTGCCGCTGATTTGCCCGTCGGAAATAATGTCGCGCATGAAACCCCACGCCCATCCGCGCGAGCCGCCGCCGATGTAAGCCACCGTCAAGCCTGTCACCTTGTTGCCTTGATGCGTATACATTGCACTTTTCCTCCTTGCTGGCTGATTTTCAGCCTGTATCGACATGATAGCACAGATGCGCGGGTTTTGCAATGCGCGAAAGAGATTCATCTTTTCCATTAGTAGGCATTTATCTGCTGCAAAAACAGCTTCCCCTTTCAGGAAAGCTGCTATCATTTTATGCCTTAGTCCTGTCCAAGTAATTCTGTCGATTCATCTTCGAGAATGTCGCCCAAAGTCATTCCTTGAATGCGGCATTGCGCCAGCGCTTCCTGCGGCGTGGCATATTCGCCAATCAGCGCATACGCCGAATCGCGCTTCACGCCCGTCAGGCAATACTGTGCTCACCGGGTGATACATCGAATCCGTCTGAAAACGATATTCCTGCCCTCGCCAGCAAAAATCCAAGCCGAACCAATGCCCGTCGGATGGCGACCATTCCCCGGTCTATTGGGAGAGAAACTGCTCACGGGTCATTTGATTCGACTTCCTCCGCCACTCCCGCTAAAATCCACTGAATCGTCTCATCATCCAGCAGCAGATACTGCGGCGTGACCCGCGGCTGCCACTCCGGGACGCACGCCGCCAGCGCGTCCGCGTGGTGGATTGCCAAAGTGTAGCGTTCTCCATTCACGCCGGGGAAGCCCGCTTTTCCATCCGCGCTTTCCGAGTGCTGCGACCAAAGCTGTGTCAGCACCGCTTCCCATGCGTAATATGCTTCCATCTCTGGCGACGCTGTCGGAATCGCCGCATCCTCATCCTCCTGCCGCCACAGCACCTGATACTCCTCCGGCGTACCCTGCCGAATCTCCGCCGTCGTCGTCTGCCAGCCGGAATCGAGCGTGAAGCCGGTGTTTTGCATAGGCGTGCTTGCCGTCTGCGGCACGATATGCTTTTCGGCATAGAGATAGAGGATTTCGGCGCGGCTTCCGTCAGCTGCCGTTTCCGTCACCTGCTGCTGCTTGACGTAGAGTGGGGTCATGCTTTCGTGATAGTCGAACGATGTGACAAGTCTGCCGTCTGCCAGCTTGGACAGCTGAATCCCGTATTCGCTCGTCGAAATCGGGCGCGTTTCGTTCATCAGCCAATCGAAGCAGTATAGATTTGCCAGCCCAAGGATGCACACAATCAGCGCACCCAGCAGGATATTGCGGAGGGTGCGGCGGCGCTTCTGCTTCCGCAGCGTCTGGGCGGCGGCGTCGAACGCGGCGCGCGAATCCAACTCGCTTTTCTTTCCGGCGGGCAGGTCAGCTTTGAGCTGATTCATGTATGCGGCACATTGCGCGCACGTCTGCACATGCGCCGACACCATGTGCTTGCTCCCGTCGCTGGCGACATCATCCAGCACCAGCGGCATCAGGTCGCGGACGATTTCACATTCCTGCTTCATTCCTTGCATTCTCCTTTCATCGCGTCCAGCAGCATTTGCTTCGCCCGGTACACCGTTACGCGCGCCCAGCTTTCGGATTTCCCGAACAGCGCCGCAATCTCCTTGCTGGACAATTCGCAGAAGGTTTTCAGGGTGAACACCTCGCGATACGGTTCCGGCAGACGGTGGAGAGCTTGATGCGCACTCAGGGCGAGACTGTGTTCCGCGACCATCTCCGTGAAATCCGGGACGGATTGCTCCGGCACATCGTCGAGCGGCAGCGGCGACTGCTTCCGCATGATGCGCAGAAACTGATTCCGTGCAATCGCGCAGAGCCATGTGCCGACCGAACTTTTTCCTTCGTACCGCTTCCAATTTTTCATCGCCTGATAGAACGTTTCCTGCGTGAGTTCCTCCGCAAGGTCACGATCGCGGCACAGGCGGATCAGGTAGCCGTACACCATGTCTCGGTACTGCTGATATGCTTCTTCTGCGTCAAGCATCTCCAGCACCTCCCTTCATGAAGTTAGTCGCGCGAAAACGCCAAACGTTACATCCGATTACAAAAAAACATCCGAGCCGTTTGCCCGCCTATGGAGCAACCAGCCCGGATGTCTTTCTTTCGTGCGGGAAACAGGACTTGAACCTGCATGAAGTTAGCCCTCACTAGAACCTGAATCTAGCGCGTCTGCCAATTCCGCCATTCCCGCAGAATGTGGATGGGGGTGGATTCGAACCACCGAAGTCGGTGACGGCAGATTTACAGTCTGCTCCCTTTGGCCACTCGGGAACCCATCCATATGAAATTTCTCTGTAACCCAGAGAATGGAGCTGGCGATGGGACTTGAACCCGCAACCTGCTGATTACAAATCAGCTGCTCTGCCAATTGAGCTACACCAGCATTGCTTACTTGGTAGCACCTGCGAAGTTCAAACCAGAAAGTAGACGACCCGGAAGGGGCTCGAACCCTCGACCTCCAACGTGACAGGCTGGCGCTCTAACCAACTGAGCTACCGGGCCACCTGAGAAAGTAGGCCTTCAGGGACTCGAACCCGGGACCGACCGGATATAAGCCGGTTGCTCTAACCAACTGAGCTAAAGGCCCATACGGAAGGGAAAAGAAGAAGGATGACCCCGTCGGGATTCGAACCCGAGTAGCCGCCGTGAAAGGGCGGTGTCTTAGGCCACTTGACCACGGGGCCATATTTCCCATCCGAAGGAGAGTAGTAGCTGTCGGGGTGAAGGGATTTGAACCCCCGGCCCCATGCTCCCAAAGCACGTGCGCTACCAGACTGCGCTACACCCCGTCGTTCCCGTGTCTCTTGCATGTCCTGCAGGCGACTTCTTAAGTATACACCCATTTCAGCAGTTTGTCAACCCCCAAAATGAATTTTTTTGCGGATTTTTTGATTCTTTTTGGGCGTTTTTCGGAAAATCCCCGCAAATGCCCGTTTTTTCGGCATTTTTTCGCTTCCCCCTGCCGGTCATCAGGGGCGTTTTCGGCTCATATCCTCCTGCAAAGCCTTCTGCGCGACCATGCAGAAGCGCAAAAAGGAGGTTTCGCACATGGACGAAGCCATCGCCCAGCGCTGCATTGCCGAGGCGCGCTACATGCTCCGCCACCGGACGACCATCCGGCAGACTGCCGCCGCGTTCCATCTCTCCAAATCCGGCATTCACAAAGACATGCTCCAGCACCTTCCGCAGGCGGATGCAGCCCTCGCCCGCGAGGTATCGGCGCTGCTGGCATACAACAAGTCCGTCCGCCATTTGCGCGGCGGCGAGGCAACACGGCGGCGTTACGCGCAGGAAAAAAGCCGAAAATCTGCGGAGTGCTTGCAATTTCCTGAAAATACGCTATACTAATGGAAGAGACTTTCCGGAGGAGGCTGCCTTCCATGACGACGATTACGCCCGACGAGATGAAATCCTTGGAAACGCTTTTCATGTCCGAAACCGGCACGCCCAGTATTCTGCTGATGGAACACGCTGCACAGGGCGTAGCCGCAGCAATTTCCCGCCACGCACCGAAATCCGCCCGCGTGCTCTTCCTCTGCGGTCCCGGCAATAACGGCGGCGACGGCTATGCGGCGGCGCGGCTCTGGTGCTCAGGCGGCGGTCAGGCAGACGTGTGGGAAGTGACCAGCGCCGTCCGCGGCGATGCACTGACGAACCGTACCTTGGCGCTGCTGCACGGCGTCCGCGTTCTGCCCAGCGTCGACGCGGTGGATGTTGCCGAGTACGCCGCCGTGGTGGACGCGCTCTACGGCACGGGGCTGAATCACGCCATCGAGGGCGACGCGGCGATTCTCATCCACCGTCTGAACGACAATCCGCAGATTCCAGTTATCGCGGTGGATATTCCCAGTGGGCTGGACGGCACGACCGGGCGCGCGCTGGGTGCTGATGTCGTCCGCGCGGCGGAGACGGTCACGTTCCACCGCATCAAGCAGGGCTTGCTTCTGCGGCAGGGCGTCGAATACACGGGCAAAATCACCGTGCAGCCGATTCTCATCCGCCCCGGCGACGACATTGACCTTGGCTTCGGCGGCTTGGAGATGCTCTCCCCTGCCGCGCTTGCGCCGCTTTTCGCCCGCACACCCGCGCTTCACAAGGGCGATTGCGGCCGCGCGGTGATTTTCTGCGGTTCGCGCGGGATGGTCGGCGCGGCGGCGTTCTGCGCCAATGCCTGCATCCGCGCGGGTGCGGGGCTGACGACGCTTTTGTGCCGTGAGAGTCTGCTGCCGATGCTGCAAGTGCTTGCGCCGGGCGCGACGTGCGTTCCCCTGCCCGAAACAAACGGGCTGCTGACGCCTCAAGCCGCGCGCATCACCCGCGAGACGCTGGACAAGGCGGATGCGGCTTGCATCGGCTGCGGCTGCGGGCTAACCCCGGACGTGACGATGCTGCTGCGCGTGTTCGCCGAGGCGGACTGCCCCATCGTCTGGGACGCGGACGCGCTGACCCTGCTGGCGACGCACGACGGCATCCTCCCGCTGAAGGAGGAGGACATCATCACGCCGCACCCCGGCGAAGCGGCGCGCCTGCTGGAACAGCACGTCGAGTTCATTCTTGATGAGCCGCTGGATGCCCTATCGCGGCTGCATGACCTGTGCGGCTGCTGCGTGCTGCTCAAGGGCGCACGGACGCTTGTGTCCGACGGTGACGCGACGTACATCAGCCTCTACGGCACGCCCGCGCTGGCGAAAGGGGGCAGCGGCGACGTGCTGTCCGGCATCCTGACGGCGCTGCTGTGCCAGCGAAATCGGCTGTCTACGTCGCTCTCCACAAGCGCGCTGGCAGCGTACGGCGTGCTGATTCACGCCCTGGCGGGACTTCGCGCGGAGAAGCGGTTCGGCGCGAACTGTTCCACCCCGCAGGCGCTGATTGACACGATTCGGCTGGATGACAAAGAGCTGTAACCAAAAACGCACCTCTGCCCGGTTGGGGGAGGTGCGTTTTTGTTACTGGTCAATCTCGTTCAGGAATGCTTCCATTTCCTTGCACGCCGTTTTGCGGTCGTCCAGATAGAACCCGTGCGCCGCGCCGGGAATTGTAATCATCCGCGCGTCGGGGTAGATGGTCAACGCCTTTTCGGACACGCTGATGGGGACAATCTGGTCGTCCGTGCCGTGAATTAGCAGCACGGGCTTGTCGAACGACGCGATTTCCGTCCATGGGTCAAGTTCCCGCGCGACCTCGTAGTAGCGTCCACTGACGGTCATCTGCATGAAGCCAACTGTCTCCGGAATCTCGCTGGCATCGGCATACTGGCTGCGCGCATTGTCCGTAATCATCAGCCCCGGATAGAGCAGCATCGCACCGCGGACGAGTTCAGAATTCCGCACCGTATACAGCGCCGTCACCAGCCCGCCTTGGCTTTCGCCCGCAATCACAAGGCGGCTGGCATCCACCTCATCCAGCTCGGCAAGGAACGAAACGACAGCATCGAGGTCATCGAGTTCGGTCAGCAGGGTCATGTCCGTCGTTGCACCGGAGCTTTGGCTCTGCGTGCCGCCGCCACAGAAGTCGAACGTATAGCAGACGTACCCGCGCTGGGCGAGATATTCCGCGTAGCCGTCCATGTTGTGGTGCGTGCCGTTGAAGCCGTGGCAGAGGATGACCGCGGGGGCGTTCTCCGCGCCGTCCGGCACATACAGCCAGCCCGCAATGACGCTTTCGTCTTCCTTTTCAATCGGGAACTCTTCGACATGATAGGTGTTTTCCGCAAGCGCCGCGCCGCACAGCAGGAGCAGCATCAAGAGGATTCCAGCAAATTTCTTCATATAGTTCACCTCTTAACTGAGTTCAAACGCGAAGAAGTTCATGGCTCCCTCGCCGCGGAAGCGGAAGTACAGTGCCTTCACGCCATCTGCCATACGGAACGGCGCGGTGACGTTCGTCATGGTCTTTCCGGCTTCGACCGGGATGCTTGCCGCCAGCGTCGAGAATTCCGGCGTGTCGCTGACCTCGATATTGCCGCGGCATACTCCGCTGACGGCGCACCGAATGGCTTTCGCGCCGTGCATCTGGAAGTACTTAAATCCGCATACGCTGCCGTCGCGCATGTTGGCGATATACTGCACCGCCGCCGGATCGCCGTCGCGCCCGCTCTGGGTGAAATACGGGTGTTCCTTCTTATTGAAGCGCTTGTCATAGCGGGCGACGCCGTGCTTGCTCCACAGGTTGCAGGCGATGCGCGCCTCGTATTCGCCGATACCGTCCAGCGGGCCGCCGTTCAGACCGCAGCTGGTCACTTCCGCCTGCTGGAAGCCGCCGTCGGGCGTGCGCTTCAGCGGTTCGGCGCAGGCTTGGCGGGAGTAGGAGTGCTGGTTCGTCTGGCGATGATAGAAGATGTACCACTGCCCGTTCAGTTCCGCCATGCCGCCGTGGGTGTTGCCGAGGTAGTTCGTGCCGCACGTCTCGTCGGAGGTTCCGTCCTCCATGTACAGGTCGCCCAAGTCAACGAGCGTTCCGCCGTAGCGGTAGCCGGACAGCGGATGTTCGCTGACCGCATAGCACAATTCATGGTTGTTCTCCGACGAGTACACAAAAACGTACTTGCCGTCAATTTTGCGGATGCTGCTTGCCTCGAAGAAGGCATGTCCCGCGAAATCCTTCGGCGGGTTGTTGTCCTTCTGCGGGAAAATCAGCTGGATTTTGTCCTTGATGGTCAGCATGTCCTGTTCCAGTTCCATGCCGACGCCGCCGGAATTGCGGAGGTTATGGAAGCGGCTCATGATGAACGGCACCTTCGTCGCAAAGCCGGAGTAGAGGTAGACGCGCCCGTCGTCATCCACCAGCGCACCGGGGTCGAACGGGAACTCATCCCCGGAGCGGCTGCCCCACTCGCGCCCGTCGGCATAACGGACATGGCCGTAGTATTCATACGGGCCCTGCGGCTTATCGCTGACCGCCACACCCATGCGTCCAAGGAAATCATAGGCATAATAGAGGTAATAGCGCCCGTCCACGCCCTGCACCACGTCCGGTGCGAACAGCAGGCGGATGCCCAGCTTGTTCAGCGGGTCTTGTTTTTTCTTGTAGATAACGCCCTCGTAACGCCACGCGGACAAATCGTCCACCGGCGCGGAGTAGCACACATAGTCGTTGACGCAGAAGATAGCGGCGTTAAAGCGGTCGTGCGAGCCGTACACATACACCCGATTGCCGAAGACATGCGGCTCACCGTCCGGGATGTACTCCCCTGCCGGCAGATACGGATTGAATACCTGTTTCATCTGTTTTTCTCCCTTCCCAGCTTGATGATGCCATTTTATACTAATTCGATTCTAAAACATGGCATCGAGCATAGCAGATTTTTCGTTCTGGCAAAGCTGCGTGAAGCGAGGCGTACTGGAGGTACGCACGAGCGGAACGAAGCAAAGCCGGGGCGGAAAAGATGCTGTGCGAATGACATGGTTTAGATGAGAATTAGTATTAGCACGTTTTCCGCCCATTTTGCGCATTTCTTTCAGAACCTGTCATTTCGGCTTCCTATTCTGTTTTGATTGGCAAAATTCGTTCCGTTTTTGACAGTCAGCACATTCCCTTGCAACAAGAAATCCCCTCGGCAAGAGGAGAAGCCGAAGGGATTGATGGGAAGGGCAGTCACCATTCCAAGAGGAGGACGGAACGATGACCGGAAGCGGAATCGAATCAGATTTCGTTCTGCCAGATTCACTTTCATATCGGATTATAGCACACCGCCAGCTTTCTATCCGCATTTTGGCGCAAACTGTCGTTTTTTTTGCACAATTAGCATGTCGCCGGATTCATCTGCGCTTTTTTGCTCCCCGAACGCTGCCAGGGGCGCTGCCCCTGGACTCCGCCAAAGGGTCTTCGACCCTCTGGACTCCCGTTTGCGCGATTCAGTTGAGCGCATTTTCATACTGTGTCCGCGTGTTTATTGGGAAAAGACGCAAGTGGCGCTGCCCCTTGACCCGTTCGCGCGACTCAGTTGGTGACGCTATCATGCTATGTCCGCGTGCTGATCCGGTGAGCAAAAGAGCCGCCCCTGCTTGCAGGGACAGCCCT
>ENA-UEQL01000522-UEQL01000522.1-human-gut-metagenome-genome-assembly--contig:-NODE-522-length-27039-cov-6.045063_pt1 | contig 27039 bp, 26 predicted proteins | sample MGYA00242905_ERZ507926 | MGnify/ENA primary metagenome ERZ507926 (study PRJEB26167, sample SAMN06115531) | human gut metagenome | host: Homo sapiens | place: China:Henan | collected 2015-09-09 | study...
CCCAAGCGTGTTTTGCTGACTTTTGCACGAACAAAAGTCAGCCCCCGCCGGGTAGGCGTACCAACCAAGTTTTCTAAAATCTTGCGCCGCCGATAGGCGACTACAAGCTATGTCATATCCATCCGCCGATAGGCGATAACAGTCTATGTCATGTCCATCCGCCGATAGGCGAAAACAAACCTTCACCAAATATCCCCGCCGCAGGCGGAACGAAACCACGAAAGACAGAAAGTGAGAAAAACCATGCGCATCGCAGACCAGTGGCAGGATTTTGAGATACTGGATACCAGCAGCGGAGAAAAGCTGGAGCGTTGGGGGAATACCCTACTCATCCGGCCCGACCCGCAGGTCATCTGGAAGCCGGAAAAGGGCCCGGTGTGGCAAAAGGCCGATGCCCGATATAACCGGTCCTCCGCAGGGGGCGGCAGCTGGCAGATCTACCGCAGCCACCCGGAATTCTGGACCATCCGCTACCGTGACCTGCGCTTTAAGATCAGCCCCACCGGCTTTAAGCACACCGGGCTGTTCCCGGAGCAGGCCGTCAACTGGGATTTCTTCCGGGAGAAGATCGAAACGGCCGGGCGGCCCATCCGGGTGCTGAACCTGTTTGCCTATACCGGCGGTGCCACGCTGGCCTGTGCCGCAGCGGGGGCTTCCGTCTGCCATGTGGATGCCAGTAAAGGCATGGTGGCGTGGGCACGGGAAAACCAGCAGCTTTCGGGGCTTGCAGAAAAGCCCATCCGGTGGATCGTGGACGACTGCCAGAAGTTTGTGGAGCGGGAGATCCGCCGGGGCAGCCTGTATGACGGCGTCATCATGGACCCGCCGAGCTACGGCCGGGGGCCGGGCGGCGAGGTGTGGAAGCTGGAGGACTCGGTGTACGATCTGGTAAAGCTGTGCGCCGGGGTGCTTACCGAAAACCCGCTGTTTTTTGCCATCAATTCCTACACCACGGGCTTGAGCCCCAGCGTGATGGAGTATATTCTGAACACCACCGTCAGCCGCCGCTTTGCGGGGAAGGGCACTACCTTCTCCTCCGAGATCGGGCTGCCGGTAACCGCCACCGGCTGCCCCCTGCCCTGCGGCTCCACCGCCGTGTGGCACAGCAGGGACTGCTGAAGGGGCAGGGCGGGCCGCAGGCCGCCCGCCGCCTGCGGCGGCGGGCAAGCGGGCGAAGCCCGCTTCGGCGGCGCTTTGCGCCGCCGGGCCTGCGGCCCGGTTCCCGCGGCGGGCAGGGGGCTGCCGCCGCAGCCAAAGACTACGAAAAAAGCGAGGAACGCAATTTGAAAAAGCTGATAGAAACCGAGCATATCTCCTTCAGCTATGAGGAGGAGACCGGACTGCCGCTGGTGCTGGAGGATGTGAGCCTCACCATCGGGGAGGGCGAATTTGTGGCGGTGCTGGGGCATAACGGCTCCGGCAAATCCACCTTTGCCAAGCACTGCAACGCCGTGCTGCTGCCCCGCACCGGCACCGTCACCGTGGACGGCATGAATACCAAGGACGAGGACAAGCTCTTCGAGATCCGTCAGTGCGCCGGCATGGTGTTCCAGAACCCGGATAACCAGATCGTGGCGACGGTGGTGGAAGAGGATGTGGCCTTCGCGCCCGAAAATATGGGCGTGGAGCCGGCTGAGATCCGCCGGCGGGTGGATGAGGCCCTGAAAGCGGTGGGTATGTACGAATACCGGGAAAGCGCGCCGCATCAGCTCTCCGGCGGGCAGAAGCAACGGGTGGCCATCGCGGGCATCATCGCCATGCAGCCCCGGTGCATCCTGCTGGATGAGCCCACTGCCATGCTGGACCCCCGCGGCCGCCAGGAGGTAATGAGGGTGCTGCGGCAATTGAACCGCGAAAAGGGCATCACCGTGGTGCTGATTACCCACTACATGGAGGAGGCCGCCGCCTGTGACCGGGTGATCGTGATGGATGACGGCCATGTGCTGATGGACGATGTGCCCCGTAAGGTATTCAGCCATGTGGCGGAGCTGCGGCAGGTGGGACTGGATGTGCCCCAGACCACCGAGCTGATGACGATACTGAAGGAAGCCGGTCTGCCGGTGCAGGCCGATATCATAGACGAGCAGGAGTGCATAGAAGCGCTGGAAGCCCTGCTGACCCGTTAAGAGAGGAACCGTGCCGATGTCAATCATCAAAACCGAACATTTAACGCATATCTATTCGCAGGGGACCCCCTATGAACGGGCCGCCCTGCGGGATTTCAACATCGAAATAGAGGAGGGGGAGTTTGCCGGCATCATCGGGCATACCGGCTCCGGCAAATCCACCTTCATCCAGCACCTGAATGGCCTGCTGGCTCCCACCGAGGGCAAGGTCTACATTGACGGCGAGGACCTGTGGGCCGATAAAAAGGACCTGCGGCGGTTCCGCTTCAAGGTGGGGCTGGTGTTCCAGTACCCGGAGTACCAGCTCTTTGGCGAGACGGTGGCGGCGGATGTGGCCTTCGGCCCCACCAATATGGGGCTGCCCCCCGAGGAGGTGGAAAAGCGGGTGCGGGAGTCGCTGCGCTTTGTGGGCCTTTCGGAGGACATGATGGAAAAAAGTCCCTTCGAGCTTTCCGGCGGGCAGAAGCGCCGGGTGGCCATTGCCGGGGTGCTGGCCATGGATCCCAAGGTGCTTATCCTGGATGAACCGACGGCGGGTCTGGACCCTCGCGGCCGGGATACCATCCTGGGTGAGATACGGGAATACCACGAGGAGCGCAAAAATACCGTGCTGCTGGTGAGCCACAGCATGGAGGACATCGCCCAATACGCCAAAAAGGTGCTGGTGATCGCCGAGGGGCGCCCCGCCATGTACGATACCGTGGAAAGCATCTTCGGCCGGGTGGAGGAGCTGACCGCCATGGGCCTTGCCGTGCCGCAGATCAGCCGGGTATTTGCCGGGCTGCGGGCCGCCGGCTGCCCTGTGCCGGAAAATATCTACACCGTGGAGGGGGCGGCTGCCGCCATCCTCACCGCCGTGAAAGGGGGTGCCGCCCGATGATCCGCGATATCACCATCGGACAGTATTTCCCCGGGCAGAGCGCCATCCACAGGATGGACCCCAGGACCAAAATCATCCTTTCCATCCTCTATATCGTCATGCTGTTTGTGGCGGATAATATGTGGGGGCTGCTGTTGGGCGTTCTTTTCGGCTTTGCGGCCTATCTCATCAGCCGCATCCCCGTTTCGATGATCTGGAAATCGATGAAGCCGGTGGTTCCCATCGTCATTTTTACGGCGGTGCTGAACCTGTTCCTTTCCACCGGCGACCCTCTGTGGCAGTGGAAGTTCCTCAAGATCACCAAGGAGGGCATCGAGACGGCGGTATTCATGTCGGTGCGGATTCTGTGCCTCATTGCGGGCACCTCGCTGCTGACCTACACCACCTCTCCCATCGCTCTCACCGACGGCATCGAACGGCTGCTTTCCCCGCTTAAAAAAATCAAGCTGCCGGTGCATGAGCTGGCCATGATGATGACCATTGCGCTGCGCTTTATCCCCACCCTCATCGAGGAAACGGATAAGATCATGTCCGCCCAGAAGGCAAGGGGCGCCGACCTGGAAAGCGGCGGCGTGATGCAGCGGGCCAAGGCGCTTTTGCCCATCCTCATCCCGCTGTTCGTTTCGGCGTTCCGCCGGGCGGATGAGCTGGCGCTGGCGATGGAATGCCGCTGCTACCATGGCGGCGAGGGCCGTACCCGGATGAAGCAGATGCATCTTTCCGGCCGGGATTTTGTTTCCGGCGTCATCACGGCGGCGGTTTTTGCCGGGGTGATCCTGCTGAACAAATATGTTAATTTCTTGCCAACGATTTGGTAATAATTTTATGATAGCATTCGGATGAGAGGGCATAGCCCGAAGGGTGCGGCGCCCCGCCCCCGGCGCTTTGCGCCGGTCGGCGGGCGGCTGCGCCGCCCGCTGGGCGCCGACTGCGTCGGCGCGGCGGGGCGCCGGGACTGCCCCCGTGCAGTAACCGGCGGGGAAGCCCGCCCCGAATTCGCCGGAAAGGAGGTTCCCCCATGAGATACAAACTGACCCTGCGCTGGCGGGGGACCGACTACTGCGGCTGGCAGGTGCAGCCCGGCGTCGCGACCGTCTGCGGGACGGTGCAGGACGCCGTGGAAAAGCTGTTCGGCCGGCGCGGTGAGCTGACCGGCTGCTCCCGCACCGACAGCGGCGTGCACGCCGCCGGCTTTGTGGCGGCGCTTGGCTGTGCGGGGTGCCGCATCCCGCCGGAGGCGCTGCTGCGGGCGCTGAATGTAAACCTGCCCCGGGATATTGCGGTGACGGCCTGCGAGGCGGTGGGAGAGGACTTCCACCCGAGGTACGATGCCGCCGCCAAGCGCTACCGCTACCGCTGGTACCAAAGCGAAACCAGAGACCCCTTCCGGGAGGGGCTGGCGGTACAGCTGCCCCGCCCCGTAGATGCCGAAGCGATGGACCGGGCGGCGAAGCGGCTGCTGGGCACCCACAATTTTTCGGCGTTTTGCGCTTCGGGCGGAAAAATCCCCCCCGAGGAACGGGTGCGCACCCTGACCGAATGTGCCGTGACCCCCATCGGGGATGAGATACACCTGACGGTGACGGGGGACGGCTTTCTGTACAATATGGTGCGCATCATCGCCGGGACGCTGCTGGAAATAGGGCAGGGCAGGCGTTCACCCGAGGAAATGGAAGCCATCCTGTTGGGGGAGCGCCGGGAGGACGCCGGCAAAACCGCCCCCGCCTGCGGGCTTTATCTGGAGCAGGTATTTTATGACAAAAAGGAGGCGGGCCTGTGAGCGAGCTGACCGAATTTGAACAAGCGCGCCGCCGGCGCCGCCGTAAAAAAAACTGGCGCCGCACCCGAAGACTGGCGGTCCTGCTGGCGGTGGTCGCCGTCATCGGCATCACCGTTTTTGCGGGGCGGCAGCTGGGGTGGGATAGCCACCTGACGAACCTTGCGGCATCGCTGCGGGGCGGTAAGGGCTTTCCCGTGGCGCTCAACCGCCAGGAGACCCGGCAGCTCATCGGGGTAAAGGGCGGCGTGGCCCTGTGCAGCGAGGGCAGCGTGACCCTCCTAAACAGCAGCGGGGTCATCACCGGGGAATTCCCCCACAGCTACAACCGGCCGGTCAGCGTTTATTCCGGCGGGCGGCTGCTGACCTACGACGTGGGCGGCACCGACTGGATGCTGACCAATAAAACCAAGATATTGCAAAGCGGCACCGGCACCGGCATCCTGCTGGGCGGCACGCTGAATGATAAGGGCACCATGGCGCTTTCCCGGCGGGGCGGCAGCGGGCTTTCCGTTGTGACCGCCTACAATGCCCGCGGCGAGGAGATTTTCCTCTTGGAAAGCGGCGACTGCTACCTGACGGTGCTGGCGCTGGATGGCAAGGGGACCCGGCTGGCCGCAGGGGGTGTGACCTCCGGCGGCGGGGCGCTGGGCTGTGCCGTTAAGCTGCACGATATGACCGGGCGGCAGCCGGCGGTCTCCTTGGACTTTGCGGATGAGGTGCTATGGAAGCTGCAATGGTGCGGCGACGACCTGCTGGCCGTGACTGACCGCGGGGCGAGAGTAATCTCGGCCGGGGGAACGGTGCTGCAGGAGATCCGCTTTGCCGAAACGCCGACGGCGATTGCCATAGGCAGCGGCGGGCAGCTGTACACCGCCTGCGGCGACAGCCGGGAGGCGGCCGGGGTGACGGTGACGGCCTACGATGCCGCCCTGAACGAGGCGGGCAGCCTTACGGTGGCGGAACGGGTACTGATGCTGCAGGCCGAAAAGAACCGGGTGCTGATTTTGACCGAAAAGACGCTGCTGCTGGGCGACGCGGCCCTGGCCGAGGTAAAGGACAGGGAGGAAGCGGGCATCCAGCGGCTGGCGGCGTGGCAGAACGGGTACTACTGCATCACCGAGGAGGGGCTGACCCACCGGCGGCTGTGACGGAGGACCCGCGGAGGGCGCAGCCGCAGCGGCGAGGGCTGCCCGCAAGGGTCAGCACGAGTGGGGCGGAGGCTGCGCCCGACGGATAGCGGAAAACCGGACGAAAAAGAAAGGAGGGCGGGAGAATGAAAGACATTTTTACCCCTTCATTGATCTGGGATCTTGCGCTGATCGCGCTGATCCTGTTTGTTGTGATACGGTCGGTGGGCCGGGGCTTTGTCAGCTCGTTTATCCATTTGCTGGGGCTGGCGGCATCCTGCATCGTGGCGGCGCTGCTTTCCGGCAGGGCGGCCGCATGGGTGTATGACGGCTTCCTGGCCGAAAAGCTGCAAACGGCGGTCAGCGACGCCCTGCAGCAGAAGCTGCAAACCTTTGTGGAGCTCCTCGACCGCATCGACCCGACCAATACCATTATCACATCGGCGGGGGATGCCCTGCGGACGGTGATGGTGGCGCTATTAACCATGGTGGCGTTTCTCATCATATTTTTGCTGGCGATGGTGATCGTAAAGGCGCTGGCCAAGCTGACCCGCAACGTCAACCGGGTGCCGGTGGTGGGCGGGGTGAACCGTCTGCTGGGCGGCGTACTGGGCGCAGCGGAGGCCTTCCTTCTCTGCTATCTCATCGGCATGGCGGTAACGGTGCTCATCACCTTCAGCGAAAACGGCTGGAGCTGGCTGAATACCGCCGTGGTGCAGAAATCGACGCTGCTCAACTGGTTTGTGCAGTTTGAATTTCCCGTGTAAATCCTGCCCGGGAACGGGCATAACAATATAGGGCTTTGCCCCGTGACAAAACGAAGCGATCTCCCCACGAAAGGAAGTGGAACGACAAGATGGATAAAAACAATATGCTTTGCTCCCGCTGCAAAAAGCGGTTGGCGGTCATTTATATGACCCGGATGGAAAACGGACAGACCATCAGCGAGGGGCTGTGCCTGAAGTGCGCCAAGGAGCTGGGGCTCAAGCCCGTGGATGACCTGATGAAAAAGATGGGGCTCTCCGAGGAGGACCTGGATAAGGTAAGCGACCAGATGATGGAGGTCATGGGCGAAATGGCGGAGGACGGCGAGGACGGCTTTGAAAAAGGCGGCGCCATGCCGTTCCCCTTTATGCAGAATCTGTTCGGCGGGCTGATGAACCGGGAGCAGGAGGAGGGCACCGAGGCGCCTCCCAAAAATCCCCGCAGCGAAAAGCCGGAAAAGGGCGCCCCCAAGTATAAATATCTGGAAAACTACTGCGAGAACCTGACCCGCAAGGCCCGTGAGGGCAGGATGGATGCCATCATCGGGCGGGAAAAGGAGATCTACCGGGTGGTGCAGATTCTGAACCGCCGCACCAAGAATAACCCCTGCCTTATCGGTGAACCGGGCGTGGGCAAAACCGCCATCGCCGAGGGCATCGCCCAGCGCATCGTGGAGGGCAAGGTGCCCGCCAAGATCGCCCAAAAGGAAGTGTATATGCTGGACCTGACCGGACTGGTGGCCGGCACGCAGTTCCGCGGGCAGTTTGAAAGCCGGGTAAAGGGGCTGGTGGAGGATGTCAAAAAGCACGGCAACGTCATCCTGTTCATCGATGAGGTGCATACGCTGGTGGGCGTGGGCGACAGCGAGGGCAGCATGAACGCCGCCAATATCCTCAAGCCCGCGCTTTCCCGTGGGGAAATTCAGGTCATCGGCGCCACCACCTTCAATGAATACCGCAAGAACATCGAAAAGGATGCGGCGCTGGAACGGCGCTTCCAGGCGGTAAAGGTGGGCGAGCCCACCATCGAGGATACCATCGCCGTGCTGCGGGGCATCAAAAAATATTACGAGGACTACCACCGGGTAAAGGTAAGCGACTTTATGGTGGAGCGTGCCGTGGTGCTTTCGGAGCGCTACATTCTGGATCGCTTCCTGCCCGATAAGGCAATAGACCTGCTGGATGAGGCCTGCTCCACCGCTTCGCTGGAGTGTGCGGCACAGACCGAATATGATAAGCTGGCCGCCGAACGGGAGCAGAAGCAGCGCCTGTTAAGCGATGTCATCAACCCCGAGGAGGGGGCGGAGATCGACTATCAGCGCATGGCGGAGCTGAAAAGCGAGATCGCGCGGCTGGAGGAGGGCATGGACGCCCTGCATGACGCAGCCTTCAACAGCCCCGTGACCGAGGACCACCTGGCCAAGGTGATAGAGCTGTGGAGCGGCGTTCCCGCCAGCAAGGTGAAGGAAAGCGAGCTGCAAAAGGTGGCCGATCTGGAAACCGGCCTGAAAAAACGCATCATCGGGCAGGACGAGGCGGTAAACGCCGTGGCCGCCGCCGTGCGCCGCAGCCGCATCCGGCTTTCCGCCAAAAAACGCCCGGCCTCCTTCATTTTTGTGGGGCCCACCGGCGTGGGAAAGACCGAGCTGGTGAAGGTGCTTTCCGAGGAGCTGTTTGACAACGTGGAGCCGCTGATCCGGCTGGATATGTCGGAATTTATGGAAAAGCATTCCGTTTCCCGCATCATCGGTTCGCCCCCCGGCTACGTGGGCTATGATGAGGCGGGCCAGCTGACCGAGAAGGTGCGGCGGCGTCCCTATTCCATCGTGCTGTTTGATGAGATAGAGAAGGCGCACCCCGATGTGATGAACATCCTGCTGCAAATTCTGGACGAGGGGCGCATCACCGACGCACAGGGGCGGCAAATTTCCTTCGAGAACACCATTATCATCATGACCAGTAATGCCGGCAGTGAACGGCAGGGAAGCGCTCTGGGCTTCGATAAGACCCGCTACGACGACGCCCGGGAGAAGGCGGAGACTTCGCTGCGGCAGTTCCTGCGGCCGGAGTTCATTGCCCGGGTGGATGAAGTGGTGGTGTTCCGCCCGCTGACCGAGGAGGATATGCAGAAGATCGCCCGGCTGATGCTGGAGGAGCTGCGGCAGGGACTGGCCGAACGGGAGATCAAGTTCGGCTGGGACGAGGGCGTGCTGCGGCTGGCGGCCGCCGAGGCCTACGGCCACAAGAGCGGTGCCCGGGACCTGCGGAATGTGCTGCGGCGCAGGGTGGAGGACCCCATCTGCACGCTGCTGGCGGGCTGCCCCGAACAGCCGCCTGCGCTGATCCATGCGGAGGAAAAGGACGGGGAGATCGTGCTGGTGACGGCGTAAGAAGGAGGACGAAATGGACAAGTTTAAGCGTATTGTGGCGCTCATTCTGGCGGTGCTGATCGTATTGAGTGTGGCCAGCTATCTGTTTTATCTGCTGTAAGAAAGAAAAAGGCTCCCCCTTGCCCTGCCGGGCAAGGGGGAGCCTTTGCGCGCCCCGGGGAAAGCCTGCAAAGGGGGAGGGACTACGGGCGCAGCCCCGGCCGCCGCAGGCGGCCGGCCGCAGGCGAAGCCTGCGGCAGCCCCGGCTTCGCCGGGGCGGGCTGCGCCCGAGGGGCAGCTCAAGGCAGAAGGATAAGGGGACAGTCGCCGACGGGGAGAAGGCCCCCCGCCACCGTGACGGACTGCCCGGAAAGGGCGTCGGTGTAGGGACCGTCCGGCAGGGGGACTGCCGCGGTGCCGCCCTGCCCCGCTAGCGGGAAAACGCCGACCGCACAGGCATCGGGGGCGGTGTAGTGGGCGGTCACAATGCCGCAGGCATCATCGGCGGTGATGCGGAACAGCGCATCGGTGGGCAGCGCCTTTTTAATGACGGCAAGCCGGGCAAGATAGGGACTGATATCCCGCCCGCCCTGCCAGTCGATCGGCTCCTTTTCAAAAAGGGAGGGGGTGTGGGCGGCGCAGACCTCCTGGCCGGCATACAGCAGAGTGGTGCCCTTCATAAAGTAGCATAGCGCCGTCCAGGCCAGCAGCTGCTTTTGCTGCGGGAAGCGTGCCGCCGCCCGGGCGGTATCGTGGTTTTCCAGGCAGCGCAGCTTATTGTAGTGGCTGTCAAAGCTGACCTCCTGATAATCCACGGCGTCAAACCAGCGGGAAAGGGGCAGCCGCCCCTCGGTCACGCCCTCATACAGCGGCCACAGGTCGTAGGGGTACAGGATGTCAAAGGCGGTGAAAAGCTCGGTATCGGTGGCAGCGTAATGCCCCAGCGAACGGAACGCCTGTATATGCGCCAGGTGGACGCTTTCGCCCAGCCAAACGGCACCGGGACGCACCGCCTCCACGGCACGGCGGGCCTCCCGCCAGAATTCCACCGGAACGGTACTGGCCACATCACAGCGGAAGCCATCGACGAACTGTGCCCAGTAGCACAGCGTTTCGATTTGATACTGCCACAGCGCCCGGTTTTCGTAGTCCAGATCGACAACGTCGGTCCAGTCGCCCACCTTATTGCCGCGGGTGCCGTCGGCCCGGGTGTAAAAGTATTCCGGGTGCTCCGTTACCAGCGTGGCATCGGGGGAGGTGTGGTTATACACCACATCGATGATGCATTTCATGCCCCGGCGGTGGATCTCCTCCACGAGAAACAGAAAGTCCTCCAGCGTGCCGTATTCCGGGTTGACGGTGCGGTAGTCGCGATTGGCGTAGGGGCAGCCGAGAGAGCCTTTTTTATTCTTCACGCCGATGGGATGGATGGGCATGAGCCAGATGATATCCACCCCCAGCGCGGCGATGCGGTCGAGATCCGGCACCACTGCCCGGAAGGTGCCCTGCGGGGTATGGCTGCGGACGTAAAGCTCATAGATGACGCTGCGGCGCAGCCGGGGATCGGTACACTGTGCCATAATGGAAAGCCTCCTTTATTCCCGATGGGGATTTTTCGGCTTGATTATAACCCATTTTGCAGGGGGATGCAATGGGATTTTTGTGCGCCCCGGAAGGGCCCGCAAAAGGGGAAAGACTACGGGCGCAGCCCCGGCCGCCTACGGCGGCCGGCCGCAGGCTTCGCCTGCGGCAGCCCCGGCTCCGCCGGGGCGGGCTGCGCCCGGATCAGCGGGCAAGCCGCCCCCGCCCCGGGGGCTTGTGCAGGGGGCAAGCCGCCGCCCGCAGGGCGTTCCGGCGAAGCCGGAACCGGCGGCGCAGCCGCCGAGGTCGCCGGAGGCGACCTGCCCTGCGGGCGGCCCCGCACCCTGCACCAACCCGCCGAAATAATGCGTATGCCTGCGAAATAGTGCGAAATCGTGAGAAAACCGGCCGCTATTTGCGAAAAACCGGACTTGTTGATAGTTTAGCATAGTAGCATAGTAGCACACTAAAGTGTATAATACCACCATAACATCACCCCAAAGGAGAACCACACCATGAAAAAAGCGATCGCACTGGCCGCAGCGGCCGTAATGCTGCTCACCCTCTTTACCGGCTGCGGCAAGCAGCCCGCCGAGGACAACAATACCGATAAGACCACCTTTACCGTCGGGTTCGATGCCGAGTTTCCCCCCTACGGCTACCAGGATGAAACCGGCGAGTATGTCGGCTTCGATCTCGATCTGGCCGCCGAGGTATGCGCCCGCAACGGCTGGGAGCTGGTGAAGAAGCCCATCAACTGGGACAGCAAGGATATGGAGCTGGAGACCGGGGTCATCAGCTGCATCTGGAACGGCTTTACCATGCAGGGCCGGGAGGATAAATACACCTGGAGCAAGCCCTATGTCGATAACAGTCAGGTCATCGTGGTGAAGAAGGACAGCGGCATCACCGATTACGCCGGGCTGGCCGGCAAAAATGTGGCGGTGCAGGCGGACTCCTCCGCTTTGGCGGCGCTGACCCAAAACGAGGACGGCAGCAACGCCGATAACATCGCGCTGGCCGAAAGCTTCCGCAGCCTCACCGAGGTGCCGGACTACAACACCGCCTTTTTGAACCTGGAAGCGGGTGCAGTGGATGCCATCGCCATGGATATCGGGGTGGCGCAGTATCAGATCGCGCAGCGCGGGGATGGCTTTGTCATTCTGGACGGCACCATCGCCGGGGAGACCTACGGCGTCGGCTTTAAGCTGGGGAATACCGAGCTGCGGGACGCCGTGCAGAAGTCGCTGGATGAGATGGTCGCCGACGGCACCTTTGCCAAAATAGCGGAAAAGTGGGGCCTGACCGAGGCGGTTTGCCTTGGGAAGTGATGCCCCCGCTGCGGGAAAACAGGTGAAGCGCACCAACGCCGCCTTTCCCCCCGCCGCAGGGCGCCCCGCTGCCAACGATCCGAAGACAGCGGGAAAGTGGGGCCTGACCGAGGCGGTTTGCCTTGGGAAGTGATGCCCCGCCACCGCCCTCCCCGCAAAACAGCAGCCCTTTGACGGGAACGGCAGGGGGCTGCATTTTTCCCGTATTCCCCGTAAAAAGGAGACCGACCATGAATCTACTGGAAATGATGACGCAGGTATGGGAGGGGATGGGCAATTCCATCCCCATCTTTGTGCTGACGCTGGTTTTTTCGCTGCCGCTGGGGCTTTTGGTGGCCTTTGGCCGCATGAACCGCTGGGCGCCGCTGGCCGCCCTCCGGCGCAGCAAATCCCCCCTTTGGCGCAGGCTATCCGGCTTTCGGCCGGTGCAGCTTCTGTTCAAGCTGTTTATCTCGGTGCTGCGGGGCACCCCGCTTATGCTGCAATTGATGGTGGTCTACTACGGGCCGTATTATATTTTTAAGGTGCCCATCACGCTGGAGTATCAGTTCTATGCGGTCATTATCGCCTTTGCGGTGAATTACGCCGCCTACTTTGCCGAAATCTACCGTTCCGGCATCGAGAGCATGCCGGTGGGACAGTATGAGGCCGCCAAGGTGCTGGGCTATCGGAAAAGCCAGACCTTTTTCCGCATCATCCTGCCGCAGGTGATAAAGCGCATCCTGCCCTCCATCACCAATGAGGTCATCACGCTGGTGAAGGATACCTCGCTGGCCTTTGTCATCGGCTATGCCGAGCTGTTCACACTGGTCAAGCGCATCGCCAGCCGGGAGGCAAGCGTGCTGCCCTATGTGGGCGCCGCCATTTTCTATTATATCTTCAACCTGGTGGTGGCCGTGGCGATGGAAAAGCTGGAAAAGAAGATGGATTATTATCAGTAAGGAGGCGCCCCGGTGAGTGTATTACGGCTGGAAAATGTAAAAAAGACCTTTGACGGCGGCTGTGAAGTCCTGCGGGGCGTCAGCCTGGCGGTGGAGGAGGGCGAGGTGGTCGCCGTGATCGGGCCCTCCGGCGGGGGGAAATCCACCCTGCTGCGCTGCATGATCGACCTGGAGGAGATCACCGGCGGCAGCATTTACGTGGGGGAGGAGGCGCTGGTGCGGGACGGAAAATACTGCGCCAAGGCCGATCGGGCCCGGCTCATCAGCGAGATGGGCATGGTATTCCAGAGCTTTAACCTGTTCCCTCACATGACGGTGCGGGAAAACCTGATGAAGCCCTATCTGCTGACCCGGCCGGGCGCCGCCGATGCCGGGGAAAAGTGCATGGCGCTGCTGGAAAAGGTGGGCCTTGCGGAGAAAAAGGACGAATACCCCTGCCGGCTTTCGGGCGGGCAGCAGCAGCGGGTGGCCATAGCGCGCGCGCTGATGCGTGACCCCAAGGTACTGCTGTTCGATGAGCCGACCTCGGCCTTGGACCCGCAGCTGACCGGTGAGGTGCTGGCCATTATGCAGCAGCTGGCGGCGGAGCACCGCACCATGGTGGTGGTGACCCACGAGATGGGCTTTGCCCGGGGCGCTGCCGACCGCATCCTGTATGTGAACGGCGGGCGGATCGCCGAGGAGGGCACCCCGGAGGAGATCTTCCGGGCACCCAAAACGGCGGAGCTGCAGGCGTTCCTCGGCAGCGGGGTGGGGGACTGAACAACCGGCAGCCCCCTGCAGGGTGCAGACGGCCCGCAGGGCCGGCCGGCTGCGCCGGCCGTAGGCGGGGCACGGCCCCGCCAAAGCCGTCCGGAGGACGGCTTGCCCTGCGGGCTGAACCCGCCCTCTGCAGGGTGCCCGTCTTGCAAAGCAGCACGGAATATGCTAAAATAGCAAAAAACAAGAAAGGCTCCTGCCGAAAGCGGTGGGAGTCTATTCCGTTCCGCGGCAGGGGAATAAGGCCCGCCGGGAGGGAAGAAAAGGAAACGCAATGAACCCGAAAATCAGACAAAATGTACTGCCGGTGGTGACCGCCCTCATCTGGGGCACCGCCTTTGTGGCGCAAAGCGTCGGTGCCGGCCACGTCCCGCCCATCACCTTTAATGCCCTGCGTTGCACGGTGGCGTTCATCACGCTGGCGCTGGGCTATTGGGTGGTACGCACCCTCCAAAGAAAGAAAAATCCGCAGGCGGTCCGGCCGCTGGCGGCACGCCCCCGGGACCTGATGCTGGGCGGGCTGTGCTGCGGTACCGCACTGGCTGCGGCGGCCTGCCTGCAGCAGGCGGGCCTGGCGGAAACCAGCCCGGAGAAGGCGGGCTTTATTACGGCGCTTTATATCGTGCTGGTGCCTATTATGGGGCTGTTTTTCCGCAAAAGGGTCACGGCGATGATCTGGCTTTCGGTGGCGCTGGCGGCGGTGGGACTTTACTTCCTCTGCATCAATGAAGCGCTGACCATCAGCCGCAGCGACCTGCTGGTGGTGCTGTGTGCATTCATCTTCTCGGCGCACATCCTCCTGGTGGATCACTTTGCCAAAACGGTGGACGGCGTGGCGCTTTCCGCGGCACAGTTTGCGGTGGCGGCGGTGCTTACCGGCATCGGCTCGCTGCTGTGGGAGACCCCCACCGCGGCGGGGATCGCAGCCTGCCTCTGGCCGATCCTGTACGTCGGGGTATTCAGCGGCGGGGTGGGCTACACCCTGCAAATTCTGGCGCAGAAGGATGCCAACCCCACGGTGGTTTCGCTGCTTTTAAGCCTGGAGTCGGTATTTTCGGTGGTGGCCGGGGCGGTCATCCTGCATGACCGGCTGACCGGCCGGGAGCTTTTGGGCTGCGGCCTGATGCTGCTGGCGGTGGTACTGGCGCAGCTGCCGGCCCGCAATGGGATTGCGAAGGCGCAAAAAGCCTGATATAATAGCAGCAGAGCAGAAGGGGAGACGGGGCCCGCAGGGCAAGCCGTCCTTCGGACGGCTTTGGCGGGGCGCAGCCCCGCCTACGGCCGGCGCAGCCGGCCGGCCCTGCGGGCCCTTGCCCGTTCCCCCTGCACACACCCCGAAAGAAGGAGAATTGCCATGTCCAAAATTTTTGCGGGATTTTTGTTTGTGTTCCTCAATTTCAACCTGACGCTGAACCAGACCTACACCGTCAACCTGCTGCCGGATTTCATCGGGTTTCTGCTGTTGTATCTCGGCACCCGGGAGCTTTTGGAGGAAAGCCCCCGCTATAGCGCAGCGGGGCCGTGGCTGCTGGCGCTTACCGCATACAGCCTCGCCGTGTGGGTGCTCAATTTCCTCGGTATCAGCGGCGGGTGGGTCGCCTCCCTGCTGACGCTGGCCGGCGCAGTGGCCTCCTACTACGCCACATGGCTGGTCATCAAGGGCTTTGGGGACATCGAAAATAATAACCGGGTCGAGATCGGCGCGGCACAAAGCATGCACAGCTGGAAAATCTGCGCTATCCTCAATATCGTGGCGGTGGGCCTTTCCTGGGTGCCGGTGTTAAGCGTCCTGCTGATGCTGGGCATGGTGGTGGTCACCATCCTGCTGCTGGTCAGCCTCAATAAGACCCGCAAGCTGTACGACGCCTTCCGCCTGCTGAAGCCCCAAAGCAATAACAGCGGCCCGGAATTCTGACAGGGAGCGGAGCGGGCAAATGCCGCACATCCCCCGCAGCGGCGGCAAAAATGAGCGCTGGCTGCGTCATCGAGCCTTGCCGGGCGTAAGCCCATTTCCAATGGGCGTCAGCCCGCCGGCGGCTCTCTTTCTTGCCATCCTCTCATTTTTCCCCCGCCCCATATCGCAAAAAAAAGACCGTCCGGAAAACCGGGCGGTCCGCTTTTTATGTAACGTCAGTCCTTGCGCCGGGGCAGGATGAGGGGCAGCGCCAGCGGCACGATGGCCGCCTCCACATGGGTGCTCTCGCTCATCTCCCCATCGGAATTGAGGTTGGTGGGGGTCTCAAAATCAATGGTAAGGCTGCGGCACCGGGTGTAGATTACACAGTCCTCCAGCGTGGGGTCGCCCACGTGCAGCCCCTTCTGGAACTTCCCGATGACCTTGAGCATCCGCAGCCGGCTGATGGTCCGCACGATGCACAGGTCCATCAGCCCGTCCTCCACATTGAATTTGGGCGCGCTGTTCCAGCCGCCGCCGTAAAACCCGCCGTTGGACATCACCAGAATGAGGATATTCTCATCCATCACCCGGCCGTCATCCAGTACAATGTGCGCCTTTTTGCCCATGGGGCGGAAAAACGCCGCAATGAGCGCCATGATATAGGCGCCGCTGCCGGAAACAAGGGGCAGACGCTTGTAGCGGGACATATTCTTGCACACATCGGCATCCAGCCCCGCATTGCAGATGTTGGCCGACCACTGGTCGTTGAAGCGGATGAGGTCGATGGGACGCTCCTCGGCGTTGATCTGCAGCTCCAGGTCGGAAAAATCACACTCCGGGAAGCTGCGCACGAAGTCATTGCCGCTGCCGCAGGGAACGATGCCCATAGCCACATTGGCGCAGCCGGCCAGCCCCTGCAGCACCTCGTTCATGGTGCCGTCGCCGCCGCAGCTGTAAAAGCGCAGGTGCTCCCCGCCGGAGGCGGCGCAGCGCTCCCGCACAAAGCGTGTGGCGTCCCCCACGCCGGTGGTCATGTAGGTCTCCAGCTCCTCCTCCCGCCCGGCAAAAAGCGCCTGTAAGCGGGGGAGCAGGGTGTTGGCAGGGTCGGTCTTTCCGGCGGCGGGATTGATGACGAAGATGTGTTTCATGGCGGTAAAAGCTCCTTCGATATTAGGTGGTGGGCAGCTCCCACACCATGGCGGTGTAGGGAAGCGGCCGGAAGCCGAGAGATTGATACAGCCGCATCGCGACTTGATTTTCGGGGGTGCATTCCAGCTTCAGGGCGCCGGCCTTATTGCGGTAGTAGGCCGAAAGGGCCTCCAGAATGGCACGACCGATGTGCCGGCCTCTGGCCTCGGGGATGAGGTACAGCTCATCGATCATCACGATGGGGGCGCCGATCTCGCCGGAGAAGCTGTGCGCCAGCAGCAGATAGCCCAGCGTGCAGCCGTCCTCCACGATCATCCGGCCCTCAACGTTTTGGTTCCCGGCAAGGCAGGCCCGGAAGGTGGCGGTAAAGACCTCCGGGCCGACGCTGTGCGCCACGGCGGGGGAATTGTACATATCGCGGCACATCGCAAGAAATGCGTCGAGGTCCTTTTCGGCAAAGGGGATGAGTTCCATCGGGGGTTGATGCTCCTTTTTATTCGTTTGTGCAGGCCGCCGCACGCCTGCGGCCTGCGGCGGCTCCCGGCGGGGCGCAGCCCAAACCGCCCCCGGGGGCGGTTTCGGCGGACGAAGTCCGCCGGCTTCCGCGAAGCGGAAGCGGGCTGCGCCAAGGAAATGGAGCGGTTCATCTCCAAGAATCCGAAAGCCGCATTGGGGGCGGCCGGTCGTTACCTCTATTGTAGCATAGAACCGGCAAAAAGCAAATGCCGAAATGCGATATAAGCAACACTTATGGATAAAAGTAAAAAAAGCTATATCCATTATGGCAGAACTGTGATATAATAGATGGGTCGAGTGGCATTTTGCCCAATATACGAAAAAAAGGAGCATTCCCATGCAGGAATATTACGACATTACAGTGGCCGGCGTCCACCGCCGCCTGCCCGTTGTCCCCATCAATGAGAATATGTCTATCGCCGGCTTTGTCATTTTCGGCGATACCGATGTGGTGGAGCCCTGCGCCCGTGCGCTGGCCGCAAAGCTGCCCAAGGAAACCGAGGTACTGGTGACCGCCGAGGCCAAGAGCATCCCGCTGATCTACGAGCTGGCCAAGGTGATGAAGATGCCCCGCTATGTCATCGCCCGCAAATCGGTAAAGGGCTATATGCGCAACCCCATCATCACCACCGTCAATTCCATCACCAATATGGGACGGGAGCAGATTTTGGTGGTGGATGAGCACGACGCCGAGTTCATCAAGGGCAAAAAGGTCGCCATCATCGATGACGTCATCTCCACCGGCAGCAGCATCGAGGCCATTGAAAAGCTGGTGCGGGAGTCCGGCGGTGAGGTGATCGCCCGTGCCGCCGTGCTGGCCGAGGGCGACGCCGCCGACCGCAGCGACATCATCTATCTTGAAAAAATCCCGCTGTTCTTCCACGATAAAAAGTGATATAAGCAAGCCCCTGCGCCGACCGGTGCAGGGGTTTTACCTTGCAGCGGCCTGCCGCATACTTTTCCCCCGCCGGGAGATAATACCCGGTGAAAGGGGGAGTGAAGATGGAACGACCTGTTTTGGGGCCGGTAGACCCGGTAACGGGGCGCCCGCTGTACCTGCCGCACGATGTGGTAAGCAGCACCGAGGCCACCGGCCTGGAGCCGGTACCGCCCCGCACGCCGGAGGAGGCCGACAGCTACGCCGACCTCATCGACTGGCCGCTGACCGACCAGCCGCCCCGCCGTTAGGGGCTTGCCAGCACGGGACAAATTTGATATTATCTTGATAGCTTCAACAGGGGAACGGTGCAGGAAACGGCGCGATCCCGCCGCAGGAAAGCCGCTGCGCCCCACCAAATACGGCGGGCGCGGCCTCCGCTTCATTCGTGCTGACCCGCCGCTACGGCGGGCGCAGTCTCCGCTTCACTCGGGCTGACCCGCCGTTGCACGCCGGGCAGCCCTCACCGCTGCGGCGCGCCCGCCTTCCCCCACCGGGTCTGCCGACCCGTCGGGGACCCCATTGGGCAGCCCTCACCGCTGCGGCGCGCCCGCCCCATCTCCGCAAACCCCTGCAAGGTACCACCCGGCGGCCCCGCCGGGCGCGCTGCGCGCGCCCGCCCCGCCCCCTGCGGGGGCGGGGGCCCGGCCCGAGGGGCCGGGCGGCGGGGCCGCCGGTTCCCGCACCCTGCACCCACCCGCAAAAACCACCACCAAAGGAGAAACACCATGAGTAAAGTCGCAGTCATCACCGGCGCATCGGGCGGCATCGGCGCCGCCACCGCCCGCAGGCTCGCCGCCGAGGGCTTTCGGCTGGTGCTGGGCTACTGCCGCAGCCGGGAAAAGGCCGAAGCGCTCTGCCGGGAGCTCCGTGCAGCCGGCGGGGAGGCCGTCACCTTCCGGGCAGATATCACCCGCCCCGCAGAGGCCGCCGCCCTCATCGACCACGCCGTAGCGGAATACGGCCACCTCGACGTCCTCATCAATAACGCCGGCATCGCCCAAATCAAGCTCTTTACCGATATCACCCCGGAGGAATGGCGGCAGATGTTTGCGGCCAATGTGGATGGGGTCTACCACTGCTGCCGGGCGGCGGTGCCGCATCTGGTGCGGCAGCACAGCGGCGCCATCGTCAATGTCTCCTCCATCTGGGGAATGTGCGGCGCCTCCTGCGAAACCCACTATTCCGCCGCCAAGGCCGCCGTCATCGGCTTTACACAGGCGCTGGCCAAGGAGCTGGCCCCCAGCGGCGTCACCGTCAATTGCGTCGCCCCCGGCGCCATCGATACCGAAATGAACGCCCACCTCTCCCCGGAGGAACGCCGGGCGCTGGAGGAGGAGATCCCGCTGGGACGCATGGGCACCCCGGAGGAAGCCGCCGCAGCCATCGCCTTTCTGGCCGGGGAGGATGCCCGCTATTTTACCGGGCAGGTGTTAAGCCCCAATGGCGGCATTGTCATCTGATCCGAGAAGGAGAACCCCATGACCCTTTTGCAAAATACCTGCCTCATCGCGGCGCTGCTGGCATGGGCCATCGCGCAGCTTTGCAAGGTACTTATCGAACTCATCGCCCACCGCCGGCTGGACTGGCAGCGGCTGACCGGCGACGGCGGGATGCCCAGCGGCCATTCCGCGGTGGTCACGGCGCTGGCCGTCACCGCCCTGCTGCAATACGGCGCCGCCTCGTTCCAGTTTGCGGTCAGCGCCATTCTGGCCATGGTCGTCATGCACGATGCCATGGGGGTGCGCTGGCAGGCCGGACAGCATGCCCGCACCATCAATGAGCTGCTGCTCAAGCGCAGCGACACCCCGCCGGAGGAGCTCCTGGAGGAGCTGCTGGGGCATACCCCGCTGCAGGTGGCGGCAGGCGCCCTGCTGGGCGCTCTGGTGGCTATTCTGTACACTTCCCTGTAAAATACTTTCCCCCCGCGGCACAGGCAGCTGCGGGGGGATGCTTTTTTCGGTCGCTGCAGGGTGCCGGCCGGCCGCAGGCCAAACCGTCCTCCGGACGGTTTCGGCGGGCGGAGCCCGCCGGCCCCGGCTGCGCCGGGGCGGCCTGCGGCCGGCCCTCCCGCCCCCTGCACCGGCTCTCCTACGCCCAGAATTCCAAAAACCGTTCCGCGGCCGGGCAGGGCGTCACCTCCTGCAGTGCGCATACCGAAAGGCTCCGCTCCGGGATCTCCGGCACCGTCCGCAGCTCCCGGATGGAGCCGTCCGCCAGCGCCGAGACCGCAAATTCCCGGGTAACACACGCCACCCCCAGCCCGATCGCCGCCATACTGATGAGCAGCTCATGGCTGCACAGCTCGATCTCCGGCTTGAGCGTGACCCCGTTGCGGCTGAAAAACCGCTCCAGAAAGCGCCGCGCGCTGGACTTTCGCTCCAGCAGCATCAGCGGGAACCGGGAAAGCTCCGCCAGCGTGTAGGCCCGGTCCTCGCAGGGGAAATCCGGCGCCGCCACAAAGACGTTGTGCAGCGTCATGCAGTGGCGCATCCACAGGTTTTCGGTCTCCTGCGGGGTGCTGGCAAAGGCCAGATCCACCTTGCCCGCCCGCAGCATCTGCAGCACCTCATAGCTGGTGCCGTTCAGTATCTTGATGCGGATGGCGGGGTACATAAAATGGAACTGCTGCAAATAATAAAGCAGTAGGTTCCGGGTCACGGTGTCGCTGGCGCCGATGACCAGATCCCCCAGCATCAGCTTGCGGGTCTGCTGCAGCTTGTCCTCCCCCGTTTCGATCAGCCCGATGGCGTTGCGGACATAGTCGAACAGCATCCGTCCCTCTGCCGTCAGGGTGACGCCGCGGGGCTGGCGGGAAAACAGCCGCACCTGCAATTGCTCCTCCAGCTGGCGGATGGACTGGCTGACCGCCGACTGGGAAATATACAACGACTTGGCGGCGTCGGAAATGCTCTCCTCCTCGGCCACCTCACAGAAAATACGGTAAAGATCCAGCTTGACTGCCATTTTTCGGCCTCCTTTGCGATAAGTACAGCTTATGTGTTCTATTAGAAATATCTATTTTACTTATGGGTTTACTTTCATTATACTGTGTTTGGTGCAAAAAACAAGTCAAAAAGAACGCAAAGCCGTTCCAAACGAAGGAGATAAAATATGAGCAGAATGTTCGGAACCGTCGTCCGCGGGGTCAGGGCGCCCATTTTCCGGGAGGGCGACGACGTGGTAAAAGGCACGGTGGAAACCGTCCTGAACGCCCTGAAGGAGGGCAATGTGCAGCCCCGTGACCGGGATATCGTCGCCATTACCGAGTCGGTGGTGGCCCGCACCCAGGGCAATTACGCCACCATTGAGCAGATCGCAGCGGATGCAGCGGCCAAAACCGGCGGGAAAACCGTCGGCGTCACCTTTCCCATATTAAGCCGCAACCGCTTTTCGGTGCTGCTTTCCGGCATTGCCGCAGGCTGCCAAAAGGTGGTACTGATGTTGAGCTACCCCTCCGATGAGGTCGGCAACCACCTCATCAGTATGGACCGGCTGGATGAAAAGGGCATCGACCCGTGGTGGGACATCCTTTCGCTGGAGCGCTTCCGCGCCGAGTTCGGCTCGGTCATCCACCCCTTTACCGGTGTGGATTATGTGGAATATTATTCCAACCTCATCCGGGAGGCCGGCGCCGAGGTGGAGGTGGTTTTTTCCAACCGTGTGCAGACCATCCTGGATTACACCGATACCGTCATCACCTGTGATATACACACCCGTGCCCGCAGCAAACGCCTGCTGAAGGCCGCCGGCGCCCGCACCGTGCTGGGCCTGGACGACCTGATGAACGCCCCGGTGGCCGGCAGCGGCTACAATCCGCAGTACGGGCTGCTGGGCTCCAATAAGGCCGATGATACCCGGGTGAAGCTGTTCCCCCGGGACGCCATGCTGGTGGCGGAGTGCATCGGCAGGGGGATGAGCGAGGCCACCGGCCGCCGCATCGAGGCGATGGTTTACGGGGACGGCGCCTTTAAGGACCCTGCGGGGAAGATCTGGGAGCTGGCCGACCCGGTGGTGGCGCCCGGCTATACCAAGGGGCTCATCGGCACGCCCAATGAGCTGAAGCTGAAGTACCTGGCCGACAACGAATTCGGCGACCTTTCCGGCTCCGCCCTGCAGGAGGCGGTGGCCCGCCGCATCCGGGAAAAGGACGCCGGCAGCCTGGTGGGCAACATGGTGAGCGAGGGCACCACCCCCCGCAACCTGACCGATCTCATCGGTTCGCTGTGCGACCTGACCAGCGGCAGCGGCGATAAGGGCACCCCCATCATCTACATTCAGGGCTACTTTGATAACTACACCACCGAATAATGCCGCATTTCGGCCCGCCCCCTGCCGGGGGCGGGCCTTTTCGGTTTCTGCGGGGGGCGGGGGCAGGAGGGAGGGAAAGCGGGTGCAGGGGGCGGGGGAGGGGCGCAGCCCCGGCCGCCCGCAGGGCGGCCGACGCAGGCGGAGCCTGCGTGTTTCGGCGGAGCCGAAACGGGCTGCGCCCCACGGCGCGGGGGCGTGCGGGGGCGTGCGGAGGGCGGGGGCAGGGCAGGTGTGTGCAGGGGGCAGGCCGGCCGCAGGCCCGGCGGCGGAGCCGCCGAAACGGGCGCAGCCCGTTTGCCCGCCGGAACGGCGGGCGGCCTGCGGCCGGGGCTTTCCCCCTGCAAAAGCCCGCCGTTTCCGCCCTTTTCGCATTTTTTCCCTACCATCCCGCCCGCAAATGTGCTATAATATATATAGTACTTTTAAGGAGGGTATCAAAAGTGTTTGCGAAAGGAACCAAGATCGTGTATGGGAATACCGGCGTCTGCGAGGTAGTGGACTACGCCACCCCCAACCTGCCGGGCATCCCGCGGGGCACCCGGTATTATGTGCTGCGGCCTCTGTTCCAAAGCGGCACCATTTATTGTCCCGTCGAGCACCCCAAGGTCTTTATGCGGCAGGTGATGAGCCGGGAGGAGGCCGAGGAGCTGGTCGCATTGATCCCCACCATCAGCGTGGAGCCGTTCCGCACCGGCCGCCTGCAGGAGCTTTCCGAGCATTACCGCAGCATATTGGGCACCCACAGCACCGTCGATCTCGTCGAGATCATCAAATCGGTGTACCACAAAAAGAAGGAGGCCGCCGCTGCGGGCCGCCGTGTCAGCCAGCTGGATGACCGCTATATGAAGCTGGCGGAGGAGCTGCTGCACGGGGAGCTGTCGGTTGCGCTGGACATCCCCAAGGACGAAGTCAAGGACTATATTCATCGCCGGGTGGCCGAAGCCGAAGCCGCCGGTTGACCCGAAATAAAAAACGCCCTTATCCCTCCCGGATAGGGGCGTGTTTTTGCGGGGTGATTTCATCTGCCGCAGGCGAAACCGCCCCGAATGTTTTTTGCGGGATTCAATTCACGCAGGAGATTGCCCCGAGAAAACGCCCCGATCCGGTTCATTGGATCAGGGCGTATTTTTGCGCAGTTTTTTCAGTCAAGGGCAAATTTGCCGTCCAGGCCGCAGGCGCCGGCGTTAAAGACGTAGTTCGTCATTTCGTTGCCGAAGGTCACCACCAGCCGCCCGTCCTCGCAGACGGTAAACAGCTGGTTTCCCTCCCCGTCATAGGCAGTCAGGCGCAGCGCGCCGCCGGTGGCGGGGTTTGGCAGCCTTTCATACACCGTAAGCCGGTCGGCGCTCTCGGCCAGCAGCCCGATGAGCTGCCCGGCTTTTTCGGGGGTCAGCTCCACCGGCTCGGTCATGGTGTGATCCAAGGCCATCACCTTGGCGATGTTCTCGGCACGAATGACCTCCCGCCAGCGGGTCAGCTCCTTTTCGGTGCCCGCTACATGCCCGATCGGGGTCTCCACGCCGGGCTTTACGGCATACACCCCGGCGGCAAATTCCATCACCAGCGCCTTTGCGGCGTCGCCGGTTTGGCCGGGCAGCCACAGGGAATAGTCAAAATCCCCCGCGCAGCTTTTCCACAGCGCCACGGTGCCCTCACTGTGCTCCTTCACGGTGACGGTAATAATGCCGCCGTAGCTGTGCCCCACCGAAAGCTCGCTCTCCTCGGCATCGGGGTAGTAAACGCCGGAAAGATCCTCGCCCTCGCCGGTATCGGCGGCACAGCGCAGGGTGGCGGTTTCATAGGAGATCTCCCCGATGGTGCCGCCGATGAGACAGAACCCGGTGGGCTTCATGCCGTCCCGGTCGGGGTAGCCGGCCAGCTTAAAATCGGGGAACTCGTCATTTTCATAGGGGACTCTCGGGTTCGGGATCTGGGTGTTCCCGCCGATCGCCGAACCGGGATCGGGATCGGGGTCGGGCGTGGGGGCAGGCGTTTCGCCGCAGGCGGCCAGTCCCGCCGCCAGCAGGCAGCACAGGGTCAGTGCCAGAATTCGGGTCAGTTTTTTCATGTTGTTTCCTCCTGTTGTATATTGTTGGTGTCAAGCCTACACTAATTATAACGAATGAGCGCCGCAAAATGCAACATCCGTTCATCAATATGGTGTGATAAATCCCGGAAATTGCTGCAGCCCCCGCAAAAAATCCCCGCAGGTGTGTTGATCAGGGGGACGGCAGGGCCGGTGGGGAGGCGGGCGCGCCGCAGCGGCGAGGGCTGCCCGGAGCGTAGCGGAGGGTCAGCACGAGTCAAGCGAAGGCCGCGCCCGCCGTGGTGGAGGGTCAGCACGAGTGGGGCGAAGGCTGCGCCCGCCGTGGTGGAGGGGCAGCAGAAAAGGCAGGTTCCGCAGCTATAAAAAATCCCCGCAGGCTTTCACCCGCGGGGACAATTTGCAAATTACTTGATGATGGAGAAGTTGACCACCAGTGCGGCAAATACGATGGAGACCATCGACAGCAGCTTGATGAGGATGTTGATAGCGGGGCCGGAGGTATCCTTGAAGGGATCGCCTACGGTATCGCCGACGACAGCAGCCTTGTGGGCGTCGCTGCCCTTGCCGCCGTGTACGCCGCTTTCGATGTACTTCTTGGCATTATCCCAGGCACCGCCGGAATTGGCCATGAAGATGGCGAGCAGGAAGCCGGAAACGGTAGCACCGGCCAGCATACCCACAACGCCCTTGAAGCCGAGGATCAGACCCACAACGATGGGGGTCACGATGCCGACGACGGTGGGCAGGATCATCTCGTGCAGAGAGGCCTTGGTGCAGAGGTCAACGCAGCGGGCATAGTCCGCATCCGCCTTGCCGTCCATCAGGCCGACGATCTCCTTGAACTGACGACGAACCTCTACCACGACGGACTGGGCGGCACGGCCGACAGACTGCATGGTGAGTGCGGCAAAGACGAAGGGCAGGCAGGCGCCGATGAACAGGCCGACCAGTACAACGGGGGTCATCACCGAGAAGTCATTGAAGGTGACGGCAGCGCCGACCTCCTGAACCTTTTCGATGTAGGAAGCGATGAGAGCCAGAGCGGTGAGGGCGGCAGAGCCGATGGCGAAGCCCTTACCGGTGGCGGCGGTGGTGTTGCCCAGGGAGTCAAGCGCATCGGTGCGCTCACGAACCTCCGGCTCCAGGCCGGCCATTTCGGCGATACCGCCGGCGTTATCGGCAACGGGACCGTAGGCGTCGGTGGCCAGGGTGATGCCCAGCGTAGCCAGCATGCCGACAGCCGCCAGCGCGATGCCGTAAAGACCCATAGCGGTGGAGGCGCCGCCGCCGGAAACATAGTAGGCGACCAGGATGCAGACCGCAACGATGACGATGGGCAGGATGGTGGACAGCATGCCCAGGCCCAGACCGCCGATCATGATGGTGGCGGAGCCGGTCAGGGCGGTGTCAGCCAGACCCTGGGTGGGCTTGTAGGTGTCGCTGGTGAAGTACTCGGTGGAAGCACCGATGAGAACGCCGGCAACCAGACCGGCAAGAATGGCAAAGTAGATGCCGGTATACTCGGCGCCCAGTACGCCGCGAACCAGGAAGAAGGCGGCAACGGCAATGATAACGGCGCTCAGGTTGGTGCCGCGGCGCAGTGCGGAAAGCAGGGTGCGCTGATCGGTGGATTCACCGGTGCGGACAAAGAAGGTGCCGATGATGGAGGCGAGGATACCCAGAGCCGCCATGATCATGGGCAGGGCCATGGCCTTCAGCTCACCGCCGAAGGCGGCAACACCCAGCGCGGAGGCGGAAATGATGGAGCCGACATAGCTCTCGTAGAGGTCGGCGCCCATGCCGGCCACGTCGCCTACGTTATCGCCTACGTTATCGGCAATAACGGCGGGGTTGCGGGGGTCGTCCTCGGGGATGCCCGCTTCGACCTTACCGACGAGGTCAGCGCCTACATCGGCAGCCTTGGTGTAGATACCGCCGCCGACACGGGCAAACAGAGCGATCGAGCTTGCACCGAGGGAGAAACCGAACAGAACGTTGGTGTCATTGAAGATGAGGAACAGAACGGATGCGCCGAGAAGACCGAGACCGACAACGCACATGCCCATGACCGAGCCGCCGGAGAAGGCAACGGAGAGGGCGCGGTTCATGCCGTGCTCAAGGGCGGCGTTCGCGGTGCGGACATTGGCCTTGGTGGCGACGCGCATGCCGAAGAAGCCCGCGAGGATGGAGCAGCCGGCACCGGCGACGAAGCACAGAGCCGTGGCAAAATTAATGAAAACGGCGATCAGGATAAACAGAACAAGAATAAAAACAGCCAGAATCTTATATTCTGACTTCAAAAAAGCGCTTGCGCCCTCAGCGATCGCGCTCGATATTTCCTGCATACGGCTGCTGCCGGGTGCCGTTTTTGAGACATAGTTCGCCTTATACGCCGCGAATGCGAGAGCCGCTATCGCGAGCAGAGGCACAAGGTAGATCAATACATACATGGGAGAGAATGACAAACTGATCTATGAACAAGGTTGCAGCTGGGTGGAGCGCTCATTAATCAGAAGCGTTTTCA